>Ga0256405_10009494_pt1 | contig 13299 bp, 15 predicted proteins | sample RumenRJG_02DNA_FD_189096 | JGI IMG/M metagenome (GOLD analysis project Ga0256405, IMG submission 189096) | Bovine rumen microbial communities from Lethbridge, Alberta, Canada - RJG_02 | ecosystem: Host-associated > Mammals > Digestive system > Stomach > Rumen | place: Canada: Alberta...
TTCCCATTCCGAACAGAGAAGTTAAGCTCACCATCGCCGATGGTACTGCCCCACCAGGTGGGAGAGTAGGTAGCTGCCGTTCTTCGGGACTCCGGTCGACACACGTCGATCGGAGTCTTTTTTTATGCCCTATCGTCCAGTCTCCCACGCCAAAGGGCAAAATGGTTCGGAAACTTACGCTCCGAACCACATCACCCTTTGGCTGCACGAGCCCTGCGCACCCCGTGATAATTGCTTGGGCTTACCCTCACGCCAGAGGGCAAAGTGTCCGTGAAACTCACGCTCCCGGGCACATCACCCTTTGGCTGCACGAGCCCTGCGCACTCCGGCTTACACCGCCGGTGGCCCTTGGTAAACTATTTTCAGGACACCGGGCGTGCTACTTCCACACCCCGCTTTGCAACTGGTTGAAAATCAAGATCTTGGAAAACGCCCCGTGGAAGTAGCGACAAAATTTTCCTGCTACTTCCACACCTTGATTTTTCCGCCCTTGCAACATGCTGGAAATTAAGTGGTTACAAAGGCGTATTTTTGGGGGCGTGGAAGTAGTTGCTACGGGGATGGACCAGAGAGATGACGAGAGAGCATATAAATGGGCTGCCCGGGACAATATGGGAAAGCCGTTCGTAGGCAGGCACCGCCGGCTCGCGGAACGGGGCTCGCCGGCTACCATGCGGGCGCTGTGGTGGGATCTGTGCAATGGCCCACCTTGCGCCCGCCGGTTGCAACAGTGGGGAAGGTGGAAAAATAGTCTTGGGACCTTCCCCAAAAATCGCTCTCCAACCATATTCTGCGGGGAAGGTCTCCCGTGTAGAATTCCACCTTCCCCACGCCGCTGGCCGAAAAGCCCTGTTGCCAGAACGGAGTGTAACGTACTACTGTTGATCCGCTGGCGTCCTGAAATAAGTTTACCAAAAAGTAAACAAAAGGGTGGTTGTTGGAAATGTCGGACAGATAGCGTAAATTTGAAATGCTAATTTGGTCGATATGAAAAAACTGATTATTCTGGTAATTGCTGCGCTGGCAGTTTCTTGCGCGACGCAGGAACGGGTTGTCAAACTGGTAAGCTACAACGTTGGAGCGTTCTCCAAGGATAAGGAAGACAGTACTCCGGAGATTGCAGCATTCCTGCAGGAAATTGGCGCTGAATCCGTTGGCCTTAACGAGGTTGACAGCTGCAATACCCGTCACAATGTAGACCAATTGGCAGTCCTGGCCAGGACACTTGGCCCGCAGTGGAATCACCAATACGCCCGCGCAATGTATTACAGGAAAGGCGCGTATGGCAACGGTATTGTAAGCAAAGTCAAGGTCTTAAGCGGCGGAAGAATCGCTCTTCCAAAGAACGTCGGCAGCGAAGCCCGCTCCTGTGCTTACATAGAAACCTCTGACTATGTCTTCGCCGCCCTCCATTTGGACCACGTGACAGAGAAGGCAAGATTGGCACAGCTTGAAGCTGTAACTACCTCACTTAAAGCTCTTTACGAAGCTGTTCGCAAGCCCGTATTCCTTGCCGGAGACTTTAACGCAGAACCCGGAGACGCCGTCATCACAAAGGCCGCCCAGGACTGGGATATACTTACCCCGCCGGAACTCAGTTTCCCCGCAGATAAGCCAAAGATTTGTATCGACTATATAATGCTGCTAAAGGGAACCGGCACTGTAGAAGTACTCAAAGCCGGCGTCATAGATCCCGGCAAAGGCCTCTCTGACCATCGTCCTACTTATCTTGAAGTTAAACTTTAATATATTCTCCTATGAGACAAACGATAATTATTGGGGTTTTAATTGGGGTTATTGTTTCATGTTCACCAAAGGTAACAACAAACATAACACAGTCTTATACAGCACTGTCTTCAGAACAGAATGTACTTGTAATAGGTACTAACGATAATCTCCCCAGTGACGCGGAATTCTTGGGAACAGTTAGTGTCGGTGAATCTGGCTTTACTACGAAAAACGGCTCTTTTGATGCCGTCGTTTCTATTGCTAAAGATGAAGCCAGAAAAATAGGTGGTAATATTCTTGTGATAAAAGAGCATAAGTCTCCAGATTTTTATAGCACTATTCATCGAATAAAAGCTGATGTTTTTCGTGCAACCGATTTAGAAAAGTTATCCAACAATTCCTATAGTAGTTCATTAAGCGTTTTTAATCCTGAACATCCTGATTATGCCGTGATATTTTTCTACCGTCCAACCGGAGCGGGTGCTTTAATTTCGTATACGGTAAAAGTTAATAATGAAAAAGTTTTCAAAGCAAAGAATAATTCATCCGCTGAAGTAAAAATAAAGAAGAATGGTACATATGAGATTTGTGCAAAGACAGAGTCGAAAGCTTCTATTACTTTAGACATTGAGCTTGGCATGGAGTATTATATTTGTTGTTCATTGGGTATGGGCGCTTTTGTTGGAAGACCAGAGTTGTCTTTAGTTGATCCGTCCATCGGAAAGATTGAATATGAAAAAATAAAGAAATAATTATTGTGATTATGAAAAAGGTATTATTCTCTTTCTTCCTTGCTTTGACATATTGTTTCTTGGCTAATGCCCAAATAATAGAGACCTCGGATTTATCCGTAAAAGAAGATTGTTTTGGTAAATGGAGAGTGGCGGTTCAAGCCGGTCCTGGTTTCAGAATAGGAAAGGTGCAATCTGGACTAGGTGCAGATATGGATAGCTTTTTAAGGAAGCTTAAGAAAGGATATTCATTGAGTGCCGATGTCACTTACTACTTTCTTAATGTGTTTGGCGTTGGATTCAAGGCTCAGAATTATCATGCATCAAATAGTGCCAATGTGCAGATTCAGTATAATTCTGGAGAAAGATGGATTGGTACCATGACAGATAAAATTGATATTTCTTTTCTTGGTCCATTTGCTTCATATCGGTGGCAGATTAATAAACACTCTATCATCTTAGGTTCCGGACTGGGATATCTTCACTACAAAGACAAGTCTTATATTGGCAAATCTGTCAGCGTAAATGGTGGTACACTTGGGCTTTTTTCTGAGTTGAATTACGATTATTCATTTACAAATAGGCTAGCATTTGGAGTTTCAGTTTCATTGATATCTGGATCATTATCTAGTGTTACAACAACTATAGATGGCAGTAGGCAGACGTCTGGAACAAATAGCGGCCAAAAGGAGAATATTTCAAACATTGCTATTTCGGCCGGCTTAAGATTGAACTTATAATTATGACTGGCGTCGCACTGCTGATAGCGTTTGTGGTTGCGATAGCAGCCATGATACTGCTGATTTCCAAGTTCAAGGTTCATCCCTTCCTTACCATAATGGGAATTTCTCTGCTGCTGGCAATAGTGGCAGGTCTGCCGTTACGGCAGATCCCCGGCATCATCGGCCAGGGCTTCTCCGGAACCTTCACCTCCATAGGAATTGTGATTGTGCTTGGAGCCTTCATAGGAGCAGTGCTTGAAAAGACCGGAGCAGCGCTTAAGCTGGCAGACATTGTGATTCGTGTAGTGGGTGAAAAACGCCCCGCACTAGCCATGGAACTCATGGGCTGGGTAGTATCAATCCCCGTCTTCTGCGACAGTGGATTTGTTATCCTGGACCCTATCCGCAAAGCCCTTGCAAAACGCACTGCGGCATCCAGCGTCACAATGACCATCTGCCTGTCTGCAGGCCTTTACATAGCCCACGTTTTCATTCCTCCCACCCCCGGACCGATAGCCGCCGCCCAAACCCTTGGCGCCGGCGAAAACCTGCTCCTGGTTATAGGAATTGGCGTTTTATGCTCTGTTTTCCCGCTTATCGCAGGCTACTTCTTTGCCCGCCACATCGGCAAAAAAGTTAAAAGCTCAGAAGATGTTAATGCGGCCGATGAAACCGTTGCCGAATCCTACGGCAAGCTTCTGGAAAGCTATGGCCGCCTGCCCTCAGGCCTTGCCTCCCTGGCGCCACTGGTGGTGCCGATAATTTTGATGGCCCTGTCCTCAGTTTCTGCAATGGCGGGCTGGAACGGCCAACTTGCAGAAATCTGTGCCTTCCTGGGCGCGCCCATAATAGCTTTGGCTGTAGGCGCCATCCTGGCTATAGGCCTCCTTTTCAGCGCAGGCAAAAAAGAAAGTTTCTATAATCTTACCAACGACACCCTTAAGACCGTCGGCCCCATACTTCTTGTAACCGCTGCCGGCGGCGTACTTGGAAAGGTAATAGCATCATCGGACCTTGTTGCCTTCATTACGGAGCATGCTGCAATTATGCAGAAGCTGGGCATTTTCTTCCCCTTCCTGCTGGCAGCCGTGCTCAAGAGCGCACAAGGCTCATCAACGGTAGCAATCACTACCACAGCAGGCATCGTAGCGCCACTGCTGGCCGTTTTGGGCTTCACTACGCCCGTAGATCTGGCCCTGGTAGTAATGGCAATTGGCGCAGGAGCAATGACTGTCTCCCACGCCAACGATTCCTATTTCTGGGTAGTAACAAACTTCGGAGGATTGACCCCTTCCGACGGTTACAAGTCCCACACCACCATGACACTGGTAATAGGCCTTGCCGCCATGGCGGAAATCCTACTGCTCAGTTTCCTTCTTTAAAAACTATACTTCAGCTTTACCCAATACTCTGAGTTATGGCGATAGACAGCAAACATGCCTTTATCGCCATGGAAGAGGTCGTATCCAATAATGGCGTGAAGCTGGTCGTTAACGGCATAGTCGGCAGAAAAGCGATTGTAAACGCCGCCATTGGTAACATCCACATAGGCGAAGGACTGCAGGGTAAGGGTGTTCCTGAGCAGGTCCTTAGAGACACGGAATGTCGCCAATCCGCTGTTACGATGTTCTCCCTTTGAAACATAGGTATGTTCGTATTGGGCCGATAGATTCCAGTCGTTTCCCGCATACCAGTCCAGGCCAAGCAGGGCGTTGCTGGAATTGGTGCCGGCCAGATATTCGGCAAACTCGCCCCTAATTACAAAACGGCCGGTGGGCAAGGAAAAATCGCCACCCAGCATGGTCAGGCGCCTGTATTGCCCTACTCCGTCCACAAACTCCGGCATCTTGTTCCAGGTGCGAAGGGCAGACAAAGAAAAATCCATATTGCTAAGAAAGAAGGACAGTCGGCCTCCGAACTCCATATTGCTCAGCTTGCGGGAAGGCTCGTCCCCGATGGTAAGATTACCAACGGACCAGGGGTTACTATCACCCGTCGGCAACTCAAAAAAGGAGCTCACCGGTATGGCCACAAGTTCCAGGCACCAGGTCTGGCGCGAGTAACGCGCCCGCAGGCCGCCGACGGGAATGCGGATGTCATCGTAATCCTGCGCCAGGAACTCTGTATAATCCATTGGGGAAATGATGTCTGTAAGGCGCTGTCCGTCGGCCACACCCCAGACAATAATCTGCCGGCCGGCCCGGATGTCCCAATGCTCGTTGGAGTAGTAGCCGTAGGCCTCGCGTATCTGAAGGCCGGTCCGGTCTTTAAGGATAGAGTTGTAAACCAGGTTGGCGGACAAAAAGGCGCCGGAATTGTCTTTTTCCAAAGTTAATTCCCCGCGGACGCGCGTCCTGGAGGACATCCAGTCGTTAGGCGACTCACTGCGAAGGGCGTGATAGGTATCAATGAAACCTTTCACGCCAAAACGCAGGGAATCCGTATCCTGCGCTGCCGCAGGATACGAAAAAGTCTTAGAATACGTGTGACACAAATATATTTCATATTTTTGATTTGCAAATCACAGACTCATTGAGTAAATTTGCGCTGTGCATTGAGTAAAATTATAACAATCGATATAACTCGCTATGTATCAGAGGAAACAATATAAGACATTATTCTCCAGGATGCGGGAAAAACGACGTTTTATCCAGGTAGTTATGGGTCCCAGGCAAGTCGGTAAATCCACCTTGATGAAACAAGTTGTAAGATCCTTGGACATTCCATTCGTCTTCTACCCGGCCGATGCCGTCCCTGCCACGCAGCTCAGCTGGATCAGCGACTGTTGGAATGCCGCCCGTGCCAAGATGCGTGTCGAGGGCCTTAAGGAACTCATCCTGGTCATTGACGAGATTCAGAAAATCACAGGCTGGAGTGAAGCGGTAAAGAAGGAATGGGACGCTGACACATTCTACGATGTCAACCTCAAAGTGATCCTCCTTGGCTCATCGCGAGTGATGCTGGACAAAGGCCTTGCCGACAGCTTGGAAGGTCGCTTTGAGCGCATCATCCTTTCCCACTGGTCCTTTGCAGAGATGCGGGATGCCTTCGGCTTCACCATGGACCAGTACATCTACTATGGAGCCTATCCCGGAGCCGCAGAACTCATTGGAGACGAAGACCGTTGGCGCGACTACATTACCGGCTCCATTGTCGATGCCTCTATAAACAAAGACATTCTGGTAAACGAGAAAATCTCCAAACCTGCACTGCTCCGTCAGACCTTTGAACTCTCGTCGGCATATTCCGGTAATGAGCTGTCTTACAACAAGATGATAGGCCAGCTGCAGGATGCAGGCAACACAACGACAATAGCAGGATATTTGAACCTGCTGTCCCAGGCCGGTTTGGTATGTGGCTTGAACAAATACGCAGTTGACCTGGCTCGAAAGAAAAACAGCGTCCCAAAACATCAGGTGTATAACAATGCCCTAAAGAACATCTATTGCGTAAAACCCTTCGCCGAAGCCATCCAGGACAGCACGCTTTGGGGCCGATTATTCGAGTCAGCCATCGGTGCGCACATCATGAGCTACGCATACGCCGGTGATTACAAAGTTTATTACTGGAGAACGAAACCGGGGTGTGAAGTAGATTATGTGCTGGAGAAAAAAGGCCGCATTATCGCTATCGAGGTCAAAAGCAACAGAGATACAGGCAATGTCGGCCTCACTGAATTCAAGGCCAAGTACAATCCCTATCTTACCTTGGTTGTTGGCGATGGTGGGATGAAGGCGGAGGACTTCCTGAGCATCGATCCTGTAACGTTATTCAAGTAGCGGCATAAAACGGCTCACCTGCATTTTTCCGTGGGAGACTATCCGAAGAGCCTGCATCCCTTCGGTGCGGTTATCCTGCTCATCCAGATACATGTGCAGCGTTCCGGTATACAAGATGTCCTTCTTGCTTTCCCTGCTGTCGAGAGACTGGCTCTCCGCCCACACTAACTCGAAAAAGTCCAATATCCCCTCAGGCAGAAAGAAACTTAGGAAGTGTTCGAGCAATTGTGCCCGTGAAGATGCATTGTCCATGGGATGGCTGGATGTAGTTAAAAACAAAGAGCGGCCCTCCATGGCAGGCCGCCCTCCTTGGTGGTATCCGTAGCCGCTTGCGCGGCTAAAATAGATAAATAACTAAAAAGCGAAGACGGCACGAACGTAGCTTTCGCCGGTCTTATTGCGGTAGCCCACGGAACCATTGCCCGTGTAGAAGTACCAAGCGCTGGGGCTACTGTACTCCGTACTCGGCCAATAAGCGCCAGACTGTAAGCCAGTACCGCCAGCAGCTTCTATCTTCGGGTTCAGGCTTGAAGCAGTATAATTGGCGTTAGCGTTACCGCCGTGAGACAAGTCGGCAGTCTTGCCTGAGAGCCCCTGAACAATCTTGTTCCACTGGTAGAGGCTTGGCAGGAACCAGCCGCTCGTACCAGACGCAGGAGCAACGGCAGAGATACCGTCAGAAACCGTGATTGTGTTATGCAGGGCTGCATAGAATGCAGGGTAATTAGACTCGTTGTCAAATCCAGAAGTCTGAGAGTTCGAAAGACCGGACTGAGCAGTGGTGACAGCTGGGCTGTAATCTGTATAGTTGTTCAGCGACTCGTCATTGTCAGACGATGACCACTTAACCTTACCGCCCGCAGCAGCATCTTTCATCGCGATAGCCAGACCGTGGGTGTATGGAGACGCCTCGCCTGTCTCGCTGCCCTTGTAGGCTACTATAGCCACAGCGGTCACGCCCGTAGGCAGGTTGTCCTTGTCGGCTGCGGCGTATGCCTTGCCGTCAGAACCTACTATCATGCCCACCGTCGATTCGGCGAGGGTGTAGGCGGTGGGGCCTGCCTCCGCCATCCTCCAGCTCACCGGGTAGCCGTTGCCTTTTGCGTAGGTCTTGCCGGTCAGCGTCTTGGTGTAGTTCTTCGTGCCGTCGGTGGCGGTAACCGTGATGGTGGCATCCGCTGTGGGGAAGATGGCGACGTAGATGGGGCCTGCCGTTGCCGAGCGGTTGACGTTGTAGGTTTTGGTGCCATCGCTCAGGGTCAGGCCCGTGATGCTGCTGGTGATTTCGCTCGTACCTGCTTCATCCTTCAGTGTGATGGCGAGGATGGCCAGCTGGTTCTCCAGCGTCAGCGAGGGCAGGTTATCGCCGGCCCAGGCGCCCGATTTCGTGCAGAAGTCGAAATCGCTGGCGAGGGTCGCGAGCGTGCCGTCCTGATTATTGTAGAGGGCGTCGTAGTTTGGTGTGAAGTCGGCATTGGCCATCGCTGCGGGATAGGTGTAGACCACGCTCATATCCTTGTAGGGGTTATCCAGCATGAAAGTGAACGTGGCGGACTTTCCTCCGTTGGTGATGTCGCCGGCGGTCAGCGGCGCACTCACCGCCTTCTCGTGATCATTGCCCTTGTTCTTCCAGTAGTAAATAGCCATCGTCTCGCCTTCGGCGAAGGTCTTTACGCCGGCGCCGGTCAGTGCTTTGGTTCCGTCCGCAGCGAAGCTCACGGTGGTGGTCAGGGTGACGATGTTTTCTTTCTGAGTTTCAGGAGTTTCAAGCTCCGGGCTCTCCGCCTTGTTGCAGGAGGTCCCAAGCATGCCCATGGCAACGAGGGCGGCCATGCCGATGTGTGTAATCTTTTTCATTGCTTTCTTCGTTTTCGTGGGTGGTTACTCGATTACCGGCTCGTTCCAGTTGTAGTCATTAACTCCGGCACTACCGGGACTTTGGCAGATGACGCCTACGATTTTCACCTCGACGGTCTTAGCCTCGGGTGGGAGGTACATTTCTTTTTTGTTAGGTTTCATAATTATATGGGTTATAAATTTATAGATTCTTCACTTCGTTCAGAATGACACTTCGTTCAGAATGACAGTTCGTTCAGAATGACACGAAAAGTAGCGGAACTCCTTTCGGAGCCCGCGACAAAATTCTGTTATGTTACTGATTACAAGACGGTTATACCCCCCCCCTTGATCATAGAAGGAGTAGCCGAAATTATGCAATATGAGGTGCTTCCGGTCATTGCTCGCCTAACTTGCAATAGAGAGATATTCGTTTCCCAGTTTTTCTATGCAGCGCATGATTTCCTGCTCATGCTCCTTGGAGAAGAACAGAAAGACGAAACCGTATTGTCTGAATAATTCTGGCATTATAAATCGTTTTGCAAAGATAAGTAAAAAAAAGAAACCCGCAAGAGGCGTTGGAATTATTCGCCATTACTGCTCAGACACAGAGGTTTGCAGGTGAGGCATTTTAAGAATGTTTTTATACATTTGTACGGATTAACCGGATAGAATATGAAAAAAGCACTTATCGCCTTAATGGCTGTTGCATTGATGATTGGTTCTGCCTCCTTCAGTGGAGCGCAGGACCTTCCGTACTTCAAGAAACTAGTTAAAGACCTGAGCAGTAGTAAGTTCCAGGGCCGCGGCTATGCCCGCGACGGTGCCAATAAGGCAGGAAAGTACATTGCAAAGCAGTTTAAGAAAGCTGGTGTGGACGAGGTTACGGAGCAGCCTTTCACCATCGATATCAATACTTTCTGCGGCGCAATGGAAATGTATGCCGACGGCCGCAAGTTGGAGGCCGGAATAGAGTTTTCCATGAGGGAGTATTCTCCCGGCGTTAAGGGAGAATTCCCTGTGTATCATGTAGATACTCTTAACTACGATGCCAACAGGATGTATGAAGACCTGGCAAAGCCGGAATATGCCAATGCCATGGTTTGCGTAGATTTCTGGTTCAGCTATCGTCACGGAAAAGACTTCTCACGCTTCCAGAAAGCCGGCGCCAGCACAAACGGAGGCCTGCTTTACACCTGGGCTGCACCTATCAAGTTCTTCAAGGCCTATGGCCACAGGGTAGTGGACAAACCCATAGTCTGGGTTACACCAGAGGCTATCGCCGGGGTTAAGCGCGTAAAGCTGAATGTAGATAACAAGTTTCTTAAGGGCTACGGGCTCTTTAATGTAATTGCAAAGGTTGAGGGTGCCCGCCACGACAGTTGCTATGTTTTCACGGCTCACTACGACCACCTTGGAAATCTTGGCAAGAAAGTGTTCTACGGCGGTGCAAACGACAATGCGTCCGGAACTGCTACCATCATCACTCTGGCAGAGCATTATGCCAAGAACAGGCCTCAGTTCGATATGTATTTCATTGCCTTCTCCGGTGAGGATGCAAACCTCCGTGGTTCAAACTACTATGTGGAGCATCCGATTGTGCCGCTGGAGCAGATTAAGTTTGCCTTCAACATTGATATGATTGGCGACGACAACCCTGCCATCTATTGTGAGCTCAGCGATGCCGGCATGCCTCAGCTTGGTAAATTCCAGGCAGTGAATGCTTCCCAGGGCCTGTTTACTGATATCAATCGTGGTGAACTTGCCGCCAACAGCGACCACTATCCTTTTGCAGTCAAGGGTGTGCCTGTAATCTTCCTGGAGAACAAAGAGGGCTCTGCCTTCCAATACTATCACACGCCTAACGACAACATAAAAACCGTCAGGTTCGACAGTTACGAACCTGTATTCAAACTGGTGACCGGTTTTATTGGGAAATAAGCCTTAGAGCAGTTGTAAATTCTTTCCGCACAGGTACTTATCACGTAAGTCACTTGTGCGGATTTTTACAAAGCAGGTGGCCGTTCCGTCCGTGCATGCAAACCATTCGGCCTGGGCGATGTCTGCATCCATCACAAGGTGGATGTCCTTGGCGGAGGGCAGTATGGCGCTAAGTATGGTTGTGGCGCCAACCTTTACGCCGGTCAGTTCCCAGAGCTTTTCTGCCGATGCGAACGATACGCGCGGTATGCCCAGCGCGCCGCAGAAGTCGCGGGTAACGAAGGGTTTGTCGTCAGATGTAACATACAGGTAGAATTCTGTCTGCTGCCTGTTGCACAGGAAGACGGTTTTAACTATGCGTACGCCAATTTTTGCATCTATGTGCTGGCAGTCTTCCATGGTGATTCCAGGGTCTGTATCTACCCTTGTGAAAGGGATGCCTTTGGCGTCGAAAGTCTTGTATACCAGTTCCTGAAGGGGGCTTTCAAAGTGCTGCGGCGGGGTGCTCATGGGTTCGCTTACATAGAAGGGAACCAGGATGTCACGCAGCTGCGCTACGCTGCTGACCAGCCGGTTCCCGGCTAGTTCGTCAGCTGTGCGGTAGCCCCAGCTGACGGCAATGGCGTCAATGCCGCCATTGGCAGCAGTGCGCATGTCGGTGGGGGAGTCGCCAACCATGATGGCATCCGCCTTGGATAGCGTTGTGGCTGGGTCTGTGAGTGCTGCTGCTGCGTTGGCCAGGGCCCTTTCTACGATTTCCGGCGAGGGCTTAAGCGGCAGTTCCGGGCTGTTTCCCAGGATGGCCACAAAAGGTATTTCAGGGAAGAATTCCTTGATAAGATGTACTGTGCCTTCCTGGAATTTATTGGAGGCTACAGCCATCTTAATACCTTTGGCGTTCAGTGCGGCCAGTAGTTCCGGAATTCCCTGGTACGGCCTTGTATGTACGTCTATGTGTGCAGAGTAGTACTCTTTGAAGTCTGCCAGTGCGGCGTCAATGTATTCGTCGCCGGGCGCTTCCGCCATGGAGGCCTCCAGAGCCTGCTTCACAAGGTTTCTTACTCCGTGACCCACCATTTGGCGGTATTCTTCAAGACCATGCAGCGGCAGTCCGCGCTTTTCCAGCGCAAAGTTCACGGCCTCTGCCAGGTCTTCCAATGTATCTATGAGTGTTCCGTCAAGATCAAATATTACAAGTTTCTTCATGCTTTGCTTTTCTCTTTCCACCCGTCAAAGATACACACAAGAATCTTCATTTCCAACGCCGCGTGTGCTTCCATTGATACCAGTATCGGTGATGTGGCTAGTGTTGTGGTTTGTGTTGTTGGAGATGGGCTGGAAATGTGACTGTAGATGTGGCCGTTGGTGAGTCCAGTGGCGGTAGTGTCCCATTTTTTGGACCACTACCATCAAAATAGGCCATATTTGAAGGTAGTCTGCATTTTTTTGGACCACTACCATCAGTCATCTGTTTCCAGGGATAGAAATAGAGGATAGATAAAAAGTCACTTAAGGATTTTGCTTAAGATAGAATAGTATGATTAATCTAGTATTTTTGCTGCTTCTGCATAGGATATTCCACACACTCGCGCTATTTGGGTTGCATCGGCACTGAAACGGTAACGTATTTGCCGCGCGAATTCTGTCCGCTCAACGGCGGACAATTCTTGAAAAGATTTCTTCTGAAACAAACTTCTGCATAAATCCGGGAGAACAGCAAGTATTGACTGATCTTTAAAGGCTGGAAGGTTCTTTTCTGACGATTCTAAACGCTTCTTTGCCTTTGATGAAGAATTAAGAAAATAGTTCATCCTCTGCGGTTTTCGAAAGATAGTTTCTACAGTAACCACATCAACATAAGAAGACGGAATAATGAAACCATTATCACTGAGCAACCAACTCCCGGGCAATAGCGATTCTTCACTGTGTAACAAGCGCTTGAGTGCCCTTTTAGACAAACATGACAGGCTACGGCCGCTTTTTGACAGTTGATTAAAAAAGGTGTTGCCTGTTCCCCATTGATACTGGCTGGGATGGGCGCATATACCCGCCGCCACACAGTTCATTTGCACGTAGGCAATGGCCTTCTCTACAGCCTCATCCCCGTCAAGTATAGGTTTAACATCAACATTGTTGCGCCTTAAGAATTCTTTTACGCCGTACTTGCGACTATAGTACATAGAATAACGACGCTTAAAGTTATTTAAGAATTCAACAATGTCAAGCCTATAACCCTTCAAAACAAAGTGTACGTGGTTAGACATTAGGATAAAGGCCAACACTGAGACCTCCTGCTGATGCGCAGCTTCGATTGCAACGTGGTTCATGGCCACTTTGAAATCTTCTTCTTGCCGGAACCACAGGCTCTTTTCCAAGTGTTCCGTCGAGAGCAAATATATCTGTTTCATATCTATTCCCGGCACTTTTGCTCGTGCTTCTACAAACCTTAGATTTGCAGCGTAGTTATCTGTATCAAGGTTTGTACGACAAAAATAGTAAATTTATGCCGATAATGAAATTTTAACCAAAGGACAATGGAGCCGGGCGGTTCTCAATTTCCAC
>Ga0256405_10009495_pt1 | contig 13295 bp, 11 predicted proteins | sample RumenRJG_02DNA_FD_189096 | JGI IMG/M metagenome (GOLD analysis project Ga0256405, IMG submission 189096) | Bovine rumen microbial communities from Lethbridge, Alberta, Canada - RJG_02 | ecosystem: Host-associated > Mammals > Digestive system > Stomach > Rumen | place: Canada: Alberta...
CGCCCGGGGTTCCGAACCATATGGCAAGTCCCTCTCGGAACCAAACCGACGACACAACAGCCTGTTCTAAGCTCATACTTCGCCTTTGGCTCGTATTCGCTAAGAACGTCTGTATGGAACGCACTAAGCTCGACAGTTCCTTCGGAACTGTGACCTCGCTAAGTGCTCCTCACAACAGCCTGTTACATCAGCCGTCCTCTTCAGAGGTGTCGAATTCTTTGCCTGCGGCTGCGGCTGCCTTCTTATCCTGCATGTTCTTCCGCACGGTCATCGCGCAGGAGATCACGGTGATGATCAGGAACGCCATGGCGATCGGTCTGCTGAGGAACACGGTCCAGCTGCCGTGGCCGGCCTGGAGCGCCTGGCGCAGGTTCTCTTCGAACATGCTGCCGACGATGAAGCCGATGATCAGCGGCGTGCTCGGGATCTTCAGGACCTTGAACAGAAGGCCCAGGAGACCGAAGAACAGGATGCACTGCACGTCGAACACGCGGCTGTTGGAGGAATATCCGCCGACACAGCACATGACCACGATGCAGGGAAGCAGAATGTGCTTCGGAATGTCAAGCAGCTTTACGAAGATCGGAAGGCCCGCTCTCTCGAAGATCAGCATGAAGATCGAGGAGATGATGAGCGCCAGGTAAATACCGTAGACATACTGTCCGGACTTGTTGAAGATCAGCGGACCCGGACTGATGGCGTGGACCTGAAGGCCGCCCAGGAAGATCGCGGAAACGGTGTTGCCCGGGATACCCATGCAGAGCAGCGGGATCATGGAGCCGCCGATGGTCGCATTGTTCGCGGTCTCGGAAGCGATGACGCCGTCGATGATGCCGGTGCCGAACTTCTCCGGATACTTGGAGCGGTTGCGCGCCGCGGTGTAGGCAAGAAGGCCGGAGGTGGAACCGCCGATGCCGGGCAGGATGCCGATGCCGATACCGATGATCGAGGAGATGATGGTGTTCGGGATCTGCTCCATGAACTCTTTCATGGACAGACCGTAACCTTTCAGTTTGTATTTCTTCTTCTCCATCTTGTCCGCCAGGTGTTCCCTGCCGAAGCCGGAGAGGATGATGTCGGTGATAGCGAAGACGCCGATCAGGAGCACGGTGATGTCAAAGCCGGACATCAGCTGGTAATTGCCGAAGGTAAAGCGGACCACTGCGTCGATGGGAGCCATACCGACCATGGAAAGAGCGATGCCGATGAGACCGGCGATCAGGCCGTTCAGCATGTCCTTGCCGGAAAGGGAGGCGATGATGGACAGCGCGAAGACCGCGACCGCGAAGTAATCCGCCGCGCTGAACAGAAGGCAGACCTTCGCGAGCAGCGGGGAGACAAACATCAGGGCGAAGATTCCGAGAACCGAGCCCAGGAAGGAGAACAGGATGCCGACGCCGAGAGCGCGGCCCGCTTCACCCTTCTCTGCCATCGGGCCGCCGTCGAACACGGTGGAGATGGAGGACGGGGTACCGGGGATCTTCAGCAGGATGGCGGAGATCAGGCCGCCGGAGATGCCGCCCATGTACAGACCGCAGAGAAGCGCGAGGCCCTGGGTGGTCTCCATGCCGAAGGTCAGCGGCAGGAACAGAACGACTGCCATCGTCGCGGACAGGCCGGGGATGGAACCGAAGATAATTCCGATGATGGTGCCGAACCAGATGAGGAACAGGCACATGGGGGTAAAGGTATTGGCAAAAGCTTCAGCTACCATATTTGCAGGTACCATTGTTTGTTCCTCCTTTCTCAGAATCCGATGATGCCCTTCGGAAGCGGCATTTTGATGACGAAAACAAAGAGTGCGTCCACTGCCACAGGCAGAAGGATGGAGATAGCTGCGAACAGGGGGAGGTTCCGGTTCTCATTGTTCGCGAACCAGTTCATCAGGGCGAACAGGAACACGACGCTGGAGACGATGAACCCGACCGGCTCGAAGGCCAGCATGTAGGCCAGCATGATGAGGATGGTCACAACACCGCCCTTGGTGCTGGAGTCGCTCTTCTGCTTCTTGTCGGCATCCGGGTCATGTCTTGTCAGGGTGATGATCAGCTTCGAGACAGATACTACGATAAGGCAGCCGGCGATGAAAGCCGGGACATATCCTGAACCGACGTCGCTTGCGATCTTGTGCTTCACGCCCTGGGACTGGATGAACATGAAGATACCGAAAGCAAGAAACAGAACGGAGGTCAGGAGATTACGCTGTTTGTTCGTCATACTCTTTTTCTCCTTTTCTCATGCGCTGCCGGAATATTCTGCTCCGGCCTTGATCTCTGCCTCCCGGAGAAACCGGTTCAGGGGTATAAAAGCCGCCCGGCCCGCGGAGGGTCGGGCGGCATTCTGAACAGTTTTCAGGCTGCAGCTTGTTTTGTCTCAATTACTGAAGGTTTGCCTTCAGCTCCTCGACCTCAGCCGGATCCTCGACGTTCATGGTCGCAGCATCGCGGTAGTAGGGCTCAGCGTAGTACTTCTTCAGGACCTCAGCGAACTCCGGATCCTCGGTAACTTCCTTGCACAGGCCGGAAAGCTTCTCAATGATCGCCGGATCCGTGCCCTTCGGGAACTTGACTTCGTACTTCTTCGCGTTGACAACATCGTAGCCCTGCTCCTTGAAGGTCGGGAAGTCGATGCCGTCGACCTTCTCCTCTGCCATGATGCCGAGGCAGATCAGGTCGCCTGCTTCAATGTAGTCAGCAACGTTCATGTAGTTGTTGGCGCAGAGCTCGACCTGGCCGCCGAGAAGAGCAGCAAGGCGGTCACCGGTGGAGGTTCCGACGTCGATGTTGTCGAACTGGATGCCTGCCAGGGTCTCAAGACGCTTGCCGACGTACTCGGTGGTGGAACCGAACACGGTGGAGTAGCGGAGCACGCCCGGGTTAGCCTTAGCGTCGGCGATCATGCCTTCCAGATCGGTCCAGCCTCTGCTGTACTGCTTGTACTGGCCGGTGGGAGAAACAGCGCACAGCGCGTAGGTCTGGTCCAGAGCGACGGTAGCGCAGTTGTCAAAATCGTTGGTGTAGGAGAAATCAGCGGTTCCGGTTGCTTCCTGAACCAGGGATGCGCCGGTGTGGTTGAAGAGGATGGTGTTGCCGTCCGGCTTCTTGCCCATGACGTCCATAGCTGCGACCATGCCGGATCCGCCGGTCAGGTTGGTGACGACAAAGGTTGCTCCGGTCTTCTTCGCGATGCGGTCAAACAAAGCGCGGCAGTAGGTGTCGGTGTCGCCGCCTGCGTTGTAGGGGACCGTGACGTTCACAGTGCCCTTCGGCCAGTCGATATCGCTGGCGGCTGCGGGAGCAGCGGCCTCAGCCTTGGTCTCAGCCGGAGCTGCGGGAGCAGCGGAGGTAGCGGTGGAGGAAGAACCTCCGCAAGCGGTCAGAGCAGTGAGGGAAAGAGCAAGAACAGCAGCAAACAGTTTTCTCATAGCAGTAACTCCTTTCATATGGTTGATTCGGTTTGGTTCGGTTTAACTTGTTACGATTTGTCTGTTGTTTTCTGTTTCTGGTTACATACTACACCATGTTGTAACATGTTTCAAGTACTTTTTTCAATTTTGTAACTTTATACAATTTTGTCCCGGTTTTTTGTGCATTATCACCGTATTGACTTTTAGAGATACTTCCGGTTCACGACATGCGCACAGTCCCCGGCTGCCGCGAAATCCCGGATGTCCTTCGCCAGCATCGGCATGATGATGTCGCCGATGTCCGCCGTGCCGCCGCCCACATGGGGCGTCACCACGATGCCCGGTGTTGTGAGCAGCTCGTGGCCCGCCGGAAGCGGCTCCTCTTCCACGCCGTCCAGGCCCGCACCCAGCAGCTTTCCTGCCTTCACCGCGGCGCAAAGTGCCTTGTCGTCCACCAGGCCGCCCCGGGCCGTATTGATGATCACAGCTCCGTCCTTCATGGCTCTCAGCTGATCCGCCCCGATCATATGCCGGGTGGAATCCAGCAGCGGCACATGAAGGGTGACCACGTCCGAAGTTCTGATCAGTTCCTCCAGCGAAACATATTTCATGTTGAACTGCTCTTCCATCTCCGGGGAGAGACGGAAAGCGTCATAGTACTGCGCCTCCGCGCCGAAGGCCTGCACCTTCGCCGCTACCTGGCGGCCGATGTTCCCGCCTCCGACGATCCCCACCAGCTTCCCATAAAGGCTGAAGCTGGAATTAAGATAGGTATTCTTGCTCCAGACGCCTTTTCTCAGACTGTCCGTGTGCTCCAGGATCTTCCGGTACACAGTCAGCATCAGCGTCACCGCCAGTTCGGACACAGCGTTGGCGTTGGCGCCGGGCGTGTTGGTCACAAGGATCCCCTTCGCGCCGGCGGCCTCGATATCCACGGAGTCAAAGCCCGCGCCCCAGCGCAGGATCATCTTCAGCTTCGGATTCCGCTCGATCACCTCTTTCGGCGCCTTGAAGATCCGGAGGATCATGACCTCCGCGTCCGTCATGTCATCGTATTCCTCCTGCTTATCCACCGCCACAAAGTCAAACTGGTCCTCCGGCAGCAGCTTCCGCATTTTCTCATAGGTATGGGCGGGATAGGTTCCCGCGAGAACGACTTTCAGCATGATGTTTTCCTCTCCTTAATATTCTGTCTTTCCCGGTCCTTGACGTTTTTCCTTTTTACTTCAGCTTCGCCGCCACTTCCCGGATCAGCGCTTCGTTCGGGTTCTTCTGGTTGATGGCGGAGACTTCGCAGATCAGCTTAAAGAGATTGACCTGCTCTTCCTTCGCGACCGCCTTGAAGGTCTTCAGAAAACTGGAGTGGCAGCCGGAAATGCCCAGGGTGAGGTCGAGGGGCGTCACCGGGTTGTGATAGTCGTGCTTCGCCATGGCAGGCTGCAGACGGGTGTCGATGAAGTCCAGCATGCCGAAAAGATCGATGTCCTTCATCTCGCCGTAGCGCTGCATGATGGCCACGCAGATCTCCGTCGCCAGGTTTCCGGCGCTTCTCGCCATGCCCATCAGGCCGCAGTCCAGGATGTCCGCGCCGGTCTCATAAGCCGCGACAGCGTTTGCAGCGGAGAGGCCCAGGTTGTTGTGGCAGTGGAATGCCACCGGGATCTTCACGGCAGCCTTCAGCTTCTTCGTATACTGCACCACCTGGTCCGGCGTCATGGTCCCGGCCGAATCCATGATGGTGATCTCGTCGAGACCCGCCGCTTCCAGCTTCTTTGCCTCTTCCGCCAGCTCATCCGGGGTCAGGAGATATGCCTTCATCAGGGAATAGAACGCCTTCAGTCCGGCTTCCTTGATCTCCTTCACAGGCTGGACGGAGATATCCGCATCACCCGCATCCGCGCCCACACGGAGAAACGCGAGGCCGTTGTCCTTCGCCTTCTGCACATTGTAGCTGCGGTAGCGCTTCGCGTTCAGGAACATGCCGATCTCGGATCCGCGGTTTAAGTACTTCTGTGCGATCTCAAGGTAGGTGTCGTCGGTCTCCGCCTGGGTGAAGCCCGCCACCTCATAGGCGCCGATGCCGCCGGCGTTTCCGAACTCGATGATCGGCACGCCCGCTGCTGTCAGACCGTCCAGCACCATGTCGGTGATCTCCGCGTCAAAACCTTTTCCCACTACGTTCGCTCCATCTCTCAGGGTGCAGTCCATTAACTTTACGCTCATTTTTTCTTCCTCCTTTTACGGATGTTCCGATCATCCGGGTTCTTTTCTTTAATCCCAGTGTATGCCCTGCCAGCCACAATGTCTAACAGGATAATTTTCATATTCCAACAATAAATTTATTGTGGTATATACATCATCTGCGTCGCATTAATCCAGATGGGAACCCGGGCCCCGCTGAAACGAAAAGAAGCCCCCTCCGGCACCGTTTGCCGAAGGGAGCTTCCATAATACAGATACCCCGCCGCGGCACTCGCGCCGCAGCGGGGTATTGTTTTTACACGCCTGCTTTCCCTGCCCTGAGTTCCTCGTTCGCCTGCTCCACATTGAGCCGGGTGAGGATGAGGGTGATGAGAAGGTTGAAGATCATAGGCATCCAGAGATACATGATATGCAGCATGTTCAGCGTTGACGCGCTCTGCTCCGCCGCCTTACCCACATAGCCGCTGAAGGCCAGAAGCCATCCGGCAAGGGCGGTGCCGATGCCGCCGCCCAGCTTGGTGCCGAGGGAGGTGCAGGAATACATGGTCCCGTCGACCCGCTTTCCGCTGGTAAGATAAGTATACTCCGAGCAGGTCGCGATCAGCGCGTTCATGTCCCCCTGCAGGGGGCTCATGCCGATGGCCGCGATTGCCGTGCAGGCCAGCATCAGCGGGACGGAGCCCAGGTATCCGGCGATCATGACGCCAAGCCTCCCCAGGGTGCCGATGGTATATCCGGTCAGGTTCAGCTTGTACATGCCGCCCCACTTTGCCACCAGTGCCGGCGTGAACAGGAGTCCGATGATCATGGGGATGTTGATGGCCCAGGAGAACACGCCGAGCAGATTCGCGTTTTTCAGGACGTAAGTCATATAGTAGATACCCATGTTCAGCGTCGCGGAATAGATCTGCATGAGAATATACGCGGCGCAGATCATCAGATAATACTTGTTGCGGATCAGCAGACGGAAGGCATCCGCCAGACTGTACTTCTCTTCTTCCTTCTTCTCTTCTTTTCCGGCTTCCCCTTCCGCCAGCTCCTCCGGGGAGAGTTCCTTCACGGACAGGACGGAAAGGGTGTTGGAGATCACGCCGACGATGGCGTAGATGATGGCGACTGTCCGCCAGGCAGCCGCGCCGCCACCGAACTTTGCCACCAGGCCTACGGTGATAGTCTGGATCAGCATGCTGGTGCCGAAGGCGAACATGAAACGGATCGAGCCCATCTGTACACGCTCGTGATTATTCTTTGTCACCAGCGCCGTCAGCGCGGAATAGGCGATGTTGTTCGCCGTATAGAAGCCGGCGTTCAGCAGGGTATATCTTCACAATTCAAGAGTCCCTTTTAAAGAAACAAAAAAAGCGCTCCGCATTCTGAGCGCCGGGACTTATCAGCTGCATACCTGGCCGAAGCTGCCCACCTGGCGTCCCAGGGGACGCGTGGACTGGCAGCTGGTCTATGTTGCAGCCGGAGTGGGTCATTTTATTCTGGACGGGAAGGACGTCGCTGTTCCTGCAGGAAACATGGTCCTTTACCAGCCGAAGCAGGAACAGCATTACTATTTTCTGGGAGCCGACCGTTCCCAGTACTGGTTCGTGCACTTCACCGGCCGCCAGGTAAAGAACATCCTGAAGCGCTGCGATATCCCGCTGGACGGATACATCATCCGCACAGGACTCTCCTACGAATACGAAGATCTGTTCCGGAAAATGCGCGATGAACTGACAGAGTGCGCCTGGGGCTATGAGGAGGTCCTGACCTATCATCTGCAGGAACTGCTGATCACAATGAACCGGCGGATCCATGATGAGATCCCGAAGGTCACCGGCTTTGTCCAGGATGAGATCGACCACGCCAAAAACTATTTCCGGGAGCACTACAACGAGGACATCAGCATCGAAGCGTACTCCGCCTCCAGAAACATGAGCACCAGCTGGTTCAGCAGGTGTTTCCGGTCCGCGGTGGGCGAATCCCCGATGCGCTTCATTCTTCTGCTTCGGATCCGGAATGCCCAGGTCCTTCTGGAGACCACCGACGGGACCGTCAGCGAGATCGCACGGATCGTCGGCTACGAGAATCCCATGTACTTCAGCCGCCTCTTCCGGAAAGAAAAGGGTGTATCCCCGCTGAAATACCGGAAAGCCTTCCGGGCGGGGCTGAGAGAACCAGATCCTGCTTCCGGGACCTGAATGCCCTGCAGAAAGCTTGTCCCCTCCTTTTTTCGGTGATAGGATTAAAAAAAGCCTCTCCGGCGCCGTTCACCGAAAGGAGTTTCCATGAATCTCAGAAGCATCGAGTATTTTCTTGTCGTGGCCGAGGAACTGAACGTTACCCGCGCCGCGGAACGTCTGGTCATCAGCCAGCAGGCACTGTCCAGCCATATCAGGCGTCTTGAAGACGAGTACAATGTAGAACTGTTCTACCGGAAGCCGGTGTTCCGTCTGACTCCCGCAGGGCAGCAGATGGTCTTTTTCGGGAAGCAGATCCTGCAGTCCGAGGCGTCCATGCGGGCGGCATTTTCCGATATCACGGAAAATGCCCGGGCAACGCTGCGCTTCGGGATCTCCCGACTGAGGGCAGATGTCTTTTTTCCGATGATCTGGAAGCGCTACGCCCCGTCCCACCCCAATATTTCCATCGAGCTGATGGACGGCAACAGCGAACGGCTGGAGGAGCTTCTCCAGTCCGGAAAGATCGACCTCTATGTAGGACTCGACGCTCCCAGCGGTCTGAACCAGCACCGGATCCGCCTTGCGGAAGAGCAGCTCCAGTGCTGCTTTACGGAAAGTCTGCTGAAAGAATACTGTCCGGACAACTGGCAGGAGCTGCTGAAATCCTTCCATAACGGCGCCGACCTTCTGAAGATCATGCATCTGCCTCTCATCTGCCTCCGTCAGGGAAACAAGCTCCGGACAACCCTGGACCAGTTCCTCTCCCACTACACCAGCCCTCATTTCGTGCTGGAATGCGAGCAGCAAAGTATTATATGCCGGGCCGCGCAGGACGGACGCGGGGTCGGGCTCCTTTCCCCCGTCACACTGTATACGCATAATGACCAGCCGAATGACCCGAAAGACCCGTTTTACACTTTCCCGGTGAAGAACAACATCCAGCCCTATGTCACCTGGCTGGTGTACCGGAGCGACGTCCCTTCCCCCAGGTTCCTGCAGGACTTTATCCGTGACACCCAGTCTGTGTTCCGCACCTACGCCCGGGCCGTGACAAAGAACTACTCTGTCTCCACCTGACCCGCAGCAGTAAAATGGACTTCCGCAGTCCACTTTGCTCCCTGCTCATGAACTGCAGCTGCTCTCAGAAAGATACTCTTTCCGGAACCGGGCGATCACCACTGCCGCGACAGAGACTGCCATCACCGTGACAGAGATGTTGCTGACCATCATGACGATGCCGACGCTGGCTTCCCCGAGATCCGTGTAATTCTGAAGAAACCAGAAGACCGGGATCCGGAACAGGAAGACGCGGGAGAAATTCAGCACCAGGGTAAGCTTCGTTTTTCCCAGACCGTAGAGCAGCGCCAGCACCGCCGCATTGATGCCGAGGGGGATGGCGCCGTACGCCTCAAACCGGTACACCATCGTGATCATGCGGTGGAATTCGCTGCTCCCGCTGTCAAACAGGCTGGCCAGAAGATCCAGGTTCAGGATCTCAATGCCGGTAATGACAGCGCTCATCAGCACATTGACCGCGATCGTGACATAGAATGTCCGCAGGACACGGCTGTATTTTCCGGCGCCGAAGTTCTGGCTGATAATGGCAGAGGCCCCCTGCTGGAAGCCGTTCTGCGGATTGGTCGTGACGCCGCCGAGATTGTTGGATACCCCCATTGCGCCGACCATGACCGCGCCGTACACGGTGCACATGGAATTGACGATGGTCTTGCCAAAGGCGAAGAGCGCCTTTTCCGCGATCACCGGAAGCGACTGTGTGACCATAGGTGCCGTTACGCGCCCCTGCAGGGTGACAGCCTTCGCGGAAAAGCTGAAGGCATTTTCTCCGGCCAGGCTGAAATGCAGGGCGAAGGCGAACATGGCAAGTTCGGAGCATAGAGACGCCACTGCGACCATCACCAGACCGGACCGCAGGATATACACGAAAAATGCAGTCAGGGAAAGCTTGACCAGGATCACCAGGATGTTCAGCACGAAAATGCGCTTCGCGTTTCCCCGGGCCCGCTCCACTGCGATATACACGTTGTTCAGGAAATTGAACACCATGACGAACATCTGGACCATGAAATACCTGGAACCTACTGCGATCAGCTCCTCCGGCGTTCCGGCCAGGCGGAGGAACTGCACGGTGAAAGGAAGGATCAGCGCAAGCATGGCAAGCCCGACAGACAGACTCAGCGCGTAAAGACTGCTGACCCGCTTCCGGACCAGCTCCAGGTCTCCTTCCCCGTAGGCGCGGCTGATCTGGATGCCCGCGCCGACAGCCAGTCCGCCTCCGACTGCGGTCAGGATCAGGTTCACCTGGGCCAGATACGCCACCGCGGAGACCGATTCCTTGCTGATATGCGCTGCCATCATGGTGTCCATGACCGTGAAGATCATGGCGAGCTCCTGGTACAGGGCCAGCGGCGCGCCCACACTAAGGACCACTTTCCATACCGGGCCGTTCAGACTTCTTTCCAGATAACGCCGGTCCCTTTCCGTAAGTTCTGCTTTGACACTCATATTTCAAAACCTTTTCAAAAAAACCTTTTACAAATACCTTTTCAGAAGACCTTTACATAATCCGGCCGTGCTTCCGGCACGAAACCGGGTCCGTAAGAGCCGGTCTCCGCAAAAGAGACTGTGCTGTGAGACTCCGGTTTGTCCCAGTCATGCCAGCCGGCGAGGTTGATGTGCTTTCCGAGGTAACAGTTTTCCAGGCGCACCCTGGCGTGGTTCCTCCAGGGCCTGCCGATATAGCAGGAGCCCTCCGGAACATTTTCCGCTGCCGTGAACCTGCAGTTCCGCGCCACGAACCCCTCTTCTTTCCCTTCCGGCGTGCAGGGCGCGAAAACATAGCCCGGCTCCACATTTCTGAATTCACAGTCGTCGAAATAGGCTGTGGCTCCGCCGAAAATAAAGTCGATGCCTCCTTCGATCAGGCAATGTTTAAAATAAACTGTGCGGTCCGTCCGGGGGGTGAACTCTTTAGGTCCCACAAATCCGTTTTTCAGGAACGGTTTTAAAGGGAGGGGCGCCAGAAACAGTGTGTCCTGATGTCCCCTGAGCACACAGTCCGTCAGCGTGATGCCGTCACCATCGAGATAGAGGGCGATGGCCTGTCCCGCCGTTTCTCCCGGCCCCGCGCTGTTCTCGAAACAGCAGTCCCGGAAGGAGATCCCGCTGCCGTCCGCAAGCACAGTGTAGGTACGGAAGGTATAAAAGGGTCTTCCGTCAGGATGGATCATGCGGGCGCCGTAACCGCCCTGAAACGTTCTGCCGCAGATCTCTTCCCCGTCTTCATGAAAATGATACTGGCTCATTATTTACAGTTTCCTCCCTTTTAAGTCCCGCAGGTGGTATTTGAATATCATGATCCTTGAAATACAATTACGCAATGGAAAAAACAGACATCTTTACACAGAAAGCGCAGAAAAACACCCCTGTTTCTGAAACAGGGGTGTTATGCTTAAAACATCTGTTTTTTCAGCCGTGCTTCGCCTGGGGCGTATGTCTGTATATATGGTCCAGCACAAAGTCAAAGTCCTGTCCATCCGCATAGACCTGGTTCCTGCCCAGCGTCTCGTTTACTTTGATCACATGCGCTCCCCGTTTCGGGATGACCGACTTCACTTTGCTGAAATCAGAATACATGCTGTCTCTGGTGGCCGCCAGCACACCGGCACCAATGGTGGAGAGGTTCCCCGACGCAATGCCAGCCAGGGCAGCGACCCAGCCCATCGCCTTCGTTTTGTCAAACTGGCTCTTCATCTGCCGGTGGTTCACACCCTCTTCGTTCATCTCAAACAGGGCGACGTACCTCCAGCCGTAGGAAGCTGCCACGGCCAGATAGGCGATGACGACGCAAGGGCCAAGCAGGATCGCAAAACACAGTACCGCGTACTTGCAGTCATCCCACTCCGGCAGAAATAATCCGTCCCCGGAAATGATATTCATGAGGCTGATCAGCACCATCACGATGGCGAAGGCCATGAACATCACCTTCCACACCGTGAAAAGGATCGTAGGGTTCCGGATCATATCGAATTCATAGAACCACCGGTACATTCCATCCGGGCACAGGTAAATATTCTCCGTGACCTTCCGGCCTTCGATCCGTCCCTCCCACTGCTGACCTTCGATCCGTCCTTCCTGCTGCTCCTGAGGCCCGGGACCCGGGGCCTCCGCGCGGGATCCCGGAAGAATGACCGGCGCGCCGCAGTTCTCACAGAACTTCGCATTCCCTGTCAGCTGTGCTCCGCATTTTTCACAATACACGTCTTTTCCTCCTCTGCAACTGTGTCCTGTGCCTTCAGTTTAATTCCTTCAGACCTGTCCTGTCAGCCGTGCCATTTTAATGTCAATGACAATTCCCGTCACACGCCCCGCCATTCTCTTGATGCTCTTTTTCCCCCGGGATAAGATGGGTAAAGGCGGACACTCGCAATCCGCTGCGGTTCAAATACAGACCTTGAAGGAGGGGCCGATGTTTTCCGACAGACTGAATCTGCTGATGATACAGCTGAACGCTTCCGGTGCGCAGATCGCGAAATATGCCGGCTTTGACAGAACAAATGTAAGCAGACTGCGGAGCGGGGCGAGGATCCCTGTCTCCGGCGGCCCGACAGCAGAAAAACTGATCAGCGGTATTTACCTTTTTGCAGACAGTAACAACAGCCTGCCTGTTCTCTGCGAGATCACAGAACAGCCCCTTTCCGCTTCCGCGGAGGAGATCATGGCCGGACTGTCTGACTGGCTTTTCGGGAGCGAAGAAAAACAGTCCCCGCGCCCTGAACGCCCGAAGAAATCCGCCGCATGCCGTACCTTCGGAGAACGTCTGGATGCAGCCATGTCTCTTGCCGAGCTGTCCAACATCCGCCTGAGCCAGCTGATCAATGTGGACGCTTCCCTCATCAGCCGCTACCGCACCGGCGTCCGCACCCCCCGCGCCAACCCGGAAATGACCTCCCGCCTGGCGGATGTCCTTTGGAACCGCATCCTGAAAAACAGGAAAAAGACCGAGCTCGCCCATATAATGCGCTTCCCGGAAGCCGAGACAGATGAAGCCTATTTCCTGGACTGGCTCTGTGACTTTGACGCGTTCCAGCAGGTCGGCATATCTTCCGCGGAAGATCTTCTGGATGCCTTCGACTCCTATTCCGCAGAGACCAGTGTCGCTCTTCCGCCCATTGAGGCCATGGTCCCGCCGGAGCTTCTCCGGGACACGCGCTCTGTCTACAGCGGGATCTCCGGTCTGCAGGAAGCCGTTCTCCGGTTTCTCGGAAACGCGGTACTGGAACAGCCAAAGGAACTCTGGCTGTACTCTGACCAGAATATGGAATGGATGACTTCCGATCCTGTATTCCTAAAAAAATGGGCGTGCCTGATGAGCGCCTGCGTCAGCAGCGGGATCAGGATCAGGATCATACACAACGTGGACCGCAGTCTGGATGAAATGAACGCGGCGATCACCAACTGGCTTCCTCTTTACATGTCCGGCATGATCGAATCCTATT
>Ga0256405_10009496_pt1 | contig 13295 bp, 10 predicted proteins | sample RumenRJG_02DNA_FD_189096 | JGI IMG/M metagenome (GOLD analysis project Ga0256405, IMG submission 189096) | Bovine rumen microbial communities from Lethbridge, Alberta, Canada - RJG_02 | ecosystem: Host-associated > Mammals > Digestive system > Stomach > Rumen | place: Canada: Alberta...
ACTTTTAATGATGTTTCTAATCCCTTAGATAAGTCAAAATTTTCTTCTAAGACTTTGTAATAGAAACGATATTTAAAACTAACGTTACTTGTATTTGATAGATCAAATCCGAAATTGATCTTGTCTCCTGGAGTGATATTAACAAGGTCTAATACATTATCTGTTATTGTTGCATAACCACCATTAACAAAGTTGTATTTTGTGACAACACCACCAACAATGGTTGGTGCTTGTTCAACATGAACATACTTATTGTTATTTTCATCAACAAGTGTTCCTTGTGAATCTGCTTCAGCAGAATATGTAACTACATCACGTAATGTTGCATTGATATCCACCTTACCTGCTGTAACGTTAATGTTTGTCTCAGCTGAGTCTGTAAATAAAGCAAACGATGTTCCGACAGTACTTGCTCCAAAACCGACAGCAAGAAGAGCGGAAATAATCATTGGTTTAAGATTTTTTGCTTTCATAAATCTTCTCCTTAGTTAAGCATTCTTTTTTGATACGAGGGATATCTTTTTTGAAATGCTTATTCGTCATAAAAGTAACAATTATGTACTTGAATTATTGGATACATATACGTCCATATATGTATTTTAGTATCAATAATTGATACTCTACTCATTAATGGTACAATATTTGATACTCAAGTTAAAGCAAAAAATGAATTTATAAACGAAGTTTATCGGCAATCTTACTTGGTGCTATCGGCAAAATAACTCGGCATTTTTTATATAAAATTCACTTTTTATTTTGCCGATAGAATTGTATAATTTTTTTACAAATGAAATACAAAACAAGCAAAGAAAAAAGTATCGAATGGGGATTATCAGATAGATCCATTCGTAATTATTGTCAAAACGGAAGAATCAAAGGAGCTTACTTAGAAGGCAAAATTTGGATGATTCCAAGTAAAGCCACAAAGCCAGAAAGAGCTAAAAGAAGTTCCAGTTCTCCTTCTCTCTTAGATATCTTAAAAAGAGAGAAAGATAACCACATTAAAGGCGGTATCTATCATCAAATCCAAGTTAAAATGGCTTATAACTCAAATCATATTGAAGGTTCTAAATTAACAGAAGACGAAACAAGATATATCTATGAAACCAACACAATTGGAATAGATAATAAAGCAATCAATGTTGATGACATTATTGAAACAGTAAATCACTTTAAATGCTTTGATTTTATTATTGATCAAGCGAACAAAAAGTTATCAGAATCTTTAATTAAAGAATTACATCGAATTTTAAAATGTAATACTTCAGTTAGTAGAGAGTCCTGGTTTAAAGTTGGAGATTATAAGTTACTTGAAAACGTAGTTGGAGGAAAAGAAACTACTCCTCCTAGTGAAGTTAAGTCTTCTATGAAAGAACTTCTATCTTCTTATAATAAGAAAGAAAAACATACTTTAGAAGATATTGTAGCTTTCCACGTAATACTAGAAAAAATCCATCCTTTTCAAGATGGAAATGGAAGAGTTGGAAGACTTATAATGTTTAAAGAGTGTCTAAAAAATAATATCGTTCCTTTTATAATCTATGACTCAGAAAAGATGTTTTATTATAGAGGACTTAAAGAATATACAAGAGATAAAGAGTATCTTTTAGATACGTGTAGGCATTCGCAGGATAGGATGAGCAAAAAAATAAAGGCTATAAAGAAAATTAAATAATAACAATCCACAATCCTAGCTGATGGTTTTACTTTTCTTGAGTGACTAAGGTCTCGATTAGCAGCAGCCGCATGCTGCGGCAGTTGATGTATGTGCCAAGTGTTATCTTCATTCGCTTGATCTACTTTTCAAATATCCGACTACGCCGGATACTGACAGTTTTGGTGGAATCTCGAGCAACATGTGAACGTAATCAGGACATATCTCTGCTTCGACAATCGTTATTCCTTTGAATTCACACAATTTTCTCAATATTTTTCCTACTACAACTCTTTTTTCTTTGAAGAAAACTTTTCTTCTATATTTTGGTGCAAACACTATGTGAAACTTACAAATCCACATAGTGTGTGCTAAACTTAAGCTGTCCATGGATATATATTCTCCTTTCAATATTTAGCGTTGGTGCGCATAAATATTTAAGGAGTTTTTTTCTTTTAGGCAAAATTATAAGTAATACCGAACCCTACGGCTATCGTAGGATTTTTCTCGCTTCAATCAGACAAGAAAGAGGGATAAATTGAATTTATCCCCCCATTTTTTTGGTTATCCACCCATCAATCCCCTATGAATTTGTAAGGGGTGAAAAGACAAACAGTTAATTATTCTAAAAAGAATCACTCAACTATTGTAGATTGTCCATTCGCGCTCTTATAAAGTGTATTTCCTAATTTAAAATAAAATTCCTTGCTTGTATTGTAAGGATCCAATCCAGCACCATTAACATATAAATCTAACCAACTTTCATTGGCATCGACTCTTATTTTGTGGAAGTTACTTGCAGTTAGTGTTTCTGAAATACCAGTATCTACGTTTTTAATTACATTATTCTCATCAAAGAATTGATTGACCGCTTCTGCGCTTCCATCATTTGATGGATCTGTTGCAAACCCAAAATATTTTTCTTGTGTGCTTTGTTCGAATGTACAACCGTTAAAGTATGTAGGGACATAGCCACGTACAAAGTTAAAGTAAATTCCAACATTATAAAGTTTACCAACAGTACTATTTACAAAAGTACAATTAGTGAATTTAGTGTAGGCAATTTCTGAAAAAGAAATCCATCCACCTAATGTTGAATTTGAAATCTCCCAATACGCTTTAGTTCCATCCGCTGTACCAATATTGAGCGTATACATATGCGAAATAATTGTAGAATTATCAACAATTAACTTGCCTTCGTATATTGGCGAACCACTTGATTCATATAGAATATTGTTATATCCGGTTATAGATGAATTTAAAATTGTAATATCGCCCTTCATGTCATAGAAACATCTTGTATTTGGCATATTTCCCTTAAGTTCACAATTTTCAATTTTAAACTTATCTTTTTGATTTAAATTTATAACAGCTTTCGCAGCAGAGGCGCCTGGTGCACCATCAGCAACAACTGTTCTATTAGAATATAATTTAAGGTTTCTAAGTGTAATGCCATCGCCATTTAAAGTTAATGGACAGAAAGTAAAAAATGGATTTTCGGAAGTAGCTTGTGGTTGTGTTTCAAGTTTATAACCATTACCATCAATAGTTACGTTACTAGCAATGACTAAGCCCTTGCCACTAACATTTGGAATTTCCAAATCATTAAGCATCTTAATGTAAACATAAGGTTGTAAAGACGCTAATCTTAATTCTTCATATTCTTGAACTTCAACTACTTTTGTTCTATATGAAACTGTAAATGGACTGAAGTCTTTTGTTTCAAAACGAATAATACCTTCGTTGATATCGTATGTATATCCATGTGGATTATTTGTTGCATCATATGGAAGAATTTCTTTGGTCTTATGTTTAATTGATGCAATGTCGTAACCTGGGCCAATATCTATTTCGACTGGAATATATGTTTTGAATTCATCAACTTTTGTTCCACCAACATAAAGTGATAAGTCGAAATCTAAGTTTTTAATAGTTGTATCTGACGATTCATCAGATGAAACTAAATCACTAACTTCTAATTTAACGTCTACACCAGCAGGAACGTCTTCTGTGTCAGCAGGAATTGTTGTTTTGACTGTAACTGATTCTTCTGCGTTCTTTGCAGTAAGAACAGTTGGATTACCTGCTACGACTTTTGCTGTATTGATTAAATCTTCTTCGATTGTTTCAACAACCTTACCATCGGTAGTTACGGCATTTCCTTGTACTGCTTCAATATAAACTTTAAAATAAGCGTGTTTATCTTGATAAACATTACCCTTATCAATTGGTAAATGAATGGCAAATGCAACATCGTCTAAAGTTGCATTAGCAGCTTTATTCATCCAAACACTCTTATAGGTTTTTAAACCATGTAATACTTCTGCTTCTTGTCCTGATTCTGTAATTGTAGTTTCAAGACCTTTAATTAAATCAACACTAGCAGTTGTTTCTGTACCGTGAGGAACTGCTTCATAAATGAAACGATACTTAATGTTAACGTTACTTTCATTACCTAATGATAATTTAAATGTAACTTTATCACCTGGAGTGATATTAACTAAACCAAGTTCATTATTATTAGTATTGATTGACGCATAACCTTGATTAACAAACAATTTATTGCCACTGGTATCTACTTCAGTTTGTTCGACTAAATTGTATGAAGCATTGTTTTCATCTTTGTAAGATGTAGCTGTTGAGCTTGCGATAGCACTATAAACATGTACATCACTTAAAGCTGCATTAACTTTGACCTTACCTGAAGTAACACTAATGTTTGTCTCGGCTGAGTCTGTAAATAAAGCAAACGATGTTCCGACTGTAGTTGCTCCGAAACCGACAGCAAGAAGTGTGGAAATAATCATTGGTTTAAGATTTTTTGCTTTCATAAATCTTCTCCTTAATTTAAGTATCAAAGATTGGTACGAGGGATATCATTTTGTTTGATACTTCTTACTACTTATAAAGTAGTAATATGTAGTAATCTACTGTCCTTAAAAGGACACTTTTAAAGACTACACTACAAGTATCTAATATTGATACGAAAGATACTAAAAAACACGAAAGTAATCGTTTCTTTTTAAGTGTGCTTTTATGTACAAAAGATAATATTATTTGAAACTAAGCGGATAAATATAATTTGTAAATTAAATCCATTAATTCATAACTATTCAAATTCATAATCTAAAATAGGTGCGTTTACAGGTTTCTTCATAAAAATAAACGGATATTTATTTCTGATGTTTCAATATTTATTAAAATGATTAATAAATTTCTTCAAAAATAACGAACTTTTGCAGCGTTTTTTATCAAAAACGCGGCTTTTTACTTATAAAAGTTAACCGATTTAACAACTTGTTTCTCTTCACATCCTCACTCATTAATATTTCATATAATTTACATATCACCACAAATGTAAAATCCATCAAATTTTATCTATACAAGATCACCATTTCCCCTCTTTTTAAGTTGAGCCTAATTCTATAAAAGTATAGAATTATATATGCAACTACTAAAAGGAGATAATTATGTCTTTTTTCAAAAAGAGTAGGACCTTTGAAGGGGATAATATCCCAAAATTAACTAAGATTCTCTTTCCTTGGTCTGGTATTTTCCGTGACGCCTGTTACACACTTATTGGCACATTCTTAATGCAATATGCCATTACTTCAGGTGTCCTTTCTTCTAATGCTGCCGAATTTTCAGCGCAATATGGTGTTATTACAGTTGCAATGATGATTGCCCTTTTATGGGATGGCATTAACGATCCAATCATGGGCTTTATTTTGGAAAAGTGCCACTTTAAAGCTGGTAAATTTAGACCTTGGATCAAAATTGGAGCTCTCGGCAATGCTCTCTGCGTTATTTTAATGTTCGTTATACCATCGCTCGTTGGTGCTGGATGGGGCTGGGGATATGTCGCATTCATGATCGTAATGTATATCTTATGGGATACGTTCTTCACGATGAACGATATTGGTTATTGGAGTATGCTTCCTGCGTTAACAAGTGACGCAAAACAAAGAGCTCAAATTACCACAACAACAGCAATTGCTGCTACCATGGGTACGTTTGTTATGAACATTATGATGTTCGTTTTACCAGGAACTTTCTCTGGTGCTTCGACTAGTGACATCTATGCATGGACTGGTACGATTATTGCACTTCTTTTCTTAGGAACACAAACCCTTGTCTTCTTCTTATGTAAAGAAAAAGAAAGAGATGCAAAACAAGAAGAAATCTCAGAAAAATCCTCAATTCTTGACTTATTTAAAGTCGTTGCTAAAAACAAACAATTATTAGTTTGTGCTATTGCACTTCTCTTATACTATTTTGGAAACTTCATTTTAACCGGAATTGGTCAAAACTATTTCTATATGGTCTTTGGTTATGGTGGTGGAAAAGGTGGCATGATTGCTACTGTTATTGCAGTCGTTTATGTCCTTGCAACTATCATTGCTCAAGCCTTCTATCCAATGCTTGCAAAACGTATGCCTAAGAAACGTATCTTATTTATAATGGCAATGGTCATTATCCTTTCTTACTTAGCATTCTTCTTTATCGCATTCCCACTTCCAGGAATGGAACACCCACTTGCTTATAATGATCCAAATAGTGGTGGTATGTGGTTTATTGGTGGAACAATGTTCCTTTACTACCTCTTCTCATTCCTCTTCTTTGGAGCCTCAGGTATCTTCTATCTTGGACTTCTTGTTATGTTCCAAGACGCCATTGACTACAATGAATGGAAATTTGGTGAAAGAAAAGAGTCCATCTGCTTTGCATGGAGACCACTTGATGTTAAATTCGCTAGCGGTTTAAATAGAGGCTTACAATATATGACATTCGCTTTAACTGGTACAGTTATTGCAATTAACTCTATTTCAAACTACGAAGGTATTTCTAACGCGTTAAGTAACGCCACAAAAGATAAAGCAGAAATCGCCTCAATTACACTTTTAAGAGACAACAGAATTGCTGCTGCAAATAGTGGAATTGATAACAATCAATTATTCATGTTTGGTATTATCATCGTTGGTGTTATTCTAGCTGTTATGACAGCATCATTCTTGCTCGTTCACTTTGGCTTTAAGATCGATGAAAAAATGTCCGCTCAAATCGTTAAAGAACTTGAAGAAAAACACGAAGCTGACAAAAAAGAAGCTGAACTTCAAATTGGGGAGGCTCACTAATTATGAAAAAATTTGCTAAATTTATTGCTTTAAGCATTGTTGGTTTATCTCTTGCTTCTTGTAGAAGTGGTGGCCAATTAACCTATGAAGAAACCTTAGAAAAAGCAAAAGCATTTGATGGTACAAACTTTAACCAAAAAGATGCACTACATAAGGGTAAGCTAGAAGTCACAAATAGAACTGAAAACACTGAAGATGACGACAAAGACGCAAAAATTAAAGACTTCCTTCTTGATTTAAAATACAAAGATGAATTTAGATATCACACAGATACTAAAGCTAGCGAAGTTGTCACTTTCCAAGATTCATATACCGTTGAATATACTTTTGAAGCAAGAACCACAGCTTTAAACGTCCTCTTCTACTATCTTTCACCAGAATTTGTTACTGACATTCACACAACCGCAGAGATGCTTGGTTATGAAGAAGTCTATACAGAAAATAATGGCGAAGTCACAACATCTTTGGTTTATTCTTTAAGTGGTCAAAAGACCTCAACTGAAAAATATACCTATGGTTATGCAAGAGAAATTACTTATGTCTTTGCAGCTGAAGGTAACTTAAAAACAGCTAAATCAATTAGCGCTTATACAGTCGTAAACGAAGATAACAGTGTTGATTTCCAATTCGTAATTGAATCAAATTACGAAGTTGAATTATCACTCTAATCTACTTTCTTAAACATCCAAAAACCTCTAAAATAATGAACTTTTAGAGGTTTTTTCTTTTAAAATAAGCACTTTTCGTATTTTCGTAACGCCCTAATGTAGGACTATAAATAGTCCGACCAAGGCCGCACTAATTGTAGGTAGTGCAATCAAAATTCCATATTTAACAAAATTTAAAAATGACAACTTATATTCATATTTATTTAGTAAACTTGAAAACATAATTCCAGCTAAAGCGCCAATAGGCGTTAAGAATGCGCCAATGTTACTGCCAATAATTGTGGCGTAAACCGCTTGATAATAATTAAGTCCATTTAATGAAGTAACTAAAGACGAATACAATATACTCATTGGAATATTGTTTATAAAGTTAGAGCAGATCAAACTTGAAAAGCCATACATTGTAATTGTTGGTCCGATATTTAAAAATTCGGCAATTTTATTGCTGATGCCTTGAGAATTTAAGGCAACAACAATGATGCACATTGAAATAAAGAAGATGATGAGTGGATATGGTAACCTTTTAAATGACTCACCAAAGAATTTCCAATTTTTTTTGGTGATAATTCGCATAATTAATGTTGCTATAAGCAAAGAAGTTGCACAAATTAAGCAAATTAACCGCATTTCAATGGTTATGTAATTTGAAATAATCAAGAAAATCAAGCAAACAATTAGATGTATTACCCCAATTATGACATCAACTTTGTTTTCAAGATGACATTCTTCTTCTTTTACTTCAATTGGTTTCTTTAATGTCTTATGAAAAAGTGCAAAAAGTACTAAAAGTTCCGCAATTCCTGCAAATAACGTAGGAATTATCATGATTTTGAAGTATTCAATGAAGGAAATCTCTGCACTTGTTGCTAAATATATATTTGTTGGATTTCCTGTCATGAACATGAGTGAATATGTATTTGCTGCAACGAATTCTCCTATTAAATAAGGGAGAGGATTTACATTTGCTTTTCTTGCAAATAAACAAATAAATGGAGTGAATGTTAAAATAACGATGTCATTTGAAGTAAAGATCGTCAAGAATCCAGTCACCATATATATAATAAGGAAGAGAACATGTTGACTACTCTTAGCTTTTTTAATGGTAACTTGAGCAAGATATGCAAATAAACCAAATTCATCTAAAAGAATTGACATTAAAGTCATTGAGAAAAATAAAACTAAAATTTTTATTGGATTTATTGCTGCACTTGATGTTAAAGCTGACCAAACTTCTCCTGCTGGAGCTAGATTTGCAATTAATAAAATTAAAGCACCTAAAAGAGAGATAATCCAATATGTATCAATATAAAATTTACCTAGTTTTATTTTAGGCAAGAAAATAATTGATAAAGCAATTAATATAAATGTTATAACTGAAATAATTAAAGTAGGAATCATAACTTTGTGCTCAATTCGCCTCAATAATTATAGACCTATTTTCTGCTTTTAAAAGCGTTATTTTTATCTAGCATTTTTGAAGCCAATTTTTCTTGAAATCCCTTCAATTTCAAGAAAAATAGTGGACTTTTGCGGCGTTTTTGATAAAAACGCGTGATTTATAAAAGTCACAATTTCTTACTAAAAATATTTTAATAATATTTTTATCTCGCTTAGTAATCAAAAGGTATATAATTTTTACAAGAGGTAATTACAAATGAAACAATTTATGAATCAAGTTTTTGGATTTGTTGACAAGAATCTCAAATGGTTTGGAGCTGGTATTTTAGGTACTTTCTATCTATTTAAACTTCTTGTCATTATCGGCACAATGGCTGATGTTGGAAGCTTTGGCTACATTCTTGTCGCTTTAATTGATCTTGTTATCGTTACTGGATTAGTTGGTGCTGGATTCCTTTGCTTATTTACAGACAGAAAAGAACAATTAGGTAAATTAGCTCTTGGCTATCTTACTTACTTCGTCGTTTTAAAATCACTCACATTAAGTTCAACTGCATCAGTTGCAGCTGAAATGAAAGATGCCTTACCAACAACTTGGGCAGTTTTCTCTGTTTTAGCAGGCCTTACAATCTTAGGCGTTTTAGTCCTTTATATTCTTGAAATGTTCATGCCAAAAGTTAGTGCATTAATGAAATATATCGGATTTGGATTCCTTGGCTATTTCGCATTTTCAATCATTGTCTACGCATTAGGCACAGCAATGAATGCAAAATATGCATTTGCTTGGTACCACTACTTTAATGACATCAACAACTGCTTAGTTCTTCCACTTTTAGTTCTTGGCATGTACTTTGTTTGTGCTAAAGACAAATTAATGGCCGCAGCTGCACCAGCCGCTGAACCAGAAGTTAAAGAAGAAGCTCCTGTCGAAGAAGCAAAACCAGAAGAAGAAAAACCAGCTGAATAATTTAGCTATTTATAAAATAAGATAAAGATGGGCAACCATCTTTTTTCTTTTGCAAGAGCAATTTTTAAAAAAATATTTTCATGTACCAATTTTGGTACATATGAAGTGTTAATATATCAATAATCAAAATATTTTTAGTTTATTTCGTGGGTTAAACTCAAAAATATTGAGATTAAAAATAGAACGGATTATAAACAATTTAAAAAGACACCTTGCGTGGTGCCTCTATTTACCTTCAATTAGGTTATATAGTTCTTCAAAATCTTGCGATAAAGGATAGGTATTAAGTAATTTATCTTTCTTAATCCAGAAGACTTCTCCTTCTTCACTATTCTTTAATTCACCTTGAAACTCGTTACATTTGTAAAGTAGACCAAGATATCTAGTGTCATTGCCCCAGTCCCAATCTTTGATGGCACAGAGTATAGGATTTTTAATATCAAATCCAGTCTCTTCTTTCATTTCTCGAATAACTGCCTCTTCGAGTGATTCACCTTTCTCAACATGACCACCTGGAAAAGAAAGACCTGGCCAATCAGATTTAGTGCGATTTATTACAAGGACTTCATCATCCTTATAAAGCATGCACATATTAGATAAGATGCACTTAGTTATTTTATCGCCCATAATTAATCAATTTTGTAGAGTTTCTTAAATTCGCTAAACATTTCCTCAAAAACAGCATTGATTTTGGAGACGTCGTTTTCGACAACTTCAATATAGAACTTACATTTTGGTTCTGTACCGCTTGGTCTAATTGCAAAACTTGATTTATCTTCAAAGACAAATTTGATTAAGTTTGTTTTTGGAAGACCTACAATTGGAGTTGTTTCATTTGTTAATAGGTCATCGCATTTTTGTGTTTTATAGTTCTTAATATAGCGAACTTTTTTACCAGCAAGTTCTTTAAATGGATTTGTCATAGCACTTGCAATGATATCATTCATCTTCTTAGCACCATCGCTGCCTTTGAAATAGATGTTGAAAAGTTTTGATTTATGGAAGCCAAAATCTTTGCAAAGATTTGCATAAGCTTCTACAAGATTCATGCCTTTGTGTTTGTAATATAAACACATTTCGGCATAGAGTAAACATGCTTGAGTTGCGTCTTTATCACGAACAAATGGTTCAATTAAACAGCCATAACTCTCTTCGTATCCAAAGATATAGTGAGGACCGTTTTCCATTGCCTCATAAACTTTAATTTTGTCACCAATAAACTTAAAACCAGTTAAGACTTCTTCGTATTTAATGCCATATTTATCGCAAATTTCACCACCAAGTGAGCTGGTAACAACAGTTGAAACGACTAAGTCATTTGCACTTAAAATGCCTTTTTCTTTTCTATATTCTAAGATGTAATCAACAAGTAAAGCTGCACTTTCATTACCTGTCATTAATTCGTATTTTCCTTTTGCAGTTTTAACCGCAAGGCCGACTCTATCGCCATCAGGATCTGTCATTAAAACAAGATCCGCGTCTTCTTTAGTTGCAATTTCAATTGGTTCTTTATAAGCAACTGCATCTTCTGGGTTTGGTGATTCTACTGCGCCAAAATCAGGATCATGAACTGAAGTTGATTTGACATTGATTACATTATAGCCAGCTTCTGTTAAAACATTCATAACTGGTTTTAAGCTTGCACCATGATTTGGAGTATAGATGATTTTGAAATCTTTCTTATCAAGTTCTGGGCGAAGTTGTATGCCTAAGACTTTATCGTTATATTCTTTATCAATTAAGTCACCTAAAACAACATTTTTGCCCTTAAAGAGTGATTTTTTAATTTTTATATTTAAAACTGAAGGAAGTGTATTAACCTTAGCGATGATTTTATCCATAATTTCAGGAATATATTGGCAGCCTCTTTCATCATAAACTTTATAACCATTATATTCTTTTGGGTTATGTGAAGCTGTAATCATAATGCCAGCGATTGTGTGAAGTTCTCTAACAGCAAAACTAAGTTCTGGAGTTGGGCGAAGTTCGCTAAAGATGTATGTGTTGATGCCAATAGAATTTAAAGTTTTAGCGATTTTTAAAGTAAATTCTCTACTCATATGACGGTTGTCATGAGAAATTACAACACCTCTTTTCTTGGCTTCTTTGCCGAAAGTTTCGATTAAATACAAGCCAAAACCATATGTGATTCTATCGACAAGATAGGTGTTAATTCTATTTGTACCTGGACCAATTACGCCTCTAAGACCACCTGTACCAAACTCGATGTCTTTAAAAAATGCATCATCAAGTTGAGCTTCATTCATACCCTTTAAAATCTCTTTGTCCTCAGGTGTAACTTTAGGACTATTGAGCCATTCATTATATCTCTTTAAAATATCTTCTTTCATATGTTCGCCTCGTTCTGAAAACCAACAAATATTATAGATTTATTCTTTTCAAGAATAAATAATTTTGTTAAAAAAATGGGCAAATTAATTGCCCAAAGTTCTATTTTTATAAATTATTGAAGTTTTGAAGCTTTATACATGTCAATTGATGCTTTAACTTCAGCAATTGCCACATCAGCTCCTAGCACTTCACTTGCCACGACTTCTTTATTCTCTAAGTTCTTATACACATTGAAGAAATGTCTAACTTCATCACAAATATGTGCTGGAAGTTCGCTTACATCGTGATACATTTCATAATTCGGATCATCAACAGCGACTGCAATAATTTTTGAATCTCTTTTACCTTGATCAAACATTTCGACCATGCCAATTGGTCTGCATGTTAGGAGTGTCATTGGAAGAAGGGACTCGCTGCATAAAACCAAAACATCAAGAGCATCTCCGTCATCACAATGTGTTAGAGGAATAAATCCGTAATTATGTGGATAATGAGTGGATGTATATAAAATTCTATCCATTCTGATTAAGCCGGTTTTCTTATCAAGTTCATATTTGACCTTTTGGCCTTTTGGAATCTCAATAACAGCTTTAAATAACGTTGGAGTAACTTCGTTTTCTTCAAACTTCTCAAAGAGTCTTTCATATCCTGTTTTAACTTTCATAAACCCCTCCTAACTATCTAATTTCTTTAAAAATAATAAACTTTTAAAGACTATTTACAATTATAACTGACAATTTAACTATTGTCTTTTGATATTTGTTTTAACAAAATCAGGTTCTAAAAATTGGAATGTCATTGTGTCAACATATGGTGAAACAAATTTGACTTGTTCTTCTTTTTGAATAGTCCACACATTAACAAAATGTTTCTTTGAATAGCGTATATATTTCTTCTCTTTTAAAAGAATATCTTCAATGTCAATTGACTCAGCACAACCTCTAAACCACCAGGTATAATCATCACCCTTATGGATTAAAAGTGACCTCATAAATCCACATTTGCCAAACGCCCATAAACCTCGAGGATCAAAAGAGATAACCATGATGTTTTTCTTATCTTTAACTCGACTTAGTAAAAACTCACGAGCTTTAGCTGCAAGTGCTTTATGATAAGAAAAA
>Ga0256405_10009497_pt1 | contig 13295 bp, 8 predicted proteins | sample RumenRJG_02DNA_FD_189096 | JGI IMG/M metagenome (GOLD analysis project Ga0256405, IMG submission 189096) | Bovine rumen microbial communities from Lethbridge, Alberta, Canada - RJG_02 | ecosystem: Host-associated > Mammals > Digestive system > Stomach > Rumen | place: Canada: Alberta | collected...
CGTCTGTAAAATAAGCATCGTCGCGGATCGTTACGGTCCAGGTCAGCTTATCCTCGGAAACTTCATAACCGGTCGCAAGGTCATTCTCCCATCCCAGTTCCTTATCTCTCCGGAACAGAGTGGAAAAGAACAACCTCGTGATCGAACCGTGGGATCCTGTTGAAGGATCAAACCCGGTCTCCGGCTCTTCGCCGATCGCCGCAACCAGCTCGTTTGCCTCAATTCTTGCCTCTCTTCCGGTACCCTGGGCAGACACGGCACCTGCCCCGAACGGAATTGCACCTGTGAAGGCAAGGATAGCTGAAAGAATAACCGCCTGCAGGTTCTGTCTTGTCCTTTTCATTTTCATCATAATAAGCTCCTTTAATCTCTTTCACGCCTCAGACAACAAAAAAGGTATCTTATTCTCTTCTGAAAATAAGATACCTTCCTGATATCAGATCATACGACTATAAACTGGCTTCCAGAGACGGCAGACTGATCACTTCTGTGACCCGCCCTGGCTTCCTGTCAGGAGCTTCACCTGTGCTACCGCATCTTCTACACACTGGGCAGTTGTCCTGCCTGTGCAGCCTGCAATTATGGTACCACAGCGGTTCATCGGTATCAACACTTTTTCGGCTTTGCTGCGGCCAACCGCCAACGCCATAGCAGGTGTAATCTCTCCGAGAAATGAATCCGCCAGGACGATTCCCACTGCTCCGAGTATGATATCCGCATCCCGGCATGTCACCAGGACAGAATTCTCTCCAGTGGCAGTCTGGTCGGCGCCGGCTTTTCGCATTGCGGCAGTGGCCGCGCTGTTTGTCCCGACAGCAGTGATCCGAATATTGTCCAGGCCCTTCAGCGCACTGACCAGCTGCTTTCCGAGGCCGCCGCCCTGACCGTCTATGACCAGGATATTTGTCACATTTCCCATGCTATTCCATTCTCCTGCGCCTGTATGTTTCCACCTCGCCTGCAGGTCGTACTGCACGTCAGCATATGACCGTGTCCAAGTACGCCATCGGTGTACTTCAATCCATGACTGTGCGGGTTTTCAACCCAGTGCTGCCCGGTAGATCTCTACGATATCCTCTTTGCTCAGCGGCTCAAAGCTGCCGACACTTCCCTTTGCAGCTTTCTCAGCCATCACTTCAAAATGCGTCTCATCATTGATGCCTACCGCCTTCAGATTCGCCGGCATTCCCATTGTCTCGAAGAAGAACTCTCTGGTTTTGGTGATGGCTTCTTTCGCAACAGCCATGTCGTCATCACCGGTCAGATCCCAGACATTGCGTCCGTACGCAGCAAAGATTGCCTTGTTGCCTTCGTTAAGGACATGTTCCATCCAGACCGGAGTCAGGATCGCAAGGCCTTCTCCATGGGTGATGTCATAGAACGCGGAGAGTTCATGCTCCATCGGATGTACGCACCATGCCGGCTGGCATCCGTTTGCGATAAGGCCGTTGATCGCGTGGCTTCCTGCCCACATCAGGTTCGCTCTCGCGTCATAATTATCCGGCTGATCAAGGGCAACCGGACCATATTTAATGCACGTCTTCAGGATTCCTTCCGCAAAGCGCTCCTGTACATCAGAGCCTTTCTCATGGTGGAAATAGTTCTCGAAGGTATGGCTCATCATGTCAGCAGTTCCGGCTGCAGTCTGCTTCCTGGAAACTGTATAGGTATAGGTCGGATCCAGCACGGACATCTTCGGGGTCATAAACGGCGAACCGGTTCCCCATTTCTCATTCTTCGTCATATCGGAAATGACTGCGAATGTGTCCATCTCAGAGCCTGTCGCGGACAGAGTCAGGACAGAATAGATCGGGAGCGCTCCTTTGATCAGCGATGGATTCAGAACCAGATCCCAGGCATCACCGTCATAGACGGCACCGGCTGCGATAACCTTGGCGCAGTCGATCGAACTTCCTCCGCCAATTGCAAGGACCATATCGATTCCCTCTGCCCTGCACATCTCCACGCCCTTTCGCACCGTCTCAATACGCGGATTGGGCTCAACGCCTGACAGCTCAAAAACCGTGAGACCGGCATCTTTCATGATCTTCATCGCGTCATCATAGATCCCGTTCTTCTTAATGCTTCCGCCGCCATAACACAGCAGTACTTTCTCTCCGCTCTCCCGCAGCTCATTCAGATGGGAGATCTGTCCTTTTCCAAAATGAATTCTCGTGGGAACAGAATAAGTGAAATTATACATATGATCCTCCTGTGATCCTCATGGTAAGAAACTGTTCAATAACTGCTCTGCCGGATTGTCCCGGCACAGTTATCTTACAGCATGCTGACATCCGGTGCAAAGTATGGGATAGATGTTTTTTCTGGCTTCTGTCTCTTACAGGATACGGGGCAATTCTGTCAGGTACTTCACTGCCTCTTCGCGTGCCTTCAGACTGTCAAGCGTGATCGTATGAAAGCCCAGCGCTTCCGCTGCCTGCGTATTGTCCGTCCGGTCATCCAGGAACAGGCATTCTTCCGGCTTAAGGTCATAGCGGTCCAGCAGTATCCTGAAAAACTTCTCATCCGGCTTTCCGAAATGTTCCTGCCACGAGACGGTTTCCCCGTCCAGCAGCGGATAGAAATCTCTCCTGCAGACGTGATGCATCCACAGTGTTTTCGGATAGTTGGAAAGCAGATAGACCCGGTAGCCCTTTTCCTTGAGGGGTTTTATCAGATCCGCCATATCATGAAGCACTACACTCCAGCTGTCTGTATTGTCAAAGAACCACTCCAGCGCCTTCCTGTCATCCGGAAGGCGGGCCAGACATGTGCTGCGAATCTCTTCATCAGTGATCAGATCATTGTCATAGCGGATCCACAGTCCTCTCTCCGAATCCGGAACGCCTTCTCCGAACAGAGTCCTGGCAAGTCTCGCCACCCCTTCTTCGTCATACCACTCTCTGAACTTATCTTTCCAGGTATAGTTCAGCAGCACATAGCCAACGTCAAAAACAATATTACGAATCATGATATTCCGGTTCCCTTCTTCTGTCCTGAGTCTTGCATTTATCCTGCACATCGCGTCTGTCTTCTGACTATTATACAGTATGCAGGGGCCGCTGTCTCAACGCAGCGGCCCCTGTGTACATGATCAATCTCTATATTAGTCTGTCGATGTAACAGACGATTATGCTGCAGTATTGACTGCACTTGCGTAGGAGATAATCTCTTCCTCTGTCGGAACAATCGGTTCGTAGTTCTCATCTTCGAGGCGCATCTCGACCATTGCTGCCATATCACCAACCGGGATCGCGGCATAAGTGCTGCCCATTAAGGAGTCCTGATACTTATAGCTGACAGTAACATACTTAACAGTATTGCCGTTGTCGAGAGTCACTTCCTTCACATCGGATACCTGAATATCGGAATAATCCTCGTCACCGTCCATGTAGGAGACGTCCGTCATATAGCCAAGTGCTTCATCTGCATTCGCATATGTGTAGAGTGAATAGGAAATATTTGTCTTGTAATTCTCATCTGAGAATGCCGCATAGCTTTCAGACGCATAAGAGCATTCCAGTCCTTCCGGAGCGTACACATCAACGGCGAGCTTTTCGCCCTCATAGTTATCATCTTCCAGATGGTAACTTCCGTCTTCGTTGACCACTGCACCTTCGGTCGGGGAATAATCTGTGTTTCCGGATCCGCCGAATAAAGAGCCTGCATCAGTTACGATGGAATCAATAACAGCACTTCCGGACGCTACTTCTGCGGACAATGCCTCCTCAGGAACAACAACTCCGCCGAAGTCATCATAGGAAATGTTGAACTCTGAGCCAAGTCTGTTGACCGCAAGATCTACGGAACCAACCTCATCAGCTCCCATCATGCCTGCTGCAATCTGTGACAGCATCGAGAAATCACTGCCTGCCAGATTTACATTTCCTGAAAGCGGCAGATATGTCTCTGTGTCATAATAAGAAGTGACCAGAATGTCCAGGCTGGACGCAACAGTTCCTACCATGCCGAGTACGGATTCATCCAGCACCTCTCCTGCGACAGCTGCTCCTTCTGAGATAAGCCTTGTAAGGACTTCACCGGTAATGTCACAGACCACTTCATATGCTTCATGGCCGTTTACTTCAACAGGTTCGGTTCCAAGCTGACACACTTCTCCCAGAATCTCCTTGTATTTTGCCATCAGCTCTTTGATCTGTGCTGCATCCAGATCGGAAGTTTCTGCTGTATTCTGATCCAGGAAAGCATCTATGTCACCACTCATAACCTGGTCAATAGCTTCTTTCATCTGCGCCATCTCATCAGCCGAAACCTCTGATGCTTCCCATCCGGTATCGTCTTCTCCGGAGACGGTATGGACATAGCCCGTTCCTGTGCCGTCTTCATTTTCGACAACATACAGCTGCATGCTTCCGGAACCTTCCTCTCCGGCTCCGGATCCCGAGAACTGCATTTCCATTCCTGCAGCCATCGGCTCCATTGTCATGCAGAACGATCCTGTCAGCTCACCGTTCAGCGGCAGCGACATCGTTGCTCCGTTCTCTCCTTCCTGCGTGACGGTTACAGTAATATCAGCCCCGGCACTGAAGTCTCCGCTGAACTGCTCTACTGTCTTCATAGCCTCAACAGCATTCTTTTCCAGATCCGCCACGGTCATAGCAGAATCAAATCCGGAAAGCATCATCACAGCAGCTGTTCCAACACCAAGTACACCTAAGAGTCTTCTTCTCATTCTTACCCCCTTGATCTGTCTCTGTGTATGATCCATATCTGTATACATGGATATCTGTAACAATGTATCAGTACATACATATCATTTATTTCTTTCTTGTTCAATAAACTGGTCTTATTTTTTTCTTAGCTTTTCTGCACATTTTTCTGTATTGTATGTATACTGTTATCTGATATCTGCGTAAGGAGAAAAAGACAGCAGTTTATCAAGCGCACATTCAAAGGATGGTCCTGCTTTGCATAATACATTTCATCAAAATAAAACCACAGCCCGTGATATGACGGAGGGTCCGATCCTGCGCCATTTGATCGCTTTTTCGCTTCCATTGCTTTTCGGCAATATCTTTCAGATGCTCTACAATACGGTCGACTCCATTGTGGTCGGCAACTTTGTCGGCAAGGAAGCGCTTGCCGCGGTCGGATCTACAACAATGATCGTGAACATCATGGTCTTTTTCTTCAACGGTGTCGCGATCGGCGGCGGCGTTGTTATTGCGAATTATTTCGGCGCAAAGAAACCGGATCTTCTCCACAAAGCGGTGGAGACCACAATGGCCATCACCTTTCTGTTCGGCATCTTTTTTACATTTGCCGGTATATTTTTTGTGCCGGCAATGCTGCGTCTTATGGCTACTCCTGAGGATGTGTTCGGACAGGCACAGTTATACCTTCAGATTTATTTTGCGGGAAGCCTGGGACTTCTGGTCTATGCCATGGGAAGCGGGATCCTTCGCGCTGTCGGAGATACCGCCAGGCCGCTTTATTTCCTGATCTTCACAAGTATATTGAATACTCTGCTGGACCTGCTGTTCGTAATCGTATTCAAAGCGGGGATCGCAGGAGCAGCCTGGGCAACTATCCTGTCGCAGTTTCTCTCTGCGATACTGGTCCTGCTCCTTCTGACAAAGACGGATGATATCTATAAACTGACCTGGAAAGATCTCCGGATTGACAAGGATATCCTGAAGCGAATCATATCGATCGGACTTCCGGCGGGCTTTCAGGCCATGGTCACCTCTCTGTCCAACGTCTTTGTGCAGTCTTATATCAACGGGTTCGGTTCTGCGTGTATGGCAGGCTGGGCGAGCTACAACAAACTCGACTCCTTCATATTCCTCCCGATGACCAGTCTGAACCAGGCAGCAACTACCTTCGTCAGCCAGAATATCGGCGCAGGGAAAGATGACCGTGTAAATAAAGGAACGATCCGGTCTCTGCAGGCTGCAGTGATCGTAACAGCAGTTATCGCAGCTTTTCTGGTAGTCTTTGCACCGCAGGCGACTGCTCTGTTCTCAAGCGATAAATCCGTGATCTATTATGGCGTGCTGTTCCTGCGGATGAACACATTTTTCCTTGTCTTCAATGCCGTCAACCATGTACTTGCCGGTGCCCTGCGCGGACGCGGAGACTCCAAAGGACCCATGATCTGTATGCTCACATGCTTCGTAGTGATCCGTCAGATCTATCTTTTCATCGGATCGCGCATCGCATACAATCCCTATGTGATCGGCTTCGGATATCCTGTGGGATGGATGACCTGCTGCGCTGCAGAAGTGATCTACTTCTTTGTCAAATGGAACAAAAAAGGAACCCGGCATCATTCCTGATACCGGGCTTGATCCTTTTCAGAATGTTCTTAATGACATCTGTCTGTTATTTCACTTTAACCTTTACTTTTGCATATACACCATTCTGTGCATATACATAAATGTATGTGGCGCCTTTCGCCACCGCTTTAACCGAACCGTTCTTTGCAACCGTCGCAACCTTCGGATTCATAGATTCATATGAAAGTTTCCTGTGATTCTTGACCTTCTTTCCACTCGGCTTGACTATGGATGCCTTGATCTTCTCCTTCTTGCCAGGCTTAAGCTTCAAGGTTTTCTTCTTGACAGTAACCTTCTTCGGGTTCCCCACTTTCTTGCCGGAAGTCGCAGCATGCATCGTCTTAGATGTCGCAACGACTCTGCCGCCTGCATCTACGGCTACGACCATATACTTATAGTAGGTGCCCTTCGCAAGTCCGCTCTGGGTAAACGACGTACCTGTTACAGCAGCAATCTTCTGGAATTTCTGCCCATTTCCACATTTGTTGCCATAGATGAAATATTTAGGAGCTACTCTGTTCCAGGTCAGGGTAATAGAAGTATTCTTTGCTTTCTTCACCTTCGCTGACAGCTGGGCAAAAGTGGTTCCGCTGGGACCTTCATCACTTGCCGTACTGACAATGGCAGCTTCTGCTGCAGCTACTGAAGCCCCCTTGCCAACAGCTGTTCCGTCCACGGCTTTCGGCTCTTCCTGCTTAGGAATCTCCTGTATCTCTTTCTCATTGCACTCTGAGCAGGTGCGCTCCTTTGTGCCTTTGCTCGATGTCGTAGCCGGTGTGATTATTGTCCAGTCTGACCAGGTATGACCGCGTTTGGCAATTACTGTATCTGCCTCTGCGATTCCATGTTTTCCACTCTGATCAGAGAACATCTTTCCGCAGACCCTGCAAGTGTAATATTCCGTATTCCCCTGCTCCGTACAGGTTGCAGCCTTCGCTTCGGTCTTCTCCATGTCATGGTCTACTATGATCAGAGTATCTTCTTTCGTGATCTTGTTATTTCCTTCTGCATCAGAGAAGAGTTCCCCACAACGACTGCAGGTGTAGTACTCTATGTTTCCTGCCTCACTGCAGGTTGCTTCTTTTGCTTCTACCTTCTTGGTTTCATGTCCCGGAGCAATCTCTATTGTAGCTTCTTTTGTAATCTCAGTTTCGCCTTCCGCATCAGAGAACAGCTTATTGCAGCGGCTGCAGGTATAGTATTCTATATTGCCGTCTTCCGTGCAGGTTGCTTCTTTGGCAGCAGTTTTCGTAAGAACATGACTGGCCTTGATCACAGCAGTATCCAAAGAAATCTCTGTCTTCCCTTCTTCATCAGAAAAGATCTTACCACAGCGGCTACAGGTGTAATACTTTATGTTTCCATTTTCCGTACAGGTCGCTTCCTTTGCTTCAGTCTTTGCAAGAACATGACCTGCCTTGATCACGGTTTTTTCCTTACTGATCTCCGTCTTACCTTCTGCATCAGAGAACAATTTTCCGCAGACTGTACAGGTGTAATACTCTATGTTTCCATCCTCCGTACAGCTCACTTCTTTCGCCTCTGTTTTCTCCAGGACATGAGCCACCTTAATGACAACCTCTTCTCTGGTAATCTCGTTCTTGCCCTCTGCATCAGAGAACAGCGTCTTGCATCGGCTGCAGGCATAATGTTCTATGTTGCCCTCTTCCTTACAGGTAGCGTCTTTCTTTGCAACCTTCTTAATATCATGGCCGAGCGCAGTCAGTACTGTTTCCTCCTGCGTGATCTCTGTCTTTCCGGCTTCATCGGAGTAGAGTTTCTTACAGCGGCTGCAGGTGTAATACTCTATGTTCCCGGCCTCCGTACAGGTCGCAGCCTTTGCTTCCGTCTTCTCCATGTCGTGACCGAGCGCTGTCAGTACTGTTTCTTCCTGCGTGATTTCTGTCTTTCCGGCCTCATCTAAGAAAAGCTTCTCGCAGCGGCTGCAGGTATAATATTCTGTGTTCCCAGCCTCCGTACAGGTCGCAGCCTTTGCTTCCGTCTTCTCCATGTCGTGACCGAGCGCTGTCAGTACTGTTTCTTCCTGCGTGAGCTCTGTCTTTCCAGCCTCATCAAAGAAGAGCTTCTCGCAATGGCTGCAGGTATAATACTCTGTGTTCCCGGCTTCTATGCAGGTCGCGGCCTTCGCTTCCGTCTTTTCCATGTCGTGACCGAGCGCAGTCAGTACCGTTTCCTCCTGCGTGATCTCTGTCTTTCCGGCTTCATCTAAGAAGAGCTTTTTGCAGCGGCTGCAGGTGTAATACTCTGTGTTCCCGGCTTCCGTACAGGTCGCAGCCTTTGCATCAGTCCTCTGCGGATCATGACCCAGTTTCTGAATCACTTCCTCTACAGTCTCACCACACTTCTTACACGGCCCTGTCTGCAGACCATCTTCCAGACATGTCGCTTCCTTTGTAACCGTCGCGTTCGTCGTATCAATCTCATGTCCTTCTAAAGAACATTCATAGCGCTTCAGAAGTATAAGATAATCATCCGGAGTAATGCCATCTCCAATTGAACAGTGTCTGGAATCATCCGAAAAATGCTGGCTGCAATATGATCTTGTCCAGTTATACGTATCAACTGAATGTCCAAACGTAAAACCGAATCCTGTCAGGAACATAGTCCCTTTCCGATCCGTCAGCGTTAAATAATGACCGGTCTGGCCACCATTATTTGTTTCAAGATTATTCTTTTCCTCTGTATACCACCCTTCGTAAGGATCATACTCAGGACTCGGAAAACCTTGGCTTAAACCACTGCCATAGGAAGACAAATTCTCCAGAGCATTGAAAGCTAATGTATGTCCCCATTTTGTGAATTGATAATTCGCATTCACTTCCGACATCGCCATCAATGAACTGGATACGTTCAAGGCATGCAGGCTTTCTTTTGCCCGATATGTGTTTCCAAGCTCTATGAGCTGGATCGCTTCCCGGACATTATCAAGGGCTGTCGCATCGTTTTTCGCCCCGATAGATGTTTTCTGAAGAACTACAGAATAGGCGGTTCCCGGCTCACCGCTTCCTGCAGAGATACTCCCATTATTAAAAACCTGCCCCGAATAATCCGAACTGACAGTTCCTTTCAGCAGCTGCGCCGCAACCGCCGCATCTGTTCTGTCCGCCTCAGACAGCTCCTCATTCTTTGACAGCCACAGGAAGAATCCGTAAGAACTGTTTTTCTCCTGTTCGGTTAATTCCGCATAAGCTGTATGCGCACCGAATATACAGGTCAGCATCACTGCTGCCAGTAATGTTTGCAGATATACTGCAACTCTTCCTTTTGTCTTCACTCTATTGCCTCCTTCTTGTGTTGTCCCGAGATTATTAACAGCATCAATATGACAACTATATTTTTGCAATTGATATTCTGGCCTTAACATAATCAGACCTTTCGTTTATACATCCTACCACATTTTCTGTCAGCAGGAAATAAAAAACAGGCCTGTTTCTGTGTTTGTTACAGAAATAAGCCTGTTATCAGTTATATACCTTCCCGGTATCCGAAAAAGATACCGTACAGATGAATCTATTTAGTTTTTTAATTCCTGCCCCAGGGTCTGGATACTGTCCCTCCGGTTTTTGTCATTTATGATCCACTCATCCAGAGTAAGTGGGATGTAATCGGAAAACATGCAGAAACAGTTGATCATCTGGCAGGGGACAGAAGCCGGCTCTGTTGCGTGCGCCAGCATCACGGATGAGCTGCGCGTCTGCTTGATGAAACTGTCTACCAGGTATTCGTCATGGGTGTTGTGTACGTGCCCGTAGAGCATATACACAAACGGGGCGTCCTTACGCTTTCTGTACTGGCCGTTGTAGCAGAATATCGGGTAGTGGGACAGAATGACTCTTCGCCTGTTGTCATTAATCTCCGCATAGGGTTTGATCCACTCAAAGAGCGACCGGTCAAACTGGCGGTCTTTCAGGAATTCATCATGGTTTCCTTCTATCAGGAATTTTTTGCCATTCAGAAGTTCCAGAATGCGGTTTGTCGTCTTCCCCTTTGACACAGAGAAATCTCCCAGGATGTATACTTCATCCCGTTTCGAAACGTTCGCATTCCACTGACTGATCATATAATTGTTCATTTCCTCATAATCCGCGAACCCTCGCCGGTCCATACGGTGATTCAGGTTCTCGTGAAAGAAATGAAGATCCGAGATGTATAATTTTCTGGCCGGAGTCCTCACGACTCCGGATGGTGCCTGCTCTTTCATACTATCCAGGCCTCCCGGCTTACCCGGCCTCTCTTACTGCCGTTTCCTCGTCTCTCGCTCACATAGTAGCATGAAATGAGCAGATGTTAACGGTTTTGGGAGAGTTTTTTCAGAATTAAGGTTCATCTGCCGGCTGTGTTCCCCAGATATACTGCTCCAGCTCAGACACGCCTTCCTCCTGCGGGATCAGGGCTTTTGAAAACTGTGTCTCGTACAGATTCCGGTAAACGCCGTCTGCCTCGACAAGGTCTTTGTGCCGTCCGCGCTCAACGATCATACCGTCCTTGACAACCAGGATCTCATCCGCCGCAAGGATCGTCGAAAGCCGGTGGGCAATCAGAATACTGGTGCGGCTCTGAATGATAGGATCGATTGCTTCCTGGATCTTCTGCTCCGAGATAGAGTCAAGAGCGGAAGTTGCTTCATCGAAAATGAAAATGGTCGGGTCTTTCAGAAGGATTCTCGCAATAGAGATCCTCTGCTTCTCTCCGCCCGACAGTTTAAGTCCGCGGTTTCCGACCTGCGTATCAAGTCCTTTCTCCTGTTTCTGCACAAAATCGTATATGTTCGCCTTCTTCAGGGCTTCGATCATCTCCTCTTCCGAAGCATCCGGCTTTGCGTAGAGAAGATTCTCCCGAATCGTCCCGTTAAAAAGATATGTCTCCTGGGAAACAACTCCGACCTGGCTGCGAAGAAACGCAAGGTCCAGTTTCCTCACATCGATCCCGTCAAATGTGACCGACCCTTCCTTCACATCATACAGCCTGGGGATCAGATTGATGATCGTACTCTTGCCTGAACCTGACGGGCCGACGATCGCAATGCTCTTTCCTGCTTCCAGTCTGAAATTAATATCCTTCAGGATCAGGTTCGGTTCCTCATAGGCAAAGCTCACATGACTGAATTCGATATTGCCGGTTACAGATTCCGGAATAATCGCATCGGGAGCATTCTCGATCTCCACCGGAATGTCAAAATAGTTGAAGATTCTTGTGAACAGAGACATGGACCGGATCCACTCCACCTGGATATTCAGCAGACTGTTCACCGGCATGTACATCTTCCCGAGAAGAGCGACAAGGACCGTGATATCACCGACTGTCAGACTGTGATCATAACGTATCATCAGGATTCCGCCGACCAGATAGATCAGCATCGGCCCTATGCTGGTAAATGTGGTCAGCACCACCCGGAACCAGCGGCCTGCCATACTCTCCCGGATATTCAGGCCGATCATCTTCCTGTTGATCTTCTCGTACCGGTCGTACTCCTGCTGCTCCTTTCCGAACAGCTTTACCAGAAGCTGCCCGCTTACAGACAATGTCTCATTCAGGATCCCATTGATCTCGTCATTGGCCGCCTGGGATTCATTTGTCAGAGACCATCTGGCCTTACCCGCACTTCTGGTCGGGAGTGTGAACAGCGGAACAATAATGATCCCCACCAGGGCCAGGATCCAGTTCTTCTGGAACATGGCAGCGGCAGCGATCACCAGCGTGATCACATTGGAAAGGATGCTGGTAAACGTGTTTGTGATCACCATCTGGACGCCGTCGATGTCGCTGGTCATCCGGGTCACAATATCGCCCTGGTTATTGGACGTGAAAAAACGCTGGGACATCTTCTGCAGATGGGCGTACATCTGATTACGCATGTCGTATGTGATATGCTGCGCCATCCATGTATTGATATAACTCTCCGCAACTCCTATCAGGTTTGCCAGAAAGGTAACAGACAGCGAGAGAACGATATAGAAAACCAGAGCCTTCAGATCTCTTTTGATCAAGCCTTCGTCTATGATCTTACCGGTCAGGATCGACGGCATCAGGCTCATGAAAGACGATACCGCGATGCACAGCAGTACCAGTGCCAGCTGCTTCTTATAAGGTGTCAGATAAGAGAATACCCGCTTCAGCAGCGCAGGCGTAACCTTGGGCTGGCTGGCCTTCTCTTCCTCTGTCAGAAATGCATTTCTCATCGGTCCTCCCGGACGCGGACCGTTTCCACCAGGCATGATTATCCCTCCTACTGTAGATTACTGTAGATATAATAATTTTATTTTAGAAACTCATACATAATTATGCAAGGCTCTGCCCGGCCGGATAACGGCTGCCGCCCCGGTATTTTCCGGTTTCCGGCCGTACTGTTTTGAAAATGATAAAAGTTGATCACTCATCATACCTTACAGGTATGACAGTTCTTATTTTTTGAATATTGTATTTTGACCCGTTTTTATACTATAGTAATTCATATTTTAATGCTTTAAACTGTCAGATTTGCATGTGGCTTTCGAAAATAAATGCGGAAAGGAGCAGGTATGGAACTACGTCATATCCGGTATTTTATCGCTGTTGCCGAAGAGCTGAATTTTACGAGAGCAGCCGAGAAATTACTGATCGCGCAGCCTCCGCTGAGCCGCCAGATCCGTGATCTGGAAGACGAGCTGGGCGCCAGGCTGTTTGAGCGCTCTTCCCATGGCCTGACTCTGACCGCCGAGGGAAATGCATTTCTGCAGTATGCGAACCAGATCCTCTATCTGACCGAGAGGTCAAAGGAGGATATCCTGGAGATGTCCAAAGGCCTGCAGGGTTCCATAGACATCGCTTCTGTAGAAGGGCACGCCCCGCGTATGCTTGCGGAATGGATCGCGGATTTCAGGAATTCATTTCCCCAGATCCAGTGCTCCATCTGGAACGGAAGTACCGATGAGGTTATCTACCGTGTAAGCAACGGTCTGTGCGATTTCGGCATTATTACAGAGCCTCATAACGCGG
>Ga0256405_10009498_pt1 | contig 13290 bp, 4 predicted proteins | sample RumenRJG_02DNA_FD_189096 | JGI IMG/M metagenome (GOLD analysis project Ga0256405, IMG submission 189096) | Bovine rumen microbial communities from Lethbridge, Alberta, Canada - RJG_02 | ecosystem: Host-associated > Mammals > Digestive system > Stomach > Rumen | place: Canada: Alberta | collected...
TTTAAATAGAAAGGCATTAAGATCACGTTCTGTCAACACTGCGGCCAAATGAATTTTAAAAGATGCAAAGTGATTATATTAACTTTGATTTTGCATCTTTTCTGCATACGCAAGTTTATGTTATGAGTAAAAACTCAATAGCAGGACCTAATTTAACGTATTCACTAAGCCTTCAAGGTATCAGTTTTATGTCTGCCTGTTTTATCAAAGTCAGCACTTTAAGATCACTTTTTAAGGCAGCCTTTTAAGTCGGATACCAGATAGTGCATCGCCATAAAATTTCATATCTGACAAGGATGAATATTGTAAGTATATCCTTGTGATTTATATCAAAAAAAGAGGAGATTAATTATTTTATTCGCTCTTTTCAAGACTAGAATAATATTATTATGAGGTTTGAATGCATCCATCATTTAAAATGATATCAGGCTTATATAACCTGCATCATTTATCCCTTTATTAACTTGTTCAAGCCTTTCTTTTCTTAGTCCGAATTCTACATCTAAGCATAACAGTGAGGATCTATGTCAGATTCAAAATGCAGTATCAGGGTTTACTATTCAAACAGCCTGCAAAAGTTAACTCAAAAGACAGCCTCAATTCTTAAAGCACAAAAGAGCTCTAATCCATTTGAGTTTCAAAAGATCCTGCTGATGAGCACTGGCATGAAATCATATCTTGAGCAGAATATTTCAAGAAGTATGGGGGTATGCGCAGGCGTCGATTTTGAGCAGGTGTGGGATTTTATCTGGAAACTTTACCGCAATGTTACAGGAGCTGACAAGCACAACCGTTTTGATGTAGAGCATTTAACCTGGATGGTTTTCTCAGTATTGCAAAAGCAGCTTTCAAATCCATCTGATAAAGTTCTCAAGCCTCTTTTTGACTACTTCAATTCTTCACTTAATTTAAAAGATGAAGAGCTTAAGCTTTTTACCCTGTCATGCCAGATTGCAGATGTTTTTGACAAATACCAGATGTATCGCCCTGACTGGATTGAGGCATGGAATAGTGCTGATGATTTTGAAAATGCCAAAGATTTATGGAAAGCTCTTGTTTTAAAAGAAGTGCCTCCAGAGCAAAAAGCTGCAGCTGAAGATCTTGTAGATAAAAATCTATGGCAGGTAAAAATTTTTAGAGAGCTTAAATCACAGCTTGCTGCAGCATCTTTGAATGGACTTTGTGAAGTAAATCCATCATCCCTGCTTGACAGGTCATCTGTTATATCATCCTTAATATCTCTTCTAGAAAAGGATCCTCAAAAGCTTAAAGAAAAACTCCCAAAGCAAGTTTTCATCTTTGGCATATCATCACTGCCAACCCAGGTATTAAAGCTCATAATTGCATTAGGCTCTGTAGTGGATGTGCACTTTATGTATCTATGTGCTGAAGATCTGAAAAATAAAGATCCTGACAATCCTCTAATTCTTTCTCTGTCAAGGCAGGGCAGAGAATTTATAGAGGAGTTTAAACGACTTGGTATTAGTGAAGATTCCTTTGAAAACGTATCTGCAGAGGATGAATCTTCAAAAGAAGATGGTACAGTACTTAATAAACTTAAAGCTCAGCTTTTTACAGGTAAAAAGCCATCCACTCCAGCAATAGTTAGTAAAGCAGATCGTTCTGTTCAGATCCGTTCATGCCATACCATAAAGCGCGAGCTTGAGGTTTTAAGAGATGAGATCCTGTCAACCTTCTACACTGCAAAAGAGTCTGGTAAAAAGGATGCTCCTCGCAATATGCTGGTGATGGTTCCATCAGTTGAACAGTATGCTCCCTACATAGAAGCTGTATTCGGCTCTGTAAAGTTCGATAACAACGGCTCTTTAAATCCTAACTACGTTTACTATACAACATCAGATTTAGGTGCCGGCATTATCAATCAGGTGGCAGAAGCTGTGATTAAGTTTCTAGAGGCTGCCTCAGAGGGAGTTAATGCAAGTCTTATAAATGATCTTCTTAGTATCAAAGCTGTAGCCAGAAAGTTTGGGTTATCTCCTGAGGATCATCAGGTGGTAATTAAATGGCTTAATGACACCTCAATTCATTTTGGTCTTGATGATGAGGATGCTAATGAGCAGACAGAATGTACCCTTTTAGAGAGTGATCCATGGCCATGGACGGTAACTAAGGGGATTGACCGCCTGCTAGATGGCTTTATATATGGAGCTGAAGGCACAGATTCTGCCTCTACAATTAACAGCTCTGATTATATGGTATTAAACAAGCTGTGCTCTTTTATCGACAAGCTTAAATTTATAAGACGCACCTTTAAGGATGAAACTAAAAGTGCTAAAGAGTGGTGTGATCTTATAATCAGCGAGATCTTAAGTGAATGCTTTGCTGTGACTATTGCTGCAGAAGATGAGTTTACTGATAAAACAGCCTTTGAGAAAAAGGCTGTAGAAAAGCTGCTGTATGAAATCAAAGAGTCTGTATCTCACTTAAGTGAAGATCCAAAAATCAGTATAAAAGGTTTTATTTATAAATTAAAAAATTCCTTTGAAAGACTTGCCGATTCTTCAAACTATATGCGCGGTGGCATCACCTTCTGCTCCTTTATGCCAATGAGAGCAGTGCCTTTTGATCATATCTATCTCTTAGGCCTTAATGACAAAGATTTCCCTCGCAAAGACAGATTACCAAGTTTTAACCTTTTAGGTTCAGAGCTTTTGACAAGGGTGAACGACAGAAGCACCATAAGTGATGATCGCTATACTTTCCTTGAGTCAATCATTTCAGCACAAAAGACATTGTATCTGTCTTATTTAGGTGAAGATCCCTTCAACAAGGCTCAGTTAAACCCATCGGTTGTGCTTAAGGTGCTAAAAGATTATTTGTGCCTTTTCTTTAAGGGAGAGGATGAAGCTTTGGATCTTGATGAAAAGACCTGTGAAAAGCTTAGATCTGATCTTTTTATAAGAAAAGAGTTAATCAATGCCTACGATCCTGAAAATTACATAGATCCTCCAAAAGACGATCTGAGGAGTATGTCATCATTTAATGAGTATGCATGTCCTGAGGAGAGTTACGGGCAAAAGACTGATAACCTGCCATTAGGCTGCATAGGCTACAACAATGAAAATCCATGGAAATCAGAGCTTGGAGACTCAATCAAAATTTCAATTGATGATCTGATTTCCTACTTTAAAAAACCAAATGAATGCTTCTTAAAACAGTTTAATTTGAATATCAAGGATTACTCAGAGAAAGTGCCAGATGACACAGAGCCATTTGATATTGAAGATAATTTACAAAAAGGCAGTCTGCTCAAAGAGCTGGTCGAGGTGGCGCTTGAGTCTGAGGATGAGAGTGCCTTGGATGCCTTATTAGATAAGAGAGCAAAGGAAGGACTGCTTCCTTATGGAATTTTTGCTAAGGCCCTGCGCGATAAACTAAAGACAGATGCAAAAAAAATTGCTGGCAAGGTTAATGCTTTAGTAGATAAGGATCTTCACAGTCTTGATCACTACAGCTATAAAACACAGTTCTCTTCAGCTGAAAATGTAAAGGTCGAGCTTTGCGGACAGTTTGACAGCAGGTCAAACCTGATTGGCAGTTTTTATTCATCCAAAATGACAGAACATAAATTTGAGCTTTCTCTAAAAGTTTTTCTCCATTCTTTGATGTATTCAAATTCTGCTGAATGCAAAGATCCTCAGCCTATCTGTGTAATGAATAATCAGGCAAATACAGAGATTTTTGATTCTGAAAAAATAGTCTCCGCAGGCGATGGGGACAATAATGCTTTAAGCCTGCTTGACAGGATGCTCGACATTTATGTGAAAGGGCACTCTATGCCTGTTCCATTCAATCAGAGTCTGCTTGATAAGGTCAGAAAACAACAGAATAATCCTCAAAATAGTCCTCAAAAAAATATTTTAAATCAGTCTGGCTACACATGTATTCCTCTTGATAGTCAGTCAGATGATTTCTTTTCTGATACAACAAAAATAGAAAGCTATCTGTTCACAACTAAGGATTTATTTACTCCACAGACAATTGAACAGAGTAAGTTAAGCAAACCTCAGCTTGAGCTTCTAAATGAGATGGTTGATGTCATCCTTAAAATTGAGAAGCTGGTAAAGATATCAAGAGATAAGTCTTCAGAAAATAAGAGTAATACAGATAATGGAGTTCAGGAGTAACTGGTTATGACATTAGAAAAAAACTTAACTATTCAAGATTATAACCTCCAATCCTCCGGTATGATTGAGGCCTCAGCCGGTACAGGTAAAACCTATACTATCTCCAACCTGGCGCTGGGGTATATTTTAGGTTTCAATAAAGCTCCTAAAGTTAAAATTGAGCATCTTCTGGTGGTAACCTTTACTAATGCGGCTGCCTCAGATTTAAAGGCAAGGATCTTAGGCAGAATTATTGAGTGCCGAAAGATATTTGAAAAGCTTGAATCCTCTGAGATTACAGTCAACGATATCAAGGAAGAGAATATTCAATTTCTTGCAAGGGAGGCAGCCTCTACTAAAGAACACTTAAAAGAGGCAATTGCCGCCCTTACTGAAGCTGAGCACAATATCGATAATGCGCCTATCAGCACAATCCATTCTTTCTGCAATACAGTATTAAATACAGTATATTCATTTGATGCAGGAACTCCTTTTAATGTTTCCTTATCAACAGATACCAAAGAGTATGAAGAGCGCGCCAGCACAGATGTTTACAGAAAGCTTTTTTACTCAAATACCCATAATTTCGATATAGACAGGCTTCAAAAAATAATTGGATCGGATCCTTGTGCCTTTACCAAGATTATGAGGGATCTTAAGAAAGCCAGGTATCTTAATGACAAAGAAGGGTATTATGGCTATGCGGTAAAGGGAATACTAAAAGATAAACCAGAGCTTTTAATCCACACCGTTAATGAGGAAGAGAAACAAGATATCTACCTTAGGTTAAAGTATCTTCTAGATCTGCATGCTTTTATAAATGAAAAGTCAGGTCTTGCAAAGAGAATGATGAGTGTCCCTAATCTTGTAGAAAGTGCAAAATCCATTCAGGCAATCCTCAAATACTCAAAAGCAACAGCACATGATGAAAATAATAAAATTATACCTGGAGCGCTTTTTGATGGAGTTAAAGTAAGCTTAAAAGAAGGAAATCCAGAATACCTTGAACAACTAGATCTCTGTGCAGAGAATTCTGAAGAAGATTTTCTTCAGAAAATGTTTGAGTTTGAGTTAACTCCTAGCTGGAGCAAAAATGGCACATTATGGAGAGCAAATAAGACTGCTGTATTTAGTGAGGAAAGTTTAGTCTCACAATTTATTAAAGGTTTAAAGGAATTTGATGAGGCAATAGTTCCTTTTAGAGAGCTTTTTAAGGAAGATAAACGCTCTCCAAAACCAAAGGGCAGTATCGTTGTTGAATATGAAATAAGAATTCTTATTGCTGTTCTTATGCTTAGAAGATACGACGAGCTGTGCTTAAAAGATCTTGTAATTTCACAAGACGATCTGCTGTTTCGTCTGGCAGCTGCAGTTTCTTCAAATGAAGATCTTAGAGCCAAACTGCGCGCCTTATATCCTGTAGCAATGATCGATGAATTCCAGGATACCGATCCTGTGCAATATGAAATTTTCAGTAAGCTGTACCTAAGTGAGGATGCTAAAGCTGCAGGTGCCGTATGTTTTCTGATTGGAGACCCAAAACAGTCAATCTACGCATTCAGAGGCGCAGATATCAATTCATATCAGGCTGCAAAAGATCAGCTTCAAAAGCTCAATTCTGATGATCAAGTCGGAATAGCTTACACGCTTGGAACAAACTATCGCTCCTCTAAGAAGATTGTAGAGGGCGTAAATTCAATTTTTGAAGATAAAAATGAAGACATACCAAAAGATCCTTCTAAACAAAAGGAAATGTATCTTCCTAAGAGCTTTGACTATGAGGTTGTCGAGGAGGAGTCTTCTTCAAAGATTGAATTTAAACCAGCCAAGTCCAACGACATTGATTATGAGTTTTCCATTGAGGGTATGAATGAGAGCGCTTGTAACTATGTTCATGAGGTATCTTTTGAAGATTGCGGCGGAATGCCAAAAGCTGCAGACTTTATGCAGAGAATTGCAAAAGCTGCTGCAGATGATATTGAACTTGTGCTTAAAAAGGGAAAAATTAAAAATACCAAAGGCGATAAAGACAGTGCTCGCCGAGTAATCTCTGGGGATATTTGCGTTCTTGTAAGCAAAGGTTCAGAAGCAGAAGCAGTCAGAGAAGAGCTTAACAAGAAGAATATTGCCTCAGTATATTTTTCAGATAGAGGAACGATCCTAACCAGAAAAATTGAAGATGATTTTTCTGGCAGAGTGTGCAGTACAGTTGAATCTCAGTGCATTCTTTTTCTGATGGATGCTATGTGCAACTTTGGGGTTGTGCAAAAGGTGAATGCACTGCTTGGCTGTTCTCTTCTTGGGTATGGTCCAAAGAAGTTTAATGCAGTAATTAACTCAGATGCTGCAGCACAAGATGTTCTTTCACTGGAAAGTGAAATTTCCCTGCTTAGAGAATGCTTTGAAAAATGGAATAACTATGGATTTATAGCAGCTTTTAATCTTTTTGTCGCCAAGCATAATCTTATCAAAAATATTCTTAGGAGAGTTAATGGTGAAAGGGAGCTTGCAACGTATGTCCAGATAGCAGAGCTCATTCAGTCTCAAAGCTTAAAAATTAAGGGAGCTTATAGTCAGCTTAGATGGTTTAAAAAAATTCTAAGTTCAATTGATGAAGCTAGTAATGATGATATCGATGCAGATCAGATTAAAAATCGTCTTGAAACAGATCATGACCTGGTAAAAATCTATACCATTCATATGTCAAAAGGCTTGGAATTCCCTCTAGTCTTTACTCCTTTTTTGTATAAGTTTGAACCTAACGCAATAAAAAATCAGTTTATCTTCTTTAACCGGGCAACAAGCCATGTCACCTATGGTGATTGCAATAGTATGAGAAAAGTTGATTGGGTCTTTTCTGACTGGACTTCTGGGTGGACTGATGATTTAAAAGGTATTACCGAAGGTATATTTAAGAAGCCTGCAGCTAATGCAGATCACCAGGAAAAAGTTCGTTTAGCCTATGTGGCTCTGACACGTGCCAAGCTTGCCAATTTTATCTATTTAAATGATGTTGTTGAGTTAAAAAATAAACCTGATAAATCAGCTTTGCAGAAGATCCTGACTACAGTATGCTGTCAGGATGAAGAAGAGAATCTCACTCAAAAGGATGATAAGCAAAACCCTGTTACAAAGAAAGCTGTAGCAAGGGCTGCAAATAAAGAAGGGAATCAAGAAGATAATAAAAACTCTGCACTGTCTTCAAACGGCCTTTTCTATTATTTTAGGGATGATCTTAAAGATGAGCTTGTCGATGAGGATATGGATACTGAAGAGTGTAATGATATCCCTCAAAAAGCTCTGGATAATGATACAACATCGACTTTAGAACCTAAAAAGCTTCACCATCATAGTATGGATGATACCTTTAAAATTACCTCCTATTCTGGCATATCAAACAGTCAGCATTTAGATGTATTTGGAGCTCTTGCAACCGCTGAATTTGACAATAGCAGCATCAAATTCTGTGAGCTTAGAGGTTCTAATGTCGGTACCTTTATGCATGAGCTTATGGAAGAGATCATCAACAGTACTGGGGATGAAACAATTCTGCAAAAGTGGCTTAGTGATGACGGTACAAAACTTGCGTCACTGGTAAAGCAAAGAGGGTACTTTGATTCCTGCTTTAAACGCCTTTACAAAAAGTATCCTGATTTTTCCATAGAAGGTACTTTAGTGCCATGGCTTTTTGACATCTTAAATGCAAATCTTCTGCCTCATAAAGTCGAAGGCAGCGATCATCTTAAGCTGTCAATGATAAAGGGTACTGAAAGCGCAGCCGAGATGGATTACTTTATGAGTGTAACAGAAAGTTTGTTCAGTATAAAAGAGTTCAGCTCAATCTGTCGTGATTTCTATGCACTGGTAAGAGAAAATCTAAAGATCACACAAGATACACCTCAAAAGGACAGTATAGAAGATCTCAACTACAAGGATTTTTCAGGTTTTGTAAAAGGACAGATTGACCTTGTCACAAGATTTGAGGATGAAGGTCCATACTATCTGATTGACTATAAGACCAACTTCTTAGGAAGAGAGCTTGAAAACTACGCGCCGCTTAATATTGCAAAGTCTGTTTTCTCCTCAAGATATGATGTTCAGATCCTAATTTACTCTCTGGCTCTTCATCGCTTCTTGAAGAATACGTTGACTAATTATGATCCTGCCCAGCACTTTGGCGGTGTTATGTATCTGTACTTAAGAGGTATGGGGGAAGATCCAGACTCTGGTGTGCTGTACATTCAAAAGGAAGTGCTCTTTGACAGCAGTTACGAAGGCAGCAAAGGCAAATGCATTATGGACAGATTAGAAGATCTGTTTGGCAAGGCAGGGGAGTAGAAAAGATGACTATAAATTCTTCAGAAAAAAAATCAGCTCAGCTCTCTTATTTGTATGACAAATTCATTGAGCTTTTTAAAGGTAAAGCAAAAGAGCCTGTAAGAACAGGTGATGCGGCTGCCTCTGCATTAGACTTTTTAAATGAAGCAAGAGAGCTTCCGATAGTCTCACCTCTGTCTTTAAATATTGCTGATAAGCTTTATAGAAATTATAAAGAACAGTGCACAAGACAGGTGTTTTTAGCAGTAACTCTTTTATGCCATTACTTAAATGAAAACCATATCTGTCTTTTGCTGGATACAAAATCTCAGGCAGAAAATCTTTTTAATTATCTTTATAAGGATGATGAAAGCAATCCTCTTGCCCCTTGTGAAAAGACATCTCTTGTAGATAAGCTTGAAGAGGTTTTAGATGAGTGCTTTGACTGTAAAACTTTATTAGAGACATCTCCTTCAATTATCTCCTGCACAACGGAAGACACTCCACTTGTCTGTCTTAAAGCACCATCAGATCTTAAGGATGACTGCAGCAGACTGTATCTAAGATCTTTTTATAACTACGAGCGCAATATTGCTGCCTTTATCAAAGCTAAAGGTCAGATGGATGATTTCATCAATGTAAAGAATAAAGATCTTGCTAAAGAGCTTCTTGATGCGTTTTTCCCTGAGGACAATAGCGGTGAGGTAAATCACCAGAAGGTTGCTGTAGCCTCTGCTCTGCTTACTGGCTTTGCCGTAATCACTGGCGGTCCAGGTACTGGTAAAACCACCACCATTGCAAAACTTCTGACTGTTCTTACAGCATTAAGTGAAAAGGAAGAGCCTGTAATTATGCTTTGTGCCCCTACAGGCAAAGCCTCCTCAAGAATGGTTGAATCAGTTAAAGGAAAAATTGCTGATGCCATAAAAAGTGTTGAGAGTGTACTGCCAAAAAATACTGTTGCAAAGCTTAAATCCTCAATTCCAAATGAGGCAAAAACTGTTCACAAGCTTTTGAAGATAGTTCCTCACAGAGAAACACCTATCTACAACAAAAATAATAATCTTCGCTGTGATGTTCTGGTAATTGATGAAGTCTCAATGCTTTCTGTTTCAATGGTAAGCAAACTGATTGATGCACTAGAGGCAGACACCAGAGTGATTATGCTTGGTGATAAAGATCAGTTAAGCTCTGTAGAGTCTGGCAATGTATTTGCGGATGTATGCTCTTCACTTAAACATAAGCCAAATACTGCTTCACAGAAGTTTAAGACCATTATGGAGCTTTCAGGCTATGGAGAAGATAAGCTTATACAGAAGTTTGATGATTCTTATGTCTTAAGTGAGTGTGCTGCAGTTTTAACAAAATGCTACCGCTATGATGATAAGTCTTTGCTTGGCAAACTTGCAAAAGCTGTGAATACTCAAAGCGATATTAACGGCTTATACAAGGCACAGCCTTTTGTAATGGCAGAAGGTGAACAGGGGACAAAGTATTCAAAAATCACCTTTGATTCTGATCCTGTACTTTACTGCATTGATGACAAATTAACTTCAGCTAAAAAGCTAGCGCCTCTTGCTAAAGAACTCTGCCAGAGCGCGTTTTCCTGGCTTAATGCTGAGGGTGAGTATTTTGATTATCTTAAGAAAAAGAGCTTCATAGTCGATTATAGCGATGCTAATTTAATCTTTGATCTTATGAATCATTATCGACTTTTATGTGCCAACCGTAATGGTTCTTTTGGTGTGAATGCATTAAATGGCTATATGAAAGATCAAATAATAAATTCCTGTGCAAAAAATGAGCTTAAGTCAGTATTTGCAGATTATAAAGACTCTGATTGCTATCCAGGCATGTTCATTATGATTACAAAAAATGATCCTCTGCTTAATATCTACAATGGTGATATTGGATTTGCTGCTTTTTCAAAGCAGGATGGCAATGCACTAAAAGCATTCTTCCCATCATCTCAAAAAGGAGGGGCTCCTATAGTCATATCCCCTGAAAAAATTCAGGAGTATGAATCTGGATTTGCCATGACAATTCATAAATCACAGGGAAGTGAGTATCAGCATGTCTGTGTGGTTTTAGGAGCAAAGGATAATCCTGTAATGACTAAAGAACTGCTTTATACAGGTATTACCAGAGCCAATAATGAAGAACTGCCTGAAGCTAGAGCCAAAACTATCAAGACAGAAGATCATCAGGCTAAGGTGGTTATCGTGTCTTCAAAAGCAGTGCTTGAGGCTACGCTAAATAGGAAGACTATAAGAGATAGCGGGCTTAGAGTGATGTTAGCTTAGATTTTTTGTTTTGTAGAAATCGCAAAATCAAATTTAAAAAAGAGGCTGGCATGGTGGCTTCATACTACTTTATTCAGCAAAGTTTAGATTTATATGAAACTCCCATATGCATGAATCCCCACATTTGTTTGTAGGATAAAAACTACTATTTACAATTGCCGAGATTAGTTATAAAAGATTCTGAAAAGTTATATCCAGGAATTTACGAACAAATACTTAGTAAGAAGCTGAAAGAAGAAGTTGATAGCCTTAAGCAACTAAAAAAAGAGCCTTGCCTGCATAGACAAACTTGATAAAGCGGAGGCTTTATCTGTGTTATCCAACTATATGGCATATATGATAAAAAAGTGCCTAGATATAGTTGCTGATACCGCTACTAAGAAAGATGATAATGGCTCTGACGATTATAAAATTCATAGTCAGATTGATTTTATCAATGACCTTATCAGGAAAATTAATTCCCCATTAATTTTGGATGTAAAAATGTACTATACTTATAATCACGAAAAATGGTTGGGCGATAATAAAGTTAAAGTAGCTCAAAAGCAATACTTGAATGGATTACGTAAAATTGAGGAAGAATTTAATGTAGATATTAATGGCCAATTCGATCAAGATGAATGTAAAGAACTGTTGGAAATAATTAAAAATAATGCAGAACAAGCTTTGGTTAACATGAAAAATAATGGCGGTATAAAACCTAATGCTGCAAATTACGAATCTTACTTAAAAAAATATATTGAATTTAAAAAATCTTTTTCAGGACAACTTACTAAGATCTGTAAAAGATCTTAAAGGGTAAAAATAATCATATTGAGGCTCTATGTTTTACCCACACATATGCACGAAGCCTCATAATTAATTTTGGATGTAAAAATGTACGATACTTATAATTATGAAAAATGGTTGGGCGATAATAAAGTTAAAGTAGCTAAAAGTCAATACTTGAATGGATTACGTAAAATTGAGGAAGATTTTAATGTAGATATTAATCGCCAATTCGATCAAGATGAATGTAAAGAACTGTTTGAAAGAATTAAAAATAATGCAGATCAAGCTTTGGTTACCACGAAAAATAATGGCGGTATAAAACCTAATGCTGCAAATTACGTATTTTACTTAAAAAAATATATTGAATTTAAAAAATCTTTTTCAGGACAACTTGCTAATGCTCAGTCTACTATTGATGAAGTAAAAGCAGAAAGCAATAATGGTTCAAAAGCATTTATACAAAAATATAGTAATAATCTCTTAAAATCGCGTAACATAATTTTTCATGGCGCTCCAGGCACAGGAAAAACTTATTTGGCAAAACAGATTGCTGCAGAAATTGTAAGTAATGGAAAAACATCTTCATATGAAGAGTTAGAAGATAACCTAAAAAAATGCATTGGTTTTGTACAGTTTCATCCTAGCTATGATTACTCAGACTTTGTTGAAGGGTTAAGACCTATTGTTGATGATTTAGGGAATAATATGACCTTCCAGGTTAAGGATGGTGTCTTTAAGAAATTTGTAGATGATGCTGTAGCACATCCTTACAAAGAAAAAGAAGTTCCAGATAGTGAGTTAGATTTTATAATTGAAGATTACATTAATGAGAAGAGTAAAGGTCAAAATAATGCTAATCCATTAAGAACACCACAAAAAGGAACTGAATTCTATATTAAAGGAATAAACAATAGTTACATACAAACATATGTTCCTTCCCATACTCAACCTGGAGATTCATCTGTTAGCATAGATATTTTGAGGAAACTTCTTAAGAAAAACGAACAATTTGATAATTCTCCTAAGAAAATTAGTGATTATGTAAATAATGAACTTGGTATAGTATATCAATATCACCAAGGAAATGCTTCGTATTTGCTTCCTATTTATAACGAAATTAGAGATTCAGAAAGATATAAATACTTGATTGCACAGCATCAGGATCATACTAGTAGAAGAAATTATGTATTCATCATTGACGAAATCAACCGTGGTGAAATTTCCAAGATCTTCGGTGAACTCTTCTATTCTATCGACCCTGGCTACCGTGGAGAAAAAGGTGCAATTTCAACACAGTACTCATATCTTCATAATGATCCTACAGAAAAGTTCTATATCCCAGAAAATGTCTACATTATTGGAACTATGAATGATATTGACAGGTCTGTAGACAGTTTTGACTTTGCTATGCGCCGCAGATTCAGATTTATCAATATTACTGCTGAAGAACGTGCAGATGATATGTTCAAATCTTTGGATGAAGAAAATCGTGATGCTGTCAAAAACAGAATGACCAATCTTAATAAAGCTATAGCTGAAACCCCTGACTTAAATGAAAATTATCAGATTGGCCCTGCCTATTTCTTAAAACTTGAAGAATTAGGATATGACTTCAATTCTCTATGGAAGGATTATTTGGAGCCTTTGCTTCAGGATTATGTCATGGGTATGGGTGATGCAAATGGCTTGATGAAGAAATTCAAAGATGCTTATGATAATCCAGAAAAAGAAAAGTCTACTAATGGCACTAATCAAACGGCAGGTGCGGATGG
>Ga0256405_10009500_pt1 | contig 13287 bp, 10 predicted proteins | sample RumenRJG_02DNA_FD_189096 | JGI IMG/M metagenome (GOLD analysis project Ga0256405, IMG submission 189096) | Bovine rumen microbial communities from Lethbridge, Alberta, Canada - RJG_02 | ecosystem: Host-associated > Mammals > Digestive system > Stomach > Rumen | place: Canada: Alberta...
TTTTTCTTTCCGACCTTTTCAGATCTTCAAGCACCCGACTCATTCACTTCATCGCCGTCAAACAGCTTAGTTAGAATACCAGATACTTCCCCGTTTGTCAACGGTTTTTTCCAAGTTTTTTGTCAGAAGCACTTTTTGCATGGTTTTTCGCACAATATCCAGTGTTTTTTCCAGCTTTGCTTTACTATAATACAATATCATACCAAGCTTTGAGGTGATTTACTTGCGGTTCTGGAAAATGAACGGCGCCGGCAATGACTTTATCATTATAAATAATATGGTAGAGCATCTTCCCGAAACCTGCTTTCCCACTTTGGCCCGCACTCTGTGCGAACGCCATCTGTCCATTGGGGCCGACGGTCTGATGATCGTAGATGCCCCGCTTCAGGGCGGTGACTATCGGATGCTGTTTTTCAATTCTGACGGCAGCCTCGGTGAAATGTGCGGCAACGGCGCCCGCTGCATCTGCCGCTACGGCTACGAAAATGGTCTGGCCGGCGAGATCCAGCATGTAGAGACCACCGCCGGTCTGGTAACTGGCCACCGCATCGACCAGCGCCTCTATCGGATTCGTCTGAATGATCCCACCACGGTCCGTTTGGATGCACCTGTGGTGATCGACGGCGTTCGCTATGAATGTTCCTATTTAGAATTAGGAAATCCCGGACTTCCCCACGCCGTGGTCCCGTATCCCAATCTGGCGCAGGCCGACGAAAACGCGCTGCGTGAATTGGGGCGCAAGATCCGCTTCTATCCGGAGTTTCCCAAGGGCGCTAACGTCAACTTCTGTGAGCTCACCGGTGAGGATGAGGTCTTTGAACGCACCTTTGAGCGGGGTGTGGAGGACTTCACCTATGCCTGCGGCACGGGAACCGGCTGCGTTGTCACCGCCCTCACCCTGATGGGTAAAGTCAGCGGCCGGCAGGTCCGGGTCAATATGACCGGCGGCCAGCTCATTGTAGACATAGATCTCCAGGGAAACTCCGTCCAAAACCTCTATCTTACAGGTCCCACCAATATTGTCTGCAAGGGCGAGGTCACGGACGAGGAGCTTTCGCTGAATTGATAAAGTTTGCCAACCCAAGTATCTGTTATCCAAACCAAAAGGAGTGTGTTTTATGGATAAGAAATCTGTCGCGAAAAACTACCGCTTTCTGGCGATCCTGCTGAGCTGCATGGTCGCTGGCGCTTTGCTGGGCTGGTTTAGGCCCAAGTGGGGACACAGTATCGCCTTCCTCGGCACTGTATTCATCAACATGATGTTCTGTGTGGTGGTGCCTCTGGTCTTTGCCTCCATCGCCGGTTCCGTTGCCAATATGGAAAGCCGCCAGCGGGCAGGCAAGATCATGGGCGTCACCGTGGGCACCTTCGTCATCACCGGCGCCATCGCCGCTGTGCTCATGTTCGTGCTGATGAAGCTGTTCCCCCCAGTGCTGACTCCCTGGGCAGATATGGTGGCTGAGGAGATCGGCGAACACGCCTCCTTCACGGAGATGATCGTCAACTTCTTCACCTCCTCCGACTTTGTGGGCCTGCTGAGCCGCCGGGCCATGCTGCCCCTCATCGTGTTCTCTATCCTGTTCGGCTTCTCCGTCCAGATGACCGGCGGCAAGGATTCCAGCATCGGCAAGTGGCTGGCCGGCCTTTCCGACGTGATGATGAAGTTCGTCCAGATCATCACCTACTATGCCCCTATCGCGTTCTTCGCCATCTTCGCTGATCTGGTAGCCACCTACGGCTCTGAGGTCGCCAAGGGCTACGGCCGCGCCCTGCTGGTCTACTATCCCCTGTGCTTCATCTATATCTTCACGGCCTTCCCCCTGTTCGCGTGGTTCGGCGGCGGCAAGGGTGCCGTGGGCATCATGTTCAAGCACATTGCCCGCCCTGCCGTTGTTTCTCTGGGCACCTGCTCCTCCGTGGCAACCATCCCCACCAACATGGAGGAAGCCGTAGAGACCGGTGTCAGCAAGGATATCGCCGGTATGGTGCTGCCTCTGGGTGCTACCATGCACATGGATGGCTCCTGCTTCTCCTGCGTGCTGAAGATCGCCTTCGTGCTGGGCGTGTTCGGCGAGCAGCTCTCCTGGTCCCGTCTGCCCTTCATCGTTCTGGTGGCCGTCCTGTCCTCTGTTGGTATGAGCGGCGTTCCCGGCGGCGGCTACATCGGCGAGTACATCATCTGCTCCATCTTCTTCCCCACGCAGATGGAACTGGCCTTCCCCATTCTGGTGGCCATCGGCAATCTGGTGGACCCTCCCGCTACCATGATCAACTCCGCCGGCGACTATGTGGTCAGCTACATCGTCTCCCGCTTCGTGGAAGGCAAGGATTGGCTCCAGAAGCAGCTTAACAACGCCTGATCGGTTTCCATATCAGATAGCAAGCCGTCCCATCGGTCAAGGCCGATGGGACGGCTTTTACGATCTCCTCCTGCGCTCGATTGCGTCCTACATCCAATCCCCCCTCAAAGATACAAGGGGCCTAGCGCTGCCGGAAACGCAAAAGCGAGGCACAATCGGGACCAGTCAGCAACCATAGCTACTTCGCTTCCCGTTCCCCGAAACGCAAAGCCCCTCCTATATTGCCTCGCCCTCCTTCCATCGCAACAGCCGCTTCTTACCATGTATGCAGGGTATCTATGCAAAAATGCAGCCCCCACGATGAATCGTGGGGGCTGCATTCTATTTTGGGTTTTAACTTGACCGTCCTAAGCTGATTTACTGAGCTGCGGACTCGTCGCCCATGCCCATATCCTCCATGCCGAAATCATCGTCGGAGGGAACATCGGTCTCGTCTGCCGCCACCTCGTCCGGAGAGGGGATAAACTCGCTGAGGTACGCCTCTTCGGGGAGTCCCGCCAGGAAACCGGGCAGGTTGATGATCACATTGTCCATCTTCCGGGGAACGGGGATGTTATAGGCGTAAACCTCTTCCGTTCCGCCCTTCTGCTGGGTGATCTCCAGCGTCACGGTCAGCGTCTGGCCAATGCAGGTAGCGACGCCGCGCTCCTTGTCGTAGAGCTTGGCTACCTGCTGACCATCCACATACACCACCGTCTTATAGGCAGGCTTGTAGGTCTGGCCGTCATATTCCAGAGTCTTGCTGTCCAGATAGATCGTATGGCCACGGCCAATGATGGTCATGGTATAGCCGATCGCCACCAGCAGGACCACCGCTAAGAGCTGAAAGAGAAGTCTCCGCTTTGCTTTCATTTCGACGCCTCCTCTTCCGCAGCCTGCTCGGCAGCCAACTGCTGGCCTGCCAGGCTCTTGTTCTTGCGCTTCTTGGACTCATACATGACCAGAGCCAGCGTAATGACCGCATAGGATACAAACACGCGGAAATACTCACCGATCATGGAGTCGCCGGTAATGGCAGCACCGGTCTTGGGTGCCACAATGAACATGGTGTGGAACAGGATCACGCCCAAAAATACGTTGCCGATGCTCGCCCTATCCACAGAGGCACCGCCCACCAGCAGAGCCGCGATGGCGAACATACCAATCTGGGTATGAGCTGTATAGGTGGGGAAGTTACCTACGTTCTGCAGATAGATGATCATGCCGAAGCCGGCGAACACCGTGGAGATCACCATGGAGATCACGCGGGTGCGCTCCACATTGATACCGGCGTCCCGGGCCACTTCCATATCCTGACCCACAGCCCGCATATCCTGGCCCAGCTTGGTCTTGCGGAACCAGACGATGAACAGGCAGGCCAGACCGATGATCAGCAGGGTCAGTACAGGGATCTTCACGCCGCCCACCTGAACAGCCAGCAGGTTGTCCAGGCTCTGACGCATGCTCAGCAGGCTCACGGTGTTGCGGATGCCGTAGCCGCGGGGAAGCTTCAGGGAATCATGAACGATGGGAATGATGGGTCCCATCATAAACAGCACTACAAACTGATACACGCCGTTCATGGTAAAGGAGATCATATAGCTGGTGATCATCTCCCGGCCCTTGGAGCGGTTCAGGATCTTGCCGATCATCACGCCCAATGCCACAGAAATGGGGATGGAAACGATGGCGGCCAGGATCATGCCGGGGATGCCCCAAACCTGCCAGTCAGCGGCGAAGATCAGCCCGATCTCGCCGGCCATGGCACCCAGCGTCATGCCGAAGTTCATACCCATGCCTGCCATAACAGGGATCAGCAGGCTCAGGATCAAGAATGCGTTACGGCCCAGACGGGTCATGACCTCATTCAAGAGGTAGGACCAGGAAAAGCCCGCCTGCGGAATACAGTACGCGCAGATCAGGATGAACATAATGGGGACGGTGTTGTTGCGGATGAACTGCAAAAGCTTCTGCCCGAAGCTCTGGCTGCCGGGTACATTCGTCTTTTTCATGCTCATTTCCCTCCTTCCGTCTTACGGGTCAGAGCGTAAACGATCATGCCGTTAGAGACGATGATCCGGATGACCTCGCTGATGTCCAGATGCACGATGGCGTTCATCACAGTGGGTGTCATGGTGACAAGGCCCTGATAAAGGATCGTACCGATGATAACGTTGGTAATGCTGGCCTTGTTCACGCTGGCGCCGCCGATCAGAATCGCCGCCACAGCGGGGAACGCCATGTTCAGGGGTGCCATATAGATCTGTACAAAGCCGAAGCCCTGCTCATACAGCAGGATGCCCACAGCGCCCAGCCAAGTGGAAAGCACCACAGACAGCAGACGGGTCTTGTCCACGCTGATACCGGCAGCCTTGGCGAAGGTGGGGTTGGAGCCCACAGCCGTCATGGCGGTACCGGTCTTAGTGTGCAGGAAGACCCACATCAGGAATGCCAGCAGAGCGAAGAACAGCAGGCTGCCGGTGGGGATTACCAGATTGATGCCGAACCGGTTCAGGTCGATCTGCAAAAACTTTGCCAGGAACTGATCGTAAAAGCCTTCCAGAGAGATGGTGGTACGCAGGCCCTTACCGGCAAAGCCCCAAACCATCGTCGGGCTCTTGTAGGGCAGCAGCAGCCACATCATGCACATGAATGACACGGAGGAAAAGCCCACATAGGTAGCGACCATCATTTCGCCGCCCTTGATCTTGTTGAGCATCCAGCCGTAGCCGCCGCCCAGCACCAGTGCAAAGGGCGTGGCGATGACAATAGCCATCAGGAAGCTCATGCCGCCGGTGAACCCGAATTCAATGGAAAGAGTTGCACCCAGCAGACCAGAGATAATGCCCAGAGGCAGGCCGAAGTTCAGGCCGCAGCCGGAGTGGATCATGGGGACCATGGCCAGCACCATAATGGCGTTCCAGCTGAAGCGGTTGATGACGTTGGTGATCTGCGTGGCAAAGTCCACGCCGGCCACCGGCGCCAGAATGAACATCAGCAGCAAAAAGCCGGTGATGATCAGGCGGGGCACGCCATAGCTGTTGACGAGCCGCCGCAGCTTGCTCTGCTCCGCAAGCGTATTTGTCGTGTTATCCATACTTCCTCCTTATTTGACCTGGCTGACCATCAGCGCGCCGAACGTCTCGGAGGATTCGGTGGCCGGGAGGATGCCGACGATCCTGCCGCCAGAGACAATGGCGATCCGGTCGCAGGTGGTGCGCAGCTCCTCCAGCTCAGAGGAGATCATCACCACGGTAACGCCGTTTTCACGGTTAAATTTCTTCAGCGCGTCCAGCACCAGTGCCTTTGCGCCCACGTCAATACCGCGGGTAGGCTCCGAAACGAACAGGAACCGGGGCTGCAGGGCAAAGGCCTTGGCCAGGCACACCTTCTGCTGGTTGCCGCCGGAAAGCTCTCTGGCCTTCTGCTTGGAGCTGGTGCACTTGATCTTCAGTTCGTCGATATACTTCTGCGTCACATCATGGATCGCCTTGGTATCGCGCCAGGTAATGGGACCGTATTTCTTCAGGAACTTGTTCTGGATCTGCATGGCCGGGAAGGCAACGTTCCATTCCAGCGTCTCGTCCAGCAGCAGGCCCACGCCGCGGCGGTCCTCAGACACGAAGGCAAGCTGCGCGTCCAGGCACTTCCGGGGATTGTTCAGGGGAATGGGCTTGCCGTCAAATTCCACGGTGCCGCCGGCCTCATACAGGCCCATGACACCGTTGGGAATACCCAGCTTGCCCTGACCTGCCAAGCCGCCGATACCGAGGATCTCGCCCTCCTTGACGTCCAGATTCACATTCCGGACGATCTCGCCGGGCATATCCACCCACAGCTTACGGATGGACATGATCGTCCGGGCATCGGAACAATCCCGAACCTCCCGGACCGCACTGAGGTCCACGCTGCGTCCCACCATGCACCTGGTGATCTCATCCACGCTGGTCTCGGAGGCAGGCGTGTCCTTCACTACCTTGCCGTCCCGCATGATGACTACCTTGTCACATACGTTCAGGACTTCCTGAAGCCGGTGGGTGATGAAGATAACAGCGATGCCGCGGGATGCCATGCCACGGATAGAGTCCAGCAGAGCAGCGGCCTCCTTCTCCGTCAGAACGGCGGTGGGCTCGTCCAGGATCAGCAGCTTGAGCTGGTCCTTGCTCAGCTCACGGGCGATCTCGGTGAACTGTTTATGACCAACGGGCATATCGCTGATGACCATGTTCTGGTCGATCTCCACGCCCATTTTGTCAATGGCCTCTGCGGCCTTGGTTTTCATTTTTTTATAATCGAGCGTATTCAGCCGGGGGCCAAACACCTCGGAAATGACGTTCTTCTTTTGGGGCTCACGATTGAGCAGAATGTTTTCCGTGGCAGTAAAGCCAGGGATCAGAGAAAACTCCTGATGCACCATGCCGATACCGGCCTCCAGTGCGTCAAAGGGCGTATTAAAGGTGACTTTTTCACCATCGATGAGGACGTCGCCGCCGTAGCCGCCGGTTTCCCGGATGACGTCCATACCGAAAAGGATCTTCATCAGCGTGGATTTACCCGCGCCGTTTTCGCCTGCCAGACCCAGGACTTCACCAGCCTTCAGGGTGAAGTTGATGTCCGTCAGGACCTGATTGCCGAAGAAGTCTTTTTTGATGCCGCGCATCTCCAACAGGGGAGCCGTATTACTTTCCATAAATGATACCCTACCTAATAAGAGAGGAGGAGGGTCGCCCCTCCTCCTCAGTTTTGAATGAGCGAGAAAAAACGCTGCTTATTTCACAGTGAAATACTTCTCGGGAACCTCAACAGAGGTGGAGCCCATGAACCAGCCGGGATCACCCATGATGTAGGTGTCCTGATACACCAGGAAGGTGTTGTCGGCCTTGACGCCGGTGGTGGCGTTGGTGTAGTTGGAGCCGTTCCAGGAAGCCTCGGGAGAGAACTCGTGGTAAGCCTTGGCGATATCGTCGATGTCGCACAGCTCGCTCTCGCCGTTGATGACGTTCAGAGCGTGCTGAGCCAGGCCAGCAGTGGTGGTGTAGCCGTAGGAATAAGCCCAAGTGCCGAAACGGCCAGCGCCGCCCTGCTCGCAGACAGCATCCTCAACCTTGGCCAGGATCTTCTGGAAGTCGCCGGCCTCAGCGGTCAGGTCGATGCCCAGAGCGCCGGGATAGCCCATCAGAGGAGAGGGCAGGTCGGCCTCGATGAAGTAGCCGCCGTACTGCAGCAGCTGCTTGAGCAGAGGCTCGGTGTGAGCATCGTTGGTGCAGAAGTAAGCGGCCTTCTCGCCGTAGGTCTTGGACCACTCGGGGACCTTTTCCAGGATGTAAGCCTGCGCACCGGCCACGCCGACGTCAGAGGTGGGATCGGGAGCGGTCTCCATGACGAACTTCATGCCGAACTCCTCGCAGGCGGCCTTCATGACCGCGATACGGCGGCTCATAGTCTCATAAGCCAGGTGACGGGGGAAGGAGATGTGCACGAAGGTGTCGCAGCCCAGCTCGTGAGCGGTGCGGATGATCAGGTAGCCGCGGGCCACGAAGTCATTGTTGCACACTAGGTCGGCAGCGGAGCCGATCTCGAGCAGATCCTCATGGGCCTCGCCGGCGATGCACAGGATGTCGGGGCGGATCTCCTTGATCTTACGGAACGCCTCGGTGGTGCCGGGGACGGACTGGTTGACGATGATGGCCTTCATGTCGGCGTCATCAGCCAGGTTCACGATGGTCTGGATGGTGGTCTCCAGCTCCTCGGTGAAGTTATCGGGATAGATGGCCAGCTTGACCATATCCTCACCGTACAGGGCCTGGAAAGCCTCGGCGCCGCGGCGGTCATCCTCGGACTGAGAAACGGAGCCGGTCACGATGCCGATGTGGACGTTACCCTCGGTTTTCGTGTCAGCGGTCTCAGAAGGAGTCTCGGTTTTGTTGCTGCCAGTGTTGGGGGTGGGGTTGCTTTTGCCGCAGGAAACCAGGGACAGGGCCATGGTCAGGGCAAGCAGTGTGCTCAGCAATCTTTTCATACATGCCTCCAATTTATTTTTTTGCAAGCATTTCACAAGAGACCTGCAAATAGTTGCTATATATGATACCTGAATCGTTTGCATTTGTCAACAGAGCAAAGACAAAATACTGATACTTTTTTTCGTATTACGGACAGGTTCCTTGAGAGTTATTCCTGTTTTCCCACTCTTTTCCCGCTGAGCGCTCTACTCATTTTTTCAAGTAAAGAATCTGATCCACACATTCTCTCCCTTATTCATTACCATCCTTTTTCTATGCGCCCTGCAAAAAGTCATGCTTCACAAAAAATCAAAAAGGAGCACCGGTCGATCCCGGTGCTCCATTTTTAAGTTGTATACAGGCTTAGCCGATGCCGCCATAGATGGCGCCCAGGATCAGGGCCGCCAGAGAAGCTGCGCAATACACCCACTTGCCCAGAGGATAGAACCAGCCGCTGATGTCCTTCTTGCCGGCGGTGCGGCCCTCGTGGACAGCCGCCAGAGCAGTGTCCTTCTTCATGACCCAGAAGAACATGATACCGGCCAGCAGAGCGCCCAGCGGGCAGATGTAAATAGAGACAACGTCCATCCACTGAGAGGTCCAGGGCTGGATGCACAGGGCGATCACGCCGCCCACTACGCCGATGATGACCACGGACAGCACACGGTTGGTGTGGAGCTTCTCCTGCAGGAAGGCCACGGGAGCCTCATACAGGTTCACGATGGAGCTGACGCCTGCGAACAGCACGCAGATGTAGAAGATCATACCCACGATCCGTCCACCGGGCATAGCGTTGAACACGTTGACCAGATAGACGAACATCAATCCGGGGCCGCCCTTCATTCCAACGATGCCGTCACCCAGAATGACTGCCATGGCAGGGATGATGACGATGGCAGCCAGCAGAGCGGCGATGGTGTCGAACAGGGCCACGTTGCGAGCAGAGGAAGGCAGATCCTCATCCTTGGGCAGATAGGAGCCGTAGATCACGGAGCCGTTGCCCGCCACAGACAGGGAGAAGAATGCCTGACCGAATGCGAAGACCCAGACCTGAGGATTCAGCAAGCCCTCGGGCTTGAGGGTGAAGATGTACTTGTAGCCCTCGCTGGCGCCGGGTAGGGTGCAGATATAAACGCCCAGGACCACGAACAGGAAGAACAGGGCGGGCATCATGACCTTGTTGGCCTTTTCAATGCCGTTGCCCACGCCGAATGCCATGATGGCCAGAGAGGCCACCAGACCCACAATCAGCCATACACCATTGCCGATGCCGAAGATACCGTTGCTGAACATCATGCTCAGGGCCTCGCCCAGAGTCTCTGCCTCGGGAGCGGTGCCGCCGAAGGTGCCGCCGATGGTCGCCATATCGGTGCCCATAGCGTACAGGCTGCCGGAAATACCCATCCAGCAGTACTTGAAGATCCAGCTCATGACCACGGTGTAGCCGATAGCCAGCATCATAGAGCCGACGATGGGGAGCGCGCCGATGGCCTCGCCCAGCCGCTTGTTACCGGTGCGTTCCTCGGTAGCCTTGCCGAAGGAGATCACGGGGCCGCCCTGCGCCCAACGGCCCAGTGCGAATTCCTCAATGATACCGGTGGAACCGACCAGAAGTACGAACAGGAAGTAGGGGATTAGGAACGTCATGCCCCCGAACTGCTGCACCATGATGGGAAAGCGCCAAATATTACCCATACCAACGGCAGAGCCAATGCAGGCCAGAATAAAGCCCCATTTGCTTTGAAAACCGTCGCGATTTTCCAGAGTTGCGTGTTTGTCTGACATAGTTTGCCCTCCTAAAGACACAGATTGGTGTGATGATCGGATGTGGCACTTTTCAGATCGGCTCACGCCCGATGGGTGGCCGCAAGCGGCGCACCCAAACGGGACGGAACCTATTCAAGCGCCCGGGCGCGATGAAAACTGAGACAAAGGAACTTGCTGGAAATGCTGCGCTGAAATCTTTTTATTTAATTGTATTTCCCGGAATTACTTCTCCTCGTTGGCGTAGGGCTCCAGGAAGGCGTGGAAGTGACGCATGGGCAGCTTGTGACCCCAGACGATCCGCATGTTGGGGATGGATTCGCGGTCCTCATACAGCGCCTTGACAGCGGCGATGACGTAGTCCAGGTGCTCCTGGGTCAGACGGCTGCGGTCGATGGCGAAGCGCACCACGTTGGCCAGCTCAGCCTGCTGCTCGGGAGTCTTCAGGTCATATTCCATGGAGAAGTCGCCCAGCTCGGACACGCGGATACCGTAGCGGCGGATCAGCTCCAGAGAGAAGCCGGCGCCGGCGAAGGTGGTATGATCGCGCTTGCCGTCGAAGAACTCATCCATGTTGATGTACACAGCGTGGCCGCCGGCGGGGAGAACGACGCCCTTGACGCCGGCCTTGTAGAAGCCCTGTGCCAGGTACTCACACTGCTGCACGCGGTCATGCATGTAGCCGAAGTCGCAGCTCTCATAGAGGCCGCAGGCCAGAGCCATGATGTCACGGCCGGACATGCCGCCGTAGGAGTCATTGCCGTAGCAGGAGATCTGCTTGACCTTGATGAGCACGCCCACGTCGGTCTTCACGGTGCCGTCCTCGTTGAAGTCGGAGAACTTCTGCCAGAACAGGCCGCGGTCACGGAAGGCCAGCATACCGCCCATGTTGGCGTGGCCGTCCTTCTTGGCGGACATGGTGAAGGCGTCGCAGTAGGAGAACATCTCGCTGGCGATCTCGGCGATGGACTTGTCGGCATAGCCTTCCTCGTTCATCTTGATGAAGTAGCAGTTCTCGGCCCAGCGGGCAACGTCGAACACCAGCGGAATGTCATACTTATGCGCCACGCGGTTGATCTCCCGGATGTTGGCCATGGAGACGGGCTGACCGCAGATGGGGTTGTTGGTGATGCAGGTGAACACCAGAGGTACGTTCTCGGGACCAACGCCCTGAATCAGCTGCTCCAGCTTCTCGATGTCCATGTTGCCCTTGAACGGGTTCTTCTCGTAAGAGCCGCCCTCGGGGATCTCATACAGCAGCTCCTTGTTGTACAGGTTGCGGGGGATGGAGCCCATCTGCTTGATGTTGCCCTCGGTGGTGTCGAAGTGGCCGTTGGAGGGGATGGTGAAGACCTTGCCGGGATGACGCTGGGCCAGGATCTTCTTCACGATCTCCATCAGGACGGACTCAGCGGCACGGCCCTGCTGGATGATGAAGGCGTTGGGGCGCTCCATCTGAGCAGCGCCGCCGTTGAACAGGCCGCCCTCGTACTCGCAGAGATAGACCTCGTCCATCATCTTCTCGATGTCACGGCAATCGGTGCGGACCAGGTCGATGACCTTCTTCCAGTTCTTCTCGCCGCCGCGCTCGAAAATGTCGCGGAAGGTATCCAGCAGCACATAGTAGCCGGTGTTGCGGCCGTAAGCCTCGTCGCCCAGGAACAGGGTGGCCCACTGCTGGTTGGTCATTGCGGTGGTACCGGAGTCAGACAGCATATCCACAGTCAGCATGCCGGAGGGGAATGCAAACTCATTCCAGTGCGTAGCGTTCAGAGCGCGCTCGCGCTGTTCAACGGTAGCCTGAGGAAGATCGCGCACCACATATGCGCAGTGCTGAGGCATCGTCACGTTCAAGGGATAGTGCTTCGCATTCTTGTCCATTTTGTTTACCTCCATAATTTGGCGTTTTCCGCCTGTTTTTTTGGAGATACCCCGGTCGTCGAAGAGCGGGCTTCCCATTTCCTGCTCTGCGCCTGGCGGACAGTATCCGATACAAAAGAATCGTGGAGCGGCTCGTTTCAGGCTGGCTGAACAGAATGCTCGGCAGGGTCCTGTCTCCGCCCCCCCTCCTGTTGTGCGATTATTTTATCATGTTTTTTAAGGGTCGTCAACTTTTATTGTGATTTTTTTGCATATCTTCAATATTTTTTACGCTGTTTAGCTGTTTAAATTTATATATTTTGCACGTTTCTCCGATGAGCGGATAATAATTTTTTCTCATTATTTTTTACTTTGACAATATGACTTTCTCATATATAATATTTTCATAGCCTGAAAATATGCAAAATGAAACGAGGGAATCTTATGACGTCCTCTTCCAACCTGATCCTTCAGCATTACATCAAGCTGACCGAATTTTTGGGAAAAGCGCTGGGTCCCGACTATGAAGTAGCCCTTCACGATCTGACCCGGAAGGACCGTTCCATCATCGCCATCGCCAATAATTATATCAGCGGCCGGGAGGTCGGCGCACCTCTGACCAACATGTCCCTGGGTATTCTCCGGGACAAGAGTTACGAGCGCATGGACTATCATCTTCACTATTACAGCATCAACGTCAACGGAAAAGACCTCCGATCCAGCACCTTTTTCATCAAGGACAGCGGCAAACTCATCGGTCTGCTGTGCATCAACTTTGACGACAGCCGCTATCGGGATGTCTGTGACCGCATCCTGAGTCTGTGCCATCCGGACCTGTTCGTAACCGATGTGCTGGCACAGCCGCTGCCGGAGAGTGAAGATGACACATCCGCCCGATCCTCCCCGGAAAAATTCCGCAACTCCGCAGATGCGGTGGCTTTGGACGCCATCAATCGGGAGTTGGAACGGATGGGGGTCACGCCCGGCCACCTCACCCACAGCGAGCGGCTTCAGGTCATCACTTCTCTGGAATCCGCCGGCATTTTTCTGCTGAAGGGCGCCATTAAAAGCGCCGCGGCCGCCCTCGGCTGTTCCACCGCCAGCATTTATCGCTACCTCTCCCAGATCAACCCCTCTGACTAAGCCCGAAAGCACTGAAAAGGCCGAAGTGTACCCCTTAATTTATATATGTATCAAAATCACGTATAATTAAAACCATCTCGAAAGGGGTGGTTTTAATTATTTCTCCTGTTACTATATATTTGCCCCTTGGTTTATGGCAGCCAGCCATAGGCATGGGACATCTCGTTGCCTAAACTGTTAGA
>Ga0256405_10009502_pt1 | contig 13285 bp, 14 predicted proteins | sample RumenRJG_02DNA_FD_189096 | JGI IMG/M metagenome (GOLD analysis project Ga0256405, IMG submission 189096) | Bovine rumen microbial communities from Lethbridge, Alberta, Canada - RJG_02 | ecosystem: Host-associated > Mammals > Digestive system > Stomach > Rumen | place: Canada: Alberta...
AAGACGCGGCCCAAAAAACTTAACGATGATTAAAACCATCAGCGTCACGACACCGATGAGCAGAAGGATCGCCAGCAGTTTCTCTGCTTTTTTATTCCGCTTTGTTTCCTTTACCGACATAACCTGCCTATTTTCCCCTATTATAATGGGAAATGTCAACTTATTTTCGCCGCACGCTTTTGACGGGAAGACCAGCATTTTTCGAAAGATAACGATGCACTTCCTTCATCTGATCCTCGTTGAAGTCAATATAGGCAGGCGCCGCACCCTTGCTGAATTCAACGCGATGCCCCTCATCATCCACCTTAATGGACTTCAGCTTCTGATACGGATACAGCTTACCGATCATTACAATCCCATCCGGTGAAAGACCCGAGTTCAATCCCCAGTACAGCACTCCCATAATAACCAGCAAAGCTGTCTGAATCACCCGGAAAACGCCTGAATAATTAAAGAGCCCGATCGCCGCAATGCCCCAGAAAATACACGGAATCACCCAGCGCGGTCCAAGTTTCGTAGCCACTTCGATGCGTTTAGAATCTCTGCGCATCTTAAACAGCGTCGCCATCACGATCGCATCCAATACATAAAAAAGCAGATCATTCCAGTTCATAGTATTTACCTGGGAATATTCTAGCAAAGAAACTGCCGCACTTTTCCGTTTCTTCCATAAAACCGCGACTCTTAACGCTCTTCCTTTACTTTGTCTGCCCAGACTATTTCCCAGGAAATCATTGAGCAGACGCATCATCGCTCCCAGGACATACAAACGCCCGGTCATCTGAAACCAGGCCGGAACCGGACGCATCCCTTCCCAGTAATATCCAATATGGTCCAGTGTCATCAGCACTCGTGCCAGCACCATTTCCTCTATCAACAACAAAAAAAGCCATCCGGTATATTAAGCCTGGAAAGCCATTGTTCCTGGAAAGTCACAAAGATCAGCGCACAGATTCCGCAAGAATCTGTTGCCTTAACATCACGATCTTTTGTCGAATCTCTTCCATCACCCGCAGATATGCGGCATCGTCTTTTCCCGTAGGATCTTCCAATCTCCAGTCAAACCGCTGCTGGCAGGGCAGAGAAGGGCACTGCACGCCGCAGCCCATCGTCACCACAACATCGACGCTTCCAATTTCTGACAGCGTCTTCGTATGTTGGCCTTCTTTGACCATATCGATGCCATAATGTTCCTTCATGAGTCTGGCCGCGGCTGGATCAATCGCTTCTTTGATATCCGTTCCTGCGGAACAGCTTTCCAGCACATCTGCAGCCAAATGTCTTCCCATAGCTTCTGCAATCTGGCTGCGGCACGCATTGTGCGTACAAATAAAACCAACCTTCAGCATGGTCATACACGCATGTTCACCCCGGAAACCAGTTTTTCGTATGTTTCGCGATCTTCACCAGCGTCAACATCACCGGCACCTCGGTCAAAACACCGACGGTCGTTGCCAAAGCAGCGGGACTTGTCGTGCCAAACAACGCTACTGCCACAGCAACCGCAAGCTCGAAGAAATTCGATGCCCCGATCATTCCTGCCGGTGCCGCGATATCAAACGGCAGCCGTACCAGCCTTGCCATTCCATAAGCCAGAAAGAAAATCAAAAACGTCTGCACGATCAGCGGCACCGCAATCAAAACAATATGCAGCGGATTGGCAAGGATCACCTGCGCCTGTGACGCAAAGATCAGCACCAGCGTCAACAGAAGTCCAACCGTCGTCGCCCGATCGAAACGGTGCACAAACACCCTGTCCAGATACTCCTTTCCTTTGCGCCGCGTTACGATCACTCTGGTTAAAACACCTGCCGCCAGAGGAATCACAACAAACAGAAACACACTGACAAACAATGTCCCATACGGCACCGAAACATTCGACACTCCCAGAAGGAACTTCACAATCGGAACGAACGCTGCCAGAATAATCAGATCATTCGTCGCTACCTGCACCACCGTATAGGCAGGGTTTCCATCTACCAGCGTACTCCAGACAAATACCATTGCCGTGCATGGCGCCGCCCCAAGCAGCACCGCCCCGGCCAGATACTGTCTGGCAAGATCCGGTGAAATCCAGCGCCCAAACACAACAAACAAAAATAAGTACGCCAGCCCGTACATCGAAAACGGTTTGATCAGCCAGTTCACGATCCAGGTCACAAACAATCCCTTCGGGTTTTTTCCAACTTCCCGCACACTCTGGAAATCAACCTTAACCATCATCGGATAGATCATGATCCAGATCAAGATGGCGATCGGAATCGAAATACCATCTACTTCCATCTGCCCAAGCAATTCTGGTACAGCAGGAATAAAATGACCAATCAAAATTCCAGCTCCCATGCAAAGCAATACCCACACCGACAAATAGCGCTGAAAAAAGCTGATACTCCCTTGTTGTTTCTGCATAAAATCACTCCCCACACCGGCAGTCCTCTGCCCTCTTGCGGCAGCCATCGCCGCAGTTCAAATGCTCGATATAGTTACGAAACTCCATTAAAGTCTCGCAATCCAGTGAATAGAACGTATTCTTCCACTCTTTGCGGCAATGAACCAGACCGCATTCCGCCAGAATCTTCATATGATGCGACAGCGTCGGCTGCGTAATCCGAAAATGTTCCAGCAGACTGCATCCGCACAGCTCACCATTCATCAAAAGTTCCACAATCTGAATCCGGTGCAGATCTCCGAGCGCCCGGCAGATCTCAGCCGCCCGCATCGCATCCATCGTTTCTTTCTGGTCACAGTCCATATCACATAGACGCCTTTCTATGTGATATCTTATTCATCGCATAGACATTCGTCAATGTGACAGTGCAAAAAAGAAGCCGCACAGGGCAGCTCCTTAATGTACCGGATAATGCTGGGTCGATCCGTCTTTCTTGATCTGCAGAATGTCCACAAGCTCAAAGCCCGCATCCTCCAGAACCTTCTGCATCTTCTCGACGGAAACTTCACCGGTCGCCTTGATGACACATTCGACGCCACGCTCTTCATTATGATAGACCGCAATGCCTTCCAGGTTCGCATCCTCATCCGCAAACAGCTTGCAGATCTTGGCAAACTCGCCCGGGCGATCCTCAACTTTAATTACGAAGCGGGTCCCTTGAATCGTATAGCCCATCAGATCGACAAAGGCCTTGAAGATATCCTTCTCCGTAATGATGCCGATCACCTTATTGTCTTGATCGACAACAGGAAGCGCCGCGATCTCGTTATTCTCCATCCGCAGCGCCGCCTCTTCCAGAAACTCATCCGGTCCGATCGACACCACATCCCGGATCATGATGTCGGACACCTTTGTGCGATTCAGAAGATAGTTCAGCTCATAGATTGAAAGCGAGGTGTTACGGGCACCCGACGACTCTTCCACAAGCCCGCCCGTAACAAGGCCGATCAGCTTTCCGTCCCCGTCCACAACCGGCAGACGATGGAACTTTCCCTGTCCCATGATTTCGGTTGCCTTTGACAGCGAAACGTCCCCCGTAACAGTCACCGGGTTCTTCGTCATGTGGTCCTTAATATACATACATTATCCTCCCAGATATGCCTTCTGCACACGCGGATCCGACGCCAGCTGAGCGCCCGTACCCTCCAGCGTGATTTTTCCTGTTTCCAGAACATAGGCACGGTCCGCAATCGACAATGCCATGCGCGCATTCTGCTCCACCAGAAGCACCGTAACACCCTTCTCCTTATTGATCGTCTCAATAATGTGGAAGATTTCCTTTACAAGCAGCGGTGACAATCCCATCGACGGCTCATCGAGCAGAAGAATTTTCGGCGCCGACATCAGCGCACGCCCCATCGCAAGCATCTGCTGCTCACCACCGGAAAGGGTACCAGCCGCCTGCGTGTAACGCTCCTTCAGACGCGGAAAGAGATCAAAGACCATTTTCTCATCTTTCTGAATCCCATCCGCATCCTTACGATGGAACGCCCCCAGCAGAAGGTTTTCATGAACCGTCTGCTCCGCAAAGACGCGTCTGCCTTCCGGAACCTGCGCCAGACCAAGAGAAATAATCTTATCGGGCGCAATCTTTACCAGATCCTTATCATCCAGCTCAATGGAGCCCGAAGCCGGTTTCAAAAGCCCCGAAATTGCATGCATCGTCGTCGTTTTACCGGCGCCATTGGCACCAATCAGCGTAACGATCTCACCATCATCGACATGGAAGGAGATGCCCTTCACGGCTTCGATCATGCCGTAGCGAACAACCAGATTCTCTACCTTCAGCATTTCTCTCTCCCTTCCTTAATCGCCAAGATACGCCTTGATGACGTCCGGATTATTCTGAATATCCGCCGGCGTCCCCTGTGCCAGACGCATTCCAAAGTTCAGCACCGTAATCTTCTCGCAGATGCCCATCACGAGTTTCATATCATGCTCAATGAGCAGAATCGAAATATGGAAATGGTCCCGCACCTCACGGATCATTGCCATCAGCTCTTCCGTCTCCTGCGGATTCATGCCAGCCGCCGGCTCATCCAGAAGCAGAAGCTTCGGCTGCGTCGCCATGGCGCGGGCAATCTCAAGGCGCCGCTGCATCCCATAAGGCAGGTTGCCCGCTTCACGGTCCGCCGCCTCATCAAGGTCAAAGATCTCCAGAAGCTCCATTGCCCTTTCATCGAGCAGACGTTCTTCGTTGCGGAATTTTCCGGTACGGAACACGGAATCCAGCATCGAATAGGAAATATGATTGTGCATCCCGGACTTTACATTGTCCAGAACCGACATATTCGAAAACAAACGAATATTCTGGAACGTACGGGCGATCCCGGCCTTTGACACATCAACCGGCGTCATATCTTTCGTATCCACGCCGTTCAATAAAATCGTACCACGCGAAGGCTGATAAACCTTCGTTAACATATTGAAGACCGTCGTCTTCCCGGCGCCATTAGGGCCAATGAGGCCATCAATTTCATTGGGATAAATCGTCATATCCAGATTGTTGACAGCCGTCAGACCACCGAAATCAATACCGAGATTCGTAACCTCAAGAACCGGCTGAACCATTTCATTCGACATGTGCCGTCTCCTTTCTGGAACGAGGCTTCAATGCCCGCAGCCTCTCCTTCATCTTCGGATTATTCGAAACGATCATAATCACAATCAGCACAATCGCATATATCAGCATACGATACGTGGACAGGAAACGCAGCGCCTCCGGCAGCACCACCAGTAACGTTGTCGCAATGATCGTACCGGTCATATTGCCAAGGCCGCCCAGCACCACATAAACCAGAATCAGAATCGAAAGGTTGAAGTCAAACTTGCTCGCGGCAAACGAAGAATAATTCAATGCATACAACGCACCTGCCGCACCGGCCAGAGCTGCTGAAACAACGAAGGCAAGCGTCTTCGTCCTGGCAACCGGAATGCCGATCGTCTCGGCCGCAATACGATTGTCACGGCACGCTTCAATCGCCCGCCCGCTCTTACTGTAAATAAGGTTGTAGATAACAAGAAGCGCAATCACAATCAGCAGAAAGCCGGCCGTAAAGTTGGATACCGTCCTGACACCGGTCGCTCCCATCGGTCCGCTGACGAGCATCTTGCCGCCATCGCCCAGCTGAACCGTATTCGTAATGAAGGAAAAATGAAGGCCGCTGCCATCCACACCGAGATACATATTGTTCAGCAGCGAGACAATGATCTGGTTGAAGGCCAGGGTCACAATAGCCAGATAGTCACCTTCCAGCTTTAATACCGGCACCGAAATCAGCCAGCCAAAGACACCTGCCGCCAGCGTACCCACAAGCATCGAAACAATGAGCACCACGATGCCATTCGCAGATCCGCCAAGGTTCATCATGCCCGAAACAATCACTGCCGTAAAAGCTCCAATCGACATGAAGCCGGCCTGGCCAAGATTCAGCTCACCCGAAATGCCGACGTTCAGGTTCAGGCCAAGTGCCGCCACAATATAGCAGCACACCGGCACCAGCAGACTGGAATACTTCCGTCCCAGAGCACCCGATGCCGAAAGTATCATCAATACCACATAAAGCACGATCACCAGTGCAAAGGAAGTATTACGGCTGCCCTTCTTCCCGGAGAAAAGACTCTTCAAATTCAATTTCATCGTCGCTTCCTCCTTACACCTTGATGCGCTTCTTCTTGCCAAGCAGCCCGTTCGGCTTCAGAAGCAGAATCACAATCAGCACCGCAAAAACGATCGCATCCGAAAGCTGCTGCGAAATATAGGCCTTCGACAGATTTTCAATGACACCCAGCATCAGTCCGCCGACAAAGGCGCCTGGAATCGATCCGATCCCGCCAAGGACCGCTGCCGTAAACGCCTTGATGCCGGGCATCGAGCCCATCGTCGGCGAAATAGAAGGATACGTCGACGCCAGCAGCACCGCCGCCACGCCGGCAAGGGCCGAGCCGATCGCAAATGTCAGGGAAATAATATGATCCGTATTGATCCCCATCAGTGTCGCTGCTCCCCGGTCCTCGGCGACGGCACGCATTGCCCGCCCCGTCTTGGTGCGGTTGATAAACAGTGTCAATACAACCATAATTGCGACGCATACGCAGATCGTGATGAGGCTGACCCAGGTAATGGATACGCCGCCAAGATTCAGCCCGCCTTCTTTGATGAAGTTGGCAGGAAAGAATTTGGAATCGGCGCCCCAGAGGATCTGCGCCGCGTTTTCAAGAAAATAAGAAACGCCGATGGCCGTAATCAAAACGGCAAGACTCGGTGCCTGCCGCAGCGGCCGGTACGCAAGATATTCAATGACAACGCCAAGGACCATGCACAGCACGATCGCCAGAAACGTTGAAATGCCGGCGGATTGTGAAAATGCCGTTGCCGCAAAGAATGCGACATAGGCGCCAACCATGATGATGTCACCATGCGCAAAGTTAAGCATTCGGGCAATGCCGTAAACCATGGAATACCCTAACGCAATGAGAGCGTACACGCTTCCCAGACTGAGCCCGCTGATCAGATATGTCAGAAAGGTCATTGTGCTCCTCCTTCCCCTTTCATGCACCAAACGTATTGTAATGCAGAAGAAGGGCCTTCAGCGAAAGTGCTGAAAAGCCCTTCTGTAAAACACTGGAAATCGCTGTACTTACTCTGCGCTTACGTAAGTGCCGTTCTGGATCACAATTGCACGCGGTCCCTTGGACACTTCACCATTTTCGTTCCATGTAATATCGCCAGTACCGGTGATGCCCTGGAACTTCATCGTTGTAAACTGCTTAACAACAGCGTCGCAGATCGTCGCATTGTCATCATCCGCCGTTACGCCGGAAGCTTCCAGTGCCTGAGCAATCGCATAGACTGCATCATATGCGTCGGCCGCAAACTGGTTCGGAACATCACCAAACTTGTCTTCATAAGCCTTGACAAATGCCTGCGTCTTTTCGTCCGTGGAATCTGCAGAGAACGGTGTAAGCATGTACAGACCTTCTGCCAGGGAAGTATCGAAGTTCTCCTGCGTCAGGATACCATCCATACCGTCGCATCCGAAGAATGTCGGCGTATAGCCTGCGGTCTTAGCAGCCTGCAGAATCAGAGAAGCCGGCTGATAGTAAATCGGAAGGAAAACGATATCGGCGCCAGCGGCCTGTGCCTGCTGAACCTGAACCGAGAAGTCGGTCGCATCCTTTGTGAAGGTTCCGGTATAGACAACATCCAGTCCATCCTTGGCAGCCTGATCAACGAAGGTGTTGTAGATGCCGGTGGAATAGTTATCGTCATTACGATAAATGACGGCAACCTTACTGCCAAGATCCGGATGCTCGCTCAGATAGTCAGCGGAAGCGACACCCTGGTTCGGATCCGTGAAGCACATCTGGAACACATTGCCATATGCATTGCCCGAGTCATCATAGATTACTGCAGTCGAAGAACCGGACGGTGTAATCGCAAATGTCTGATCCTCTTTATAAAGCGGCGAAACAGCCTGGCCGGCGCCGGAAGTTGTCGTAGCCAGCGACACCTGCATGCCCCAGTCTGCCAGCGTGTTGTACGCGTTAACAGCTGCCTCAGAATCTGCCTGATCATCTTCAAACTTGAAATCAAACTGGACAGGACCGCCCTTGGCATTGATCTCATCAACGGCAATCTGAGCAGCGTTCATAACCGCTGTACCATAAACAGCCGCATTTCCGGAAATCGGACCGGAACCGCCAAGCTTAAACTTCTTTACTTCCGAAGTGGTAGACGCTGCTGCGTTATCGGATCCTGCTGTTGAAGCCGGGGTTGTCGAGCTTCCGGAACCGCATGCCGCCAGTGCCATGCACATAGCGACAGCCATACCCCCTTTAAATAAGTTCTTCATTTTTCCCTCCTGCTGGTTTTTAGTGAAGATATGCCTATTATACGGTGCCCGCTTTTTGTTTCAACCCGTTTTTTCAAAGTTCCATGAAAGTTTTTTGTAACTAAAGCTTTTTCTTTCATTTGTTACATTCAGCCGAGCAGTGAAAGACCGATTGCAATCATCCAGACATAGGCCAGCGTCTTTGGCATCATCAAGGCACCAATCGCCGGATGTTTCTTGGCAAAAAGTGTCACTGGCAGATAGCAGCCGAAGCTGATCGCAATCGCAATGGCCATATGAACGCCATACGCGGTACCGGCAGACAGCTCCAGAACAATCATCGCAACCCCGACAATCGCAAACGGAATATTCCGGTACAGGGACCAGCGCAGATTCCCCTCATGGTGAAACCAGTTGTTCTGCGGAAAGAAGCAGAGCACGATACGCACAATGCCGAAGCCGAATACAAGTACTCCAAAAACAGCAGAAGGCGACCCATACAGCAGTCCGTAAATCGCATACAGCAGAAAATAAAACACCGTCATAGTCACCGATGATACGGCAAGTCCAAGTCCAAGCTTCCACTCAGTACGTTCATTTTCGCCCTTCAAATAACGTTCCACGCGGGGGACGAGATGAAATGCGTCGCCCGCCCCTAGCAGCAGGGCCAGAATCCCGTACAGGATCAACACTGGCCTGCCCTGCGCTTTAGCAAAAAAGATAATCCCGGCAATCAAATCAAAGGCAAGATATGTAATGTCAAATACCGGTTCGATGATGTTCATTGGTGATTTTTTATTCATAGGTTTTCCCCTTTCCTCCCCAAGCACGCAAATAAAAAGAACCGCCTGGGATGTGAGTGCGGTTCTCTTAAGAAAAAATACGTCTGCACACGATCCGATGTGCTCCATCATCATAACCCAGCGGGCAGATAAAACACAATGAAATCGAAGTGAAAAAAACATTCCTAATTATTGATTAAATCAGTGAGGCAAACATTTGGACAGCGCGTTCCAGTAGATGATCATTGAAATCATACGCCTCGGAGTGGAGGACGGGCCACGTTTCGCCATTTCCGAGATAGAACATCGCGCCGGGGCACTGGTGAAGATAGCTGCCAAAGTCTTCGGAGGCGCGCCAAAGTTCCGGCATAGGAATCGTTGAATAGCCATTCTGCTTTGCGGCAGAAATGACCCGGTTCAGACAGGTTTCATCGTTTCTGGTCTCCGGAAAGAGATCAGAGATGGAAACAGACAGCTTCAGATGCTGTGCGGACGCAAGCTTCTGTGCTTCGCTGCAGAGAGCCTCTTTCAGATGGTTCATCTCTTCCTCAGCTTCTGCCCGCAGGGTGACAGAGAGCGACCCGTTTCCGGCCGAGATACCGAAGTTCCGGCTGCCGGCTTCCATCTGTACGACGGTAGCGAGCAGAAGTCCTTTGCTTTGATCGTGGCAGGCATCTTTCAAAAACAGTACGAGGCGTGCCATTGTTTCAGTCGGATTGATTCCCTGTTCCGGATCCGCAGCATGACTTTCCTTGCCGGCAAATGACAGTGTAATTCCCATGGAGGCCGGCTGAGTCAGACCTTTGCGATATACGACGGCGCCTTCCGGATAACCGCTAAGGTTATGGAACGCGTAGATCTCACGGATCTGCTTTTCCTTCAGAAGGGAGACGCACATTTCTGCACCAATGCCAACTTCTTCCGCGGGCTGGAAAATGAGATACACATCGCGGCAAAGTGGCTTTCCAGCCAAAGCCATTGACAAACCTGCCAGCGCAGCACTGTGACCATCATGGCCGCATTTATGGCTGACGCCAGGCACCGTCGAGGCATAAGGAAGATCCATCGTTTCCGCAATCGGCAGAGCATCCATATCTGCCCTGAAAGCGATCGGAGCCGCCTGCGGATGCTCCGTATGACGGCAGGCATAGAACCAGCCAGGGCAGGGAACCACTTCAAAGTCCGAGTGCTGCTGAACAAAATCCATCAACACCCTGCGTGTACGTTCTTCTTTTCCAGAAAGTTCCGGATGTGCATGCAGGTCATGCCGCAAGGCAATCACCTGCGCAAGTTCTTCATCGTTCATAGGTACCTCAGGAAGCACTTTCCGCCGTACAGAGAGCGGCATCAATTGCAATCACAATCATGAGCACCAGCAGAGTATTCCGGGAATCCAGGATGTCCAGAACATAGGTATCCGTAAGATTCAGCAGCCGCTTGGAAACTATGGCAACAAGCCTATTCTCTGCATCCATGACCTGATAGTTCCAGGCAGGGAAATCGCCTTCTACTCTCCAGCCAAGCTTCTCAATCTCATAGACCGGATGAAACAGTGTCATCTTTCTGTGTAGTGTACCGATGTACTGACCATCCTGATACAGTTGAAAAGCCGGCAGAAAAGAAAGCACTACTTGTTTAACAAGACCAAGCGGACGATCAGAGCAATCATAGATCCGCAGTTGATGACCAAGTGCCAACTCTCCTTTTACCGTGTAAGCAACGCTACCATCCTCCCCATAGACTTCATAGCTATCAAACCACGAGAACAGGCGCTGCCGAATCCGTAATTCCATGAATAATCTCCTGAATAGAAACGCCCCGCAGAAGCGGGCTGCTGTCCCAAGAAAGGAACATCGCGACAGAAAAGAAGCTTAACAATAAATCCTTTTTCTCCTCCCTGTCATGGTCCTTAGTGTCTACCAAAATTATCGGATATAAGCATTGTTTGTCAACAGCATTGTTTGCATGCATGTCATTCACCAATTTTATATTGGCGCAATAAAACCAGGCCTGCCATTTAACGTACAGGCCTGGTCAACCGTTAATGCTTTGTTACTTATCTGTTCATTTCTTCTCGGAAACACCGGTAGACGGAATAATTTTCCGAGCCGATGTAATCGGGAAGTAAATGCTGCCGTTTGATGTCGAAGCAATGGAGCCTCTGCTGTTGTTTGTGCTTGCAGATGCAGGTGTAGAAGGAGTCGGAGTGGGTTCAGACTCAGGTTCCCAACCAGCATACAGCGTTACTGTATCCTGCTGACTAATGACCCCATCCAGAGTCAGATCAGCAATAACGTCTTTGTCAAGCATATGATCAAAGTATTCGAACGGGATTGTGCATTCCTTATCCAAATACCACTTTACAAATCTGTACCCTCTCCTTTTCGCGCTTCTATCAGGCTCGCCAATCATCCCGGTTCCAAACTCTACTTCGATAGGATCAGGGATATCCGTCGTGTCCGCAGCATTTCCATTAAAGTTAAAGGTATATTGTTCGCCTTTCTTAACAGCTTTTATATGAATCGAAAAATGAGTCTGCTCCTTCGAATATGTTGTGATGAATTCGTACTCATCATCAATTATCTTGTCTCCAGTTGAACAAGTTACGACAAGCTGGTCAAAGGACGTTTCCTGTTTCTGAATCTCTCTCTTGTCCTGATCATATCCAGTAATTATCCATGCCGGCACAGGAATCTTATCCTCTTTGCCATTGTTTCTCAGCATATACTGCATCGGTTTCGTTTTATATCCGTCGGCAGAGTATGAGAATTCAATGTTGACATCCTGATTAGGAAAATCCGGAGTCTCAAGCGTAATCTCCGCATCACCCGGGACAAACATGTACTTATCCGCTGAAGATGTTGGGTTATCATCCTGATCATGAGTGACACCTTTCGCCATCGTGGGAATATCCTGTGATGCCAATACCTTTTCAGTATCCATTGTTGCAAAGGAGTAGCCATTATTATTTTGTCCTATGAATTTTGTAGGAGTATTGCTAATCAAATAAATCTGGTCACTAGAAACATCTTCGCCATCGTAGGTTGCAAAGTCCATAAAGGAAGATGAATAGGAGTTAACAGAAGCACCCCAAAACGGGTCTGTAAGATCATCACCACGATCCCAGTCCCATAGTATTTCTCCAGGGACAAAGCGAGCTGACAAAGTATTGATCGTCAAAGTATCTGAGAAGGTCGCCTTCGTGGAAGGATTAAGTGGATATTTATTTGAATCATCTGACTCCAGAATCGATCCGTCAAAATCCAGATTGCAGAGATAAGAAGAGTAGTCACTATACTCGGCGTTATTCACGAGGGAGTCCGTAATGCTTGCACTGATACCGTCAAAAATGCATTCGTTTAGAATAGACTTCTGGACAAAAAGATGTCTCCAATCCGGATGCATATTTCCAGGGTCACCAGATCCTACTTTCCCAGCGTATCCCACCAGCTTGAAATGATCAATGTTCATATTGTTGCAGGTAAGTTTGGTTTCTTTCTGAACATCATCTGCAGTTTGACCGTCCTGATAGTCCCCCATCATCTTCAAGCTTGGCAGATCAATGCCATGCAAAGTTCCATTTTCTAAAATGAGCTGGCCGTTTTCCATCACAAGAAAGTCTTTTCTGGTGTCATTGCCGTTGCCATAATACCCAGCCATATGAAAAGTAATCGACTTGTTATTGAAATCGATGGTTACCGGATTATTCTCTGTATCTGTTTTATTGAACTCGATATACCAGCGGGAATCTGATGAGATATCAAGATCTTTCAACAGCTCAATTGTGTCTCCACCATTTGCTGCAGATACCGCATCCGGAAGAGACGAATAGTACGTATCGCCAATCTGCGCCACGGCATCTTCCTGAGATACTGTTGTATTTTCCGGCGCTGCCGGTGCCATCATTGGAACTTTGAGTACCGAAGCAGAAGAAGGTGCTGCGGATGGATCTGCCGTTGCTTCCGGTGTAGTCATTGCTTCTGGTGTAGTTGTTGCCTCAGGAACAGGTGTTTCTTCGGCATCTGTGGCAGGTGTCGGTGCTGCAGAAGGATCTGCTGTCACTACCGGCGTCGCAGACGGATCTGCGGAAGCTTCTGCTGTGGCGCTTGGGCTGGCAGGTGCATCTTCACCTGTTTGCTCGGGTGCAGCCGTGCTTTGGTTACTCTGCTGTACAGTTGGTTCTTCCGTAGGAAGAATTACTGTACCCCCCCCCCCCCCCA
>Ga0256405_10009503_pt1 | contig 13284 bp, 2 predicted proteins | sample RumenRJG_02DNA_FD_189096 | JGI IMG/M metagenome (GOLD analysis project Ga0256405, IMG submission 189096) | Bovine rumen microbial communities from Lethbridge, Alberta, Canada - RJG_02 | ecosystem: Host-associated > Mammals > Digestive system > Stomach > Rumen | place: Canada: Alberta | collected...
CAATCCCCAATCCCCAATCCCCATTTCTATTATAAATAAATTGAATTAAATAATACAATTAATTCATTAATTTAAAATAAATTAAAAAAATAATTTATATAACTATTTAATTATTTTTGTAGTATTTAAATAAATTAATAGTGTTAATTATTTAATTCAAGATTTTTAATTAGTGAATAATAATCAATTTTTAATAATTTATTTTCTTTTAATTTTTCAATTGAATTTTTAACAATTTTTTTTATTTCTTTTTTAATATTATAGCATAATTCTGAAATTATTTCATCACTAATTTCCGTTTCATCATAGTTTTTAACATCCCTACATAAACTAGTTAATTCCTCCAAAAGAATATCAGCTTTATCAAATTTAAGATTATTTTTTAGATATTTTTGCACCGTTGAAAATTTCTTTTCAACAATATTAACCGCTTTTTGCTCGTTTTCTATAATTTTATTATTAATCATATTAATTTTATTTTCAACTTTTTCACCTATTTTATTTCCATAGTTTTTTATATTATTAATAATATTTGAACAATAATTTCTTATTATACTTAAATAATCTTTAATAATTGATGATACCATAGGAGAAATTACATTATTAATAATTTTCTTTATTTCATCTGAAATTTGAAGCAAATTAAATTTAAGTTCATCACATGGTTTAAATAGTTCATCTAAATAATTATTTTCTTTTTCCAAAAATGATTCATAAAATGTATAAGCATATTCTATTAAAAAGTGGATATTATTTAATAATTCATCTTTTTTTTCATCAATATTTGCTTTAATATTATTTAATTGTTTCTTTATTTCTTTTATAATCGGTAATGTATTAATTTGTATTGGTTCTATTTTTATATAAATTCCATTTTCTTTTATATCATCGAAATTAATTTTTATTTCATTAATAAAATCTAAAGCTGGTCTAATATCATTATGATATCTTATCTTGAATGAATTAAATAAACTTAGGATTTTTTTATTTAAATCAGGCAAAATTTTAGTTTCTTCATTTTTTGATAATTCTTCAGATAAAATATCTATTTTATTCATTACTTGTTCAGGAAGACTATTAATAATATTTATTATATTATTTAAATTTATTTTTTTTTCTAAATTTTGAATTAAACTACTATTTCTAAAAGATATTTGAATATTAGATAATAAACTTGTTAATTTCTCATTGATATTCTTTTCTAAATTGCATATTTTATCTTCTATTGAATTTAATAATACATTTACATCTTCGGATTTTTTTATAATTATATTTTTAATTTTATTCGAAATATTAATTAAATCTTTACTGAAAGTTTGTATAAAAATATTCAAACTTTCTTTTATTTTATTTTTACTTTCATTTTCAAATTTAGAAATCATATCAACTGCATTTTTTATTAAAGAAGAACAATTTCGATTAATTAATTCAATACCTTTTTTTATTATAAGATTAATATTATTTTCTAATTTTGCCATTATTGAATTTATTTTTTCTTGAGGATCAATTTTGTTTAATTTATTGACAATATTTGCTTTAATTTTTTTATAATCTTCTTTAAAATTCAATTTTAATTTAATCGGGAAATTTTTAATCTTAATTGATTTTAAGTTACTCATATCTAAAATATTTTCTTTATTTAATTCTCCATTTATTGATATTATTCCATTTTCAATTAATAAAACTGATAAAGATTTAGCTTTCGAAATATTTGAACATATTTTAATTCCTCTAATAAAATAATCAGACCAAGAAAGTATTAAATCAAATTTATTTTTTTCTTGGCCTAAAATTAATCCCTTGAACAAAAATAAAATATTATTTTTAATACTTGTTAAAGTTTTTAATAAAAATTCACGGGCATTTGATATGGTTTTTCCTGAAAAACCTGAAATTAAACTTATAAAAGAGTCGAAAGAATTACCATCTAAATTTGAAATTGAATTTATTTTTACGATTAAATTATTTATTATATTTCCTAAATCTCTTAAAGAGCTTAAAGAATTATTTAATTGTTCTAACAAAAATTTTTTTATTAGATTATCACCAAATTTCGAATTAATATATAATATAGTTCTAGATTCTTCAGGAAATATAAAATTATTTTTGAAACATATTTTAATTAATTCTTCGCATGTTGATTTCAAATTTTTAAAAGCTTTTAAAATTTGATCAAAAAAAATTTTTGAAGTTAATTGAATTCCCCGATTAAATTTTTCCATAAAATTATTTCTAAGTGTGATATTATGTTGTTTATCCGGTACTGCTGCAATATTTTCGAGTTCTTGCCTTAAATTTAATTTTGTTGATTCCATTTCTTTTAATATTTTTTTCGAAGAAGAAGAAATAATTTCACCAATTTTACTACTTTCAATTGCTTTCGTTAAAATATCGATTAATTCATTAATTATAATATCATTTAATATATTAATAGTTTCATCTTCTTGAGACCTTTTCTCATAATTATCCATCTCTTCGCAAAAAGATTGAAATTTATTTATCAAATCCATAGGCTTAGATATTACTTTTCCTAATAATCCTTCTGCATTTTTAAAAAATTTACCACTTTTTAATCTTGGATTTATAGGCTTATTGCCCACTTTGTTTATTAATTTATTTATAAAGTTAATTAATTTTTTATTTAGATTTATTAATTGATCTTCTATGAATCCGAAAATTTTATTTTCTATTTCGCTCTGAATTTTTTTTTGAATATCGTTTATTTTTCCTATTAATTTTTCGAAAGGAACAAATAATTTATTCATTATTCTATCTATTTCTAAATCTATACTATCGTCTAAATCTAATAAATGAGTTTGAATAATTTCAATTTTTTCTATTATATCATTTTTAGCATCTTCATTTATATTTATCATATCTTCCTCAAAAAAATCTATTGATTCATCGACTTCTTTTGGTATTAAGATTTTTATTTTTTCGAAAGATAATACATTTGGATTGCTTTTATTTAATTCATCATTTGAATTGCTTATGAAATTTATAATTATATTAATTTTATCTCTTAATGGGAAAATTACATTATTAATTAAAACTTTAACCTTTTCAATCAATTTATCCAAAATATCATTTTCCAAAAATATATTAATTTGTTCTAATATAGGTATATAACTATTTATAATATCATCAACAATATCATTTAATTTATTCAAAAAATTTTGAATGTATTCTATAATTTTATTTATATTTATTTTTTCATTTATTATTTTTATAATATTAATATTTCCAAATTTTTGACTAATAAATCTCTTTACAAAATCTAATAATTTTTTGTTCATATCTTCACTAAAATTATTCAAATTATTTTTTAATTCTTTTAAATTTACTTTTAATTCTTTTGATGGATCAAAAATTTGTTTTTTTACTTTATTCAAAATCATATTTGAATTTTGTATAATTTCATTTTTGAAATTATTTATATTAGTTTTAACTAAATTTTTAACATCTTCTAAAGTTTCTCTTACAAATTCAATTCCATTAAAATAATTCGAACTTATAAAAAATAATAAACTTTTGAATTCTTGTTCAAACCTTGATTTAATTGTATCAATTAAATTTCTAATTAAATTATCAATTTGATTTTGAGCAAACCCAGCAATATTTCCAATAGCTTTATTAATATTCAAATTTAATTTAATTTTTTGTCTAGGATGTCCTATATTTGTATCCGATAATTCTTCAGTATTTAATTCCCCATTCAAAGACAGTACACCATTTTGAACCAAAACATATGTTAATTGCTCAGCTTCGGCAATACTTTTACAAACTTTTGCTCCTTTTATAAAATAATCAGTCCATGATGTAATTGTATCTGAATTTTTATTTCCACTAATTTTTTTCTTTATTTCTGAAATACTTCCACTAGCTAAACTAGTCAAACTTTTAAATAAACCAGATTTTAAAATTTCTAAAGCATTATTTTTTGTGCCTTCAAAAATAGTTTTTATAATTTGAGTAGGGTTACCACCACTTGTTATTGCTTTAAGTAAATTAAGCAATAAATTTATTAATAGCTGTATTAAATCTTTTAAAATATGAATAGCATTTTTTAATTGATCTACTAATAATCTTTGAATTGGATTATTTCCTTTGTGAACAACAATATTTATACACATCATGGAACGGATTTCACTAGGGATTAATGATTTTAATTTATCTCCAAAATACTTAATTACTCCATCTCTCAATACTGATTTAATTTTTGAAATTATATTTCCAAAAACTTCAGGGCCAATTAAATGAATAGCAACTTCTTTTCCAATTTCTATCGCAGCTCTTTTCACTATTTTTTTCGTTACTTGTTTTAATACAGTTTTAAATCCTAATTTTGTTTTCGAACAAAAAAAATCGGAAAAACCAGCCGTTAAAAGTTTTAATGCTAAACTAACAGTAGTTTTTATCAAAAAATTTAATTTTTTCTTTTTAAAATCAGACCATGAAAATTCTTTTTTTCCTATTAAACATTCTATTCCATATTTTATATCATCATAACCTTCTTCAATAAATTCACTTCCAAATCTCCCTCCTGTAGTGCATAATAAAAAGCATCCCGCAACAATTTCCAAAGCTCCAATGAATATAGTACAAAAAATTCCGAACCAATCTTTTTTGACTTCAATATCAAGTTCATAATATGGCCCAATTCTCATTTCATAAAAATAATGTCTTAAATCTATTTTTGAAGTTAAATCTGATATATTTATTCGTTTTTTTTTTTTATGACATGTCTTTCATTTCCCATTGATTTCTCTATTATTTGAATATTTTCGACTAATCCTTGAGAAATTTTGCCTATTATTTCCAATTTCTTTTTAATATCATTTTTGCAATCATCACAAGGCTTAATTTCATTTTCTTCTAAGTTTGTATTTAAATTTGATATTGTAGAATACATACCTTCCAAAGAAGTTTGTATATTTTCTTGTAATTTGGTATTTGTTTCTTTTATTGCATCTGCTAAATTTTGTTTATCACTGTCTGTCTTTATTTCGTCCATATTTTTCATTTTGTTCAAATAAGTCGCAAAAAAACAAGAATCGTTATCGGTATATTTAGCCGAAGAATAATCACTAAAACTAAAATAATTAAATGGATTTAATAAATTTATAAAAGATGATTTGAAGTATTCTTTTTTTATCCCTTTTTGAAATTCTTCATAACTTTTTTCAATTTCTACTTTTTTCATATAATCAATTTCTTCATCTAATCCATTCTTATTCATCCATAGACCCCATTTTTCTTCTACATCATCAGCAATTCCTTGAATTTTTTCTTCACTGTAATTATAACTTTTTAAATATTTTTTTAGTTCAATAAATAAATTTGTAAATTTATCAAAAATTTCTGATTTTAATTTTAGTGAATTTATTTTATTCTTTTCAATTTCATTCATCTTTTCTTTTTCAATATATTCTCTTATAATAGAAATAATTTGAAAAATTGTATTATTTTTCATTTTTTTTTTCAAACTTTCATTTCTTATTTGGATTTCCATTATAATTATTCCTGATCCATTTTTCCCACTTCGTGCAGTACGTCCCAAAGCTTGTTCTTCAACTCTTTGATTATCTGGAAGAAAAGTTAATATTACATGCATCCCTCCATTTTTTTCGACTTCGTCAGTTAATTTAATATCGGTTCCTCTTCCAGCTAAATTAGTTGCAAGAATAACATATCCAGGATCATATCTCTCTTTGAATTTAAAATTTGTATCATTTCTATCATATCTTTCTATTTTATTTTCTGGGTAATTTCTTGATTTTAATTCCTCTATTAGTAAATTCACTTTTATAATTGTTTTACAAATTACTAAAGTGACTCTCTTTTTATTAATTGGATTTAATATATTTTCAACAATGGCATTTTTCCATTCTTCTTCGGTTGGAAGCAATTTTGGATATAAATTTATATAATTTGATTTTTTAAAAGTAGGTACTATAATTATATTTACTCCGAATAATTTTTTAAATAGTCCTCGAGTAGAATTGCTTCCTAAAGTACCAGTCAAACCATATATATTATTTTCTCTTGGTGTAATATATTTTTTAATGAAATTATAATGATATAAAAAAGTCGTGTTTATAGCTTCATTTTCTAATTTAACACCATGTTTTAATTGGAGAAATTGGTGAAGTCCATTACCCCAATGCATTCTTAGATGAATAACTCCTGTATTTTCATAATCAACTGGAGCAATTACCATATTCCCTTCTTTTCCTGAAATAACATAATGTATATTTGGTTGATAAACATTTTTAGCATTATAAGCAGATTCACACCATTTTTTTATTTGATTTCTAGCAAATTCTTCAATATGTTTAGGAAAAACAAAGACTTTATTTTTAAGACCTTCTTCAAAAATATTTTCTGTTACTTCCTTTAATTTTTCAATTGTTTTTTCTCTTATATTATCTTTATTAATATCTGGATATCTGCCTTCTAAAATAAATTGGTCAATCATATTCAAATTTTGATATATAATAGGGTATAGTACATTTAATGCCCCATATCCTCCAAATCCTGTAACCAATTGAGTTGCAGCAGATAAATTATCAAGACACATATTATCAACTTCATCAATAATTATACATTGATGTCCCCTTTTAAACTTAAATTTATATGGAGCTTCACGAAATAAAGTTCTTAATAAATCTCCTTCGAAACTTAAAGAATCTCCGTATACTATATTATATTTATGGAAATGGTCATTTTTAGCATGTGTTACTGTTAAATTAAACATGGAATAAAACTTTTCTTTTTCCTTTGAATCTCTTTCTGCTAAAATTTCTGAACTTGTTAATATATCAACATATTTTCCTTTTAGGGCATTAATTGTGGCTAATATTGCCACAATTGTTGTTTTACCTTCGCCTGTTTTAATTTGTGTGAACAGTCCTTTATTTTTAGGAGAAAATAAAAATAAAAGCACTGCTATAATTTGAACTTTTCTTGGATAATATCCATCAGATAAATAATTAGCTTGTCTAATAATTGAAAAAAGCTCAGGAATAAAAGAATCTTCATTTATATTTTTTTTTGTCTTTTCTGATTTGACCCAATTTAATATATCTTTTTTGTTCATTTTTTCAATAGGTTTATTTTCTATTTGGCCTTCTTTATAAAATGATTCTATATCATAATATATTTGACTTAATTCTTCTATTGTTTTCAAAAGGTCATTATTTATTGAAATATTATTCTTTAATAATTCAGAAAATATTTCATCTAAAGTCCTTTCATTTTCTAATTTAGTTGGAAGACCTAATTGTTTTATTTTATATTCCCATAAATTCTCTTCGTAATTTGTAAATATATCAAATAAGGTTTCGTTTTTATTATTTTTTTTATTTAAAGCAAATTTTGTTTCCTTAAATGAATATTCTAAAATTTCTATTTGTAAATTATTTAATTTAATAAATTGATTTTTTCCGAAATTTAAAAATATATAGATATCTTCTATTTCCCATTTATTTATTTCATATATTATTTTTGCAAAATTTTTAGTTACACTATTTGTTCCTTCGTATGCATCAATTAGATTAAATATTATTTTTTGCTTTAAATCATTTAAAGTAATGGTTTTACTTAAATCATTAAATAAAATGCTTTTAAATAAAATTTCATTTATTTTTTGTTTTTCGTAAAAATTAAAAAAATTATTTAAATTTTTTTCAGAATCAATATCAATTATTTTAATGAAAGTTTTAATGATATTATTCTCAAAATCATTTTTAATTAATTTTTTAGTCAATAAAGAAGAAATATTATCAGTATAATTTTTAGTTTTTTTTATATTTGATAATATCCATTCTTCTTTTAAATATTCCAAATATTTTTTGTCATTAATTATATTTATCTCTCTCAAATCTTTTATTACACTGAAAAATTCGATATAATCAAAAATTCTTTTTTTATTTAAATTATTCGTTAAAATAATATTATTTAAAAATTGTATATATTTTATTATAATTCCTTGCGAATCTTGTTCTAAATCAATAGGACTATATTGAATTATTGTAGATTTAACTTGCTCCAAATTTTCTTCACATTTTTCACTTAATTTTGTTATTTCTTTATCTAATACAATTTTATAAAGATTTATTTTTATTATTTTCTCAAAATTATCATTATTTTCTTCTAAATCATTAAAATATTTTTTAATATTATCTTTTTTTAAGATATTTATCAATAATTTTCTATATTCAATATCAAGAGTGTTTTTTACTATCCAATATATAAATTGAATTAACAAATTTTCTTCTATATCAGAAATAATTAATAAATTAATTATCTGTTTTTTCAAATCTTCATATAATATATCGTTAAAATCTATAATAATAATTATTTTGGTTAAAAAATTAATTTGTTCATCATTAATTTTATCAGTATTTTTTAGAAATTCATGGAATTTTTTATAATATAATTCTTTTATGTTTTCAATAGCATTTTTATTTATTAAAATATATTTCAATTTATCTAATTCTTCAAAACTTGATATTAATGAAAAATATTTTTCATATAATTCAATTGGAATAATTTCACCTATTTCTAATGAATATAAAAATATAATTTCTAAAAATTTCATTTTTATATCAAGTTTTATATTTATATTATTCATGATATTATAGATTTTTTCGTTATATCTTTTTGGAATTTTATTCTTTGATAAAATATCACCTAATAAAATTATTTTATCATCTATTTGTTCTTCTTCTTTAAATGAAAAATTATCTAAATATAATTTATTTATAACTTCTTTAGGAATTTTTTGATTTTTAGAAATGAGTGAAAATAAATCTTTTATTTTTAAATGTAAATTATCATGCTCATCTTCTTTATGATTATTATATAAATAATTCGACAATAAAATTAAAGAATTATCACTCAAAATTATTTTTGTTTGGATTATATTATTTAATAAATTAATTCCGCTATAAAAATCATAATATAAATTAGTTATTATTTTATCAGCATCTATTTTACTTATTAAACCAATTTCATTTCGCTCTATAATTTCATTTAATAAATAAATATTTCCTTTTATATTTAAATTATCTTCTATTAATTTTAAATGATAATCAACTATTTTTACATTTTTTGTATCAATATAATTAAATAAATCATTAATATTTTCTTGTTTTAATTCTTTTAATTTTTTAGTGAAGAAAACAAAATTTCTAACTATTTCATTTTCAGAAAAAATATCATCAGATGCTTTAAATAAAATTTCAATTAAATTTAAATTAATAGAATTATTAATTATTAATTCTTCAAATTTTTTCATGTTATATTTAACTAAATTATCGATTTCATTTTTCTTTTTATTTTTGAGACTGTTTAATAAACAAAAAGAAATAGATTCAATTAGAGATAAATTTTTATTTAATAAATTAAATAGAGCATTAAAAATTTCTTTTTCTAAATTCTGTTCTTGAAAAGAATTTAAAATTATATGTTCTAAATCATCAAAAAGATTATTTGATTTTGTTATATTTTCATTAGCCAAAAGATAAAGACAATTCAAAATAGATTGTTTATTAAAAGAATAATGTTTTTGTGTTAAGATTTTTAATGAAATCACTAAAAATTCTAATTTATTTAGTATTTTTTTTTCTGAAAAATTTGTTAAATTATTATAAAATTTATTACTTAATTGTTCATCTAATTCACAATTTTTCATAATATTCATTAAACAAATGACTAAATTATCGAAAACTTCTTTATCTAATTTAATATTTTCATCAAGAAATATATTGATTAATTGTTCAGATAATTGATTATCTATTTTTTTATTATTGATAACATTGATATTAATTAAAGATATCGATTGATTCATTATTATATTATTATCTTTATTTTCTTTTATTACTTTATTTAATGAAGTAGTTGTATTAATATTTAATTCAAATCCTTCTTTTATTTTATCTTCTAATTCTTTAATTAATAAATTCTTTTTTTCGTTTGGAATATTTTCTTCTAATTGTTTTGATTTATACATCATATCAAAAATATTTTTTATATCATATGGCATTTCTTTTTCATTTATTTTGAAAATTTCAATTATTTTATTTTTATTATTTTCACTTACTTTTTGTTTAATTATATAAAAGCACAAATTATTAAATATAGAATCATTAATTTTATCTTTAATATTATATGTTTTTGTTTTTAAAGTTAAATAATTATATAATATATCAATTAAAATATCTATTTTTGTTTCATCAGTTAATAAATCTTTCTCCTTATTAATAAAAAATGTTGAATTGCCATTATTAAATGATGGATCAGATAATTCAATAATTTCTTTTGATAAATTTATTAATAATTTTATTGGAATTACATGTTTATATTCTTTATCTCTAAATATTTCATAGATTAATTTGATTAAATTATCCTTTATATATAAATCACAATTTATTTCAAGTAATGAATTTATACTTTCTAAATCACTTGTTGTAATTTTGTTCACTTCATCTTTTATATATTCTATAAATATATTTAAAATCATTTCAATATTATTTTTAATTTTAATTTTATTGTTATTTATAATTAATTCTAAGTCAATCCCATTTTCTTTTAAATATTGTAATAATTGCATATTTATTTCATCTTGCATATATACTTTATTTATTAATTCTTCATAATATTTTTTTTTAAAATTTTCTTTAATACTTTCAAAATTAAATTCTAATTTCGATTCATCATATTTATTTTTTTCAAAATATTCCTCTATATCTCTTTCATTTATTGTAAAATTATTATATTTAATATTTTTTTCTATATAATTAAATAAATATTTTTTTAAAGATTCACTTAAATAAAAATTTATATTTTTTATTAATGTTACTAATACTAATAAACCAATATATATAAAATCTGAATAATCATATTTAAATTTAAATAAAAATTCAATAAAATTTAGAGGTACTTTATGACATTTTAATATATTTATAAAATAAGGATCCATTCTAGTATATAAAAAAAGTATATTAACCTTTACTTCAACTAAAATATTATCATTTATAATAATTTTTTCGATATTTTCCAAAATAACTCGATCTTTATAAAAAACTTCAAAAAGACATTTTGTCTCTTTATCATAAAATTCGGAGATTAAATCTTTTCCTTCAAAAGTATTGAAATATATTTTAAGCAGTTCTGATGACTTATATTGTATTTCCTCTATATAATAAGAAAAATTAATTAATTTTGCTTTTGGGAAAATATTATTTCCTTTTTCATCTTTAAATAAATAATAAATTTTATTATCACATTTTTTAATTATATCAATTAAAACATCAATGGCTTTTCCAACAATAATTTTAGAATTGTTGTCAATAATATTTGTCTTATCAATAATATTAATAAGATCTTTAATATAATTTTTTTGGTCATTTAAATATAATTTAGATATATTAATTATTTTATTTAATTTTGCACTTAAATTATTTGGCTCTTTTTCCAAAATTTTATTATTAATATTAATAGCTTTAATTATATTTCCTCTTTCAGAATTACTTTTAGATTTTTCTGTTAATAAATCAATATTATCTGGCTCTTCTTGAAGACCTAAGTCACTTATATTTTCAGATATATTAAATAAATTATTTCTATTAAAATATTCAGCTTTTTCATTAATAACTTTTAACATTATATCTATTATTTCTTTGTTTGAATTATTTTCTCCATATTCAGATGAGATTTCATATTTTAATTCAGAAATTTCTTTAATTTTCTCCATGAAATCTTCTTTTTTATTTTCTTTTATTAGATTATCTGAAATTTTATTAAGGCAATCCAATTTTATTTGTTTTATTTCTCTAATCATATTTTTATCATTTGAGTATATTTTAATATAGTGATTAAATAATATAAACAAACTTTTGTATTTTTCATTATCTTTAAAATGCATTATTTTTTTTTTTGCGTATTCTTTTTGAAGAGAATATATTTTACTTTCAATTTCTTCTATATTTGGTATATCATTTTTTATCCTTTCTTTTAATTCACATAATTTATCTAAATATTTATCCAAATTAAAAAATTCAATAAAATTTAATTTATTTTCTATATATTTTTCTAAACTTTTAAATCTTAAAAGGTCAAAATTAATACCTAAATTGATCAATTTCGAATTTAAATTTAGGTCTTTATTTTTGTTAACTAATTCCATTAGCTTTTCTATTATTTGTAGACTTTCAAAGTATTTTTCTTCTTCAAAATTTATTTTATATAGTATGGCATATGCTTTAATTTCCATTGTTAAATTTTCTTCATTTTTTGATTCAAAATATAATTTAATCGCTTTTTTGGTTAATTCATAATTTTTTTCTTTTTCAAAAAAAATTTCTATAAATTTATATGAAATTAAAGATATTAATTTTTGATATAATTGGTTTTTTTTGAATTTTGGTATATTTTTATTTATATTAAAAATAATAGTATTATATAGATTTTCGAAAGAATTTTTTTCATTGTAATTTTTACTTATTATTTTTATATCATTTTTTATTGCTATCTTATTTATATTATTATCTTTTTTGAGGAAAATAATTGAATCTTTTTCTATATTATCAAAATAAATTCCTAATAATAAAATACATTTACTATCAAAATCATTTTCCTTTTCTCCTTTTCTAATATAATCCAGAAAATAAAAAAGACTTTCCTCATATTTTTGTATTGGTTCAATTTCTTTTTTATTTCTATATAAGCAATTAAAATAATTTGATATTGGTTTATTAATATATAAATAATCCTTCATTTTTGTAGATAAATCATTATATTTCATTGCTTTATTGAATATAATTGGTATTTCTTGATAATTTTTATTTCCTAATTTTTGGAAAAATAAAACTTTAAATTTTGTGAATCTATTTTCCTTTATATCAATATCATTTGGAAAAATTCCAACAGCTTGATTTAATAAATTTAAACATTCTTCTATTTTATCACCAGATAAAGATAATGCTTTATTATTTAAAGCTATTGCTTTTAATTTCTTAATTTGTTCAGAATATTCTTGAAAAAACCAAGGAATATTATTCGATAATAAATCTGCATTAGTTATAACTTTATCATAATTCTTTTTTTCGAGTTCTTTTTCCAAATTTAAATACCTTTGTTTCCAAGTTAACAACATTATTATTTAGTTTTTTAATTTTATTTTTTTTATTTTAAATAATATTTTTAACTAATTTTTAATAAAAATAATTAATTAAAAGACTTAACTATTTTCTAAGCTCAATGGGGATGGGGATTGGGGAT
>Ga0256405_10009504_pt1 | contig 13281 bp, 10 predicted proteins | sample RumenRJG_02DNA_FD_189096 | JGI IMG/M metagenome (GOLD analysis project Ga0256405, IMG submission 189096) | Bovine rumen microbial communities from Lethbridge, Alberta, Canada - RJG_02 | ecosystem: Host-associated > Mammals > Digestive system > Stomach > Rumen | place: Canada: Alberta...
ATGGACACGAGCGGCGCGAAGGCATACCTTGTCAACACCGGCTGGAACGGCACCGGCAAGCGTATCTCCATCAAGGATACCCGCGGCATCATCGACGCGATCCTGAACGGCGATGTCCTGAAGGCTCCCACCAAGGTGATCCCGTACTTCAATCTTGAAGTCCCGACCGAACTTCCGGGCGTTGATCCGGCGATCCTTGACCCGCGCGACACCTACGCAGATGCCGCTCAGTGGGAAGAGAAGGCAAAGGATCTGGCTGGCCGCTTCATCAAGAACTTCGTTAAGTACGAGGGCAACGAGGCAGGTAAGGCTCTGGTCGCTGCAGGCCCGCAGCTGTAATCTTTACAGCGCGCCGCAGCCGGGAAATGAACGCATCGGTTCAGCATTCCGGTTCCGGAAAATGAAATCAGTTTAAAACGAATATCTCCGGCAGTGCCGGAACGAAACGGTGCGCCGTCCTGAGGGTTTCCCCGGGGCGGCGCACTGTTCTTATTGCAGGATTGACATTTTAACCAGAGGAGATAAAATGGGATTGGATATAACGTAATATAACGACATTATCAAAAAGGATGTATATGGAAGCTATGGAAACCGATCATGGAACGGGCCGGAAGGACAGGGGTGTTCCGCAGGAGAATCAGAATTACGGGGTCCCTTTTTTCTGGGTCTATTTCTTTTATTATGCCGCCTACGCAGTATTCTCGGGCAATGCAGTTCTGTTCCTGACGGAGTGCGGGTTCAGCGCGGCCCTGTGCGGCATGGTCACCAGTTCGATGCTTCTGCTCAGTCTGGTCATGCAGCCGGCAGGAGGCTATGTCACGGATACCTTCTGCTCAACACGCAGGTACCTGACTGCCGGGATCCTGCTTTTTATCCTGTTGTGCTTCTGGTGCACGGCGGAGCGGAAGAACAGCAGAGCATTGATCACAGGAATGATCATCGGGGCTGGAATGGTGTACCCGGCCGGGCAGCTGATGGATGCCTGGGTCAAGATGAGCACGGCTGTGTCGCCCGGACTTCGCTACAGCAGGATCCGGGCCGGAGGGTCTTTTGGCTTCGCACTGATGAGCATTGCCGCAGGACAGTGGTTCCGGAGATTCGGCTGGGATAAATACTTTCTGATCCAGGCGGCAGTAGTTATGCTGATGCTGCCGCTGATCCGGATCCTCCCTGAAATACCGCCCGCCAACGGCAGCCGCGGCGGAAGACAGACAGAAAAGAAAGAAGATCAGGACCTGAAAAACGGGATGGAGGAAAGGCTCAGTGCGTGGGAAAGCTTCCGCCTGCTGCTTCATAACAGGGAGTACATGTTCTGGTTTCTGGTATGTACGGTCTACTGGTTCAGCCACAGACCCATCGGAAGCTTTCTTTCCCTTCTGGTGAGAGGCAGGGGCGGGGACGCGGGAACCTACGGAAATGTATGCGGTGCCGGAGCAATTTTCGAATTCCTGTGTCTGATGCTGATCGGAGGAGGAACAATTCTGAAGTCCGGAAAGCGGAGACCTTCCGCTTTGATGCCGGCGGCTCTTTTCACCGACATTCTTCGGCCCCTTTGTTTTCTGTTTTTCCCGGGACTGGCGCCGGTCTACGCCGGGCAGGTGCTGCAGTCCCTGAGCTTTGCACTGTACTATACCGCAAGTGTTGAATGCTTCGCGCTGTCTTCGGACGAAAGGATCAGGAGCTTCAGCATATCCACAGGTCTTGCTCTTAGTTCTGCTGCAGGTACGGCGGGGGCGAATCTTTTCGGGGGCAGGCTCTGTGACCTGAAAGGCCCGGAGATCCTCCCGATGATTTCCATCTCCGCGGCAATCGCGAACCTGCTGCTGACCACTGTTGCCGGAAGACGATCCTTCCGTTCCTGAGGCAGGCGGGAAGCAGGGGAGTTCCTGGATCCGGCGGGTAAAAAAAACAGGCAGAAATGGAAAAAAAGACTTGAAATGCGGCGGATATGATGATATTAATATAATATAACGATATAATACAACTGCAAACATCACATGACCGGAAGGAGAGAAAAAATGAAGCAGGCTGTTATAGCGGCCGGCAGAGTTCTGGACAAGATCTTTGACCTGCTGGAATTGATCACGGGATACGGAGTATTCGTCTTCATGGCGCTGCTCTTTTTCCAGGTGGTGATGCGTTTTGTCTTTAAACATCCTGTCTACGGAGTAGATGAATCCGTGACAGCATTGATGATATGGACCATGTGCCTCGGATGGTGCACGGTTTACTGGAAGAACGGGCATGCAGTTCTGGAATTCATCATGAAGAAGATGCCCACCTGGTTCCGGAGAATCATGTTCACGATCACGAACATCCTGATCGTCGTGATCAGCTACGTCTATATCCCGGCCGCCTGGCAGCTGTTCAACATGCAGAAGAAGATGCCGCCGGTGGGAGGCCTTCCCTTCTGCAAAGCGTACTACTACGCGCTGCCGGTTCTGGTCATGGGCATCATCATGCTGATCATGTCCGTCTATAAGACGATTGCGTTTCTGGTGACCTGGGACGAAAGCATCTGCGTTCCGGAGGAAAAAGAGGGAGGTGGCGTTCTTGACTAATCTTGATCCGTATCTTGCCGTATATTTTCTGACCTTCGTCGTTCTGATCCTTCTGGAAGTGCCGATCGCATACGCCATGATGATGTCGGCCTTCGAGTTTATCCTCTTCAACCACCAGTCCTTTGTCATGTTTGCCCAGAAAACGGCAAATTCTCTTGCTGACTTCAACATGCTGGCACTTCCCGCATTCCTTTTTGTCGGATGCTTTATGAATGAGATCGGCCTGACGGACAGACTTTTCGGCATGTTTGAGAAGTGGATCGGTCACCTGCCGGGAGGCCTGGCGCACGCAAACGTGCTTTCCTCCATGGTGTTTGCAGGCATGTCCGGCTCCGCACTGGCAGACGCCGGCGGTCTCGGCGTCATCGAGGTCAACGCCATGACCAAGGCGAATTATGATCCCGATTTCGCGGTGGCGGTGACTGCAGCATCTGCGGGAATCGGTCCCATCATTCCGCCGTCCATCAACTTTGTCGTATGGGCCTTCCTGAGCCAGACTTCTACTCTGGCCATGTTCCAGGCCGGAATGGGCCCCGGAGTTCTGATGGGAATCGCGATGATGGTCTGGATCCCGATCGCCGTGAAGACGCAGAATATCCGGTGCCCGAGATCAGAAAAGGCTGACTGGGGCAGCAGGATGCATTCCCTGGTCGAAGCGCTTCCTGCACTCGGCGGCCCGGCGATCCTGGTCCTTGGTATTATGACCGGAATTTTCACCCCGACAGAGTGCTCCGTCGTCGCTGCGATGTACTGCGTGATTCTGTCAATCATTCTGAAGAAGTTCAATATTCCCATGCTGACAAAGGCACTCCGCGCGACGCTTGCCAGTGCGGGTATGTCCATGTGTCTCTGTGCGACAGGCCTTGTGTTCAACTGGGTCATCGTGACCAGCGGTCTCATCGGGTGGATGACGAATCTGCTGATGAGTCTCGGGAACAAGATCGTGATCCTTCTGGTTCTGAATGCGATGCTCCTGTTCCTGGGCTGCTTTATCGGTTCCATGCAGATCCTCATTATGGTGGCGCCGCTTCTCATGAATCTGGCAGACGCCATGGGAATGAATTACGTGCAGATGGGGGTCATGGCTGTTCTCAATGTGACACTTGGACTGATCACTCCGCCTATGGCTCCGGCGCTCTTTGTGACGGCAAAGGCAACCGGCAACCGGTTTGAAAGCGCCCTGAGGTACACGGTGCAGTTCCTGATCCCCATGTTCATCACGCTGATGCTCACAACGTTCTGGCCGCCGCTGACCATGTGGCTGCCGAAGGTGCTGGGAGCGATCCGCTGAGAAAGTTATGCAACAAACGTATCAAATCAGGCAATCAACACAGTATCAGAATCACAGGAGGAAAAAACATGAGAAAACAGTTGGCACTTGGCATGGCTCTGCTTCTTGGAATCGGATCTCTGACCGCCTGCGGAGGCAGCGCAGCTCCGGCCACGACCGCGGCAGCTCCGGCCGCAACGACTGCTGTGCAGGAGACAAAGGCTGAGGAGACAAAGGCGGAAGAGACGAAGGCGGAAGAGACAAAGGCAGAAGAGACGAAAGCAGCACCCGCAGCAGGCGCGAAGATCGTGAAGTTCGGAAACTCCGGCGCCGTCACTGAGCCGGCTCCGCAGTCCTGTCAGGAATTCTGTGACATCATCAACGAAAAGATCGGCGACAGATACTATTTTGAGTTCTACCCGGCGGAACAGCTGGGAAATGAAGCCACCATGCTGGAGAACCTGCAGGTTGGCCTTCAGGAGGGAATGATGTGCGCTCTTGATACGCTGGCAAGCTACGAGGCGGACCTGAACATCCTGTCCATGGCGTTCGCGTTCAACAGCTTTGACTCCATGGTCGCGTACTTAAAGAGTGATGTCGCGAAGCCGATCTGGGAAAGCCTGGATGCGCAGGGACTGCATGTCGTGAACTTTGAGTTCCAGAAGAATCCGAGAATTTTCTTCGCGAACAGAGAGATAAAAAGCCCGGCGGATATGGTCGGCATGAAGTACCGCATCCCGAATCTCCCGATCTTTGAAAAGAACGCGAAGGCCATGGGCGCCACCCCGGTGGTCGTTGCCTGGTCCGAGTATCCTTTCGCGCTGATGCAGGGTGTTGTGGACGGCGGTGAGTGCTCCAAGGATTCCTATCGTTCCGCAGGTCTTTATGAGTCCGCAAAGTATGTCGCTGATGTCGATTACGCTTATCCGGTGGAACAGATCTGCTTCTCCGAGCAGTTCTGGACCAGCCTTTCTCCTGAAGATCAGAAGGTTATTGAGGATGCCGCTGCCGAGGTCGCGGCACACCACAGTGCACGTACGCTGGACAAGTGGGAAGAGGACAAGGAATGGCTGATCAAGGAAGGCGGCGTGACCTTCTGTGATATTGACCGCCAGGCGTTTATCGATGCAGCTGCTCCGCTCGGTGAGGAACTGCAGGCAGAAGGCTTCTTCACCACGCCGAATCTCTATGACCTGACCAGACAGTTCAATCAGTAATACAGAGGCGCCCCGTTCCGGAAATGGGGACGGGGCGCGGTTCCATTACTTGCCCGGAGGGGAAAACCATGCTGAGAGTACTGGGAATCGGGGACAACGTCTGTGATGTGTACCTGCACAGAGGAATCATGTACCCCGGAGGGCAGGCGCTGAATTTTGCCGTATATGCGAAAAAACTCGGTGCAGCCCCGGATTTTATGGGTGTCTTCGGAAACGACGCAGTTGCGGAGCATGTGAAGAAAACGCTGGACAGCCTTGGCGTGGGGCGGACGCACTGCAGATGCTACGAAGGAGAAAACGGATTTGCCAGGGTCACCCTGAAGGATGGCGACCGGGTCTTCATGGGAAGCAACCGCGGAGGCGTCATTCAGGAGCATCCCATTTACTTCGATGATAACGACAGGGCCTATGTCTCTGAGTTCGATCTTGTGCATACCAGCAACAATGGGTTCACGGAAGCACTTCTCCCGGAACTGAAAAGGCTGAAGCCCGCAGTAAGCTATGATTTTTCATTCCGCTGGAATGAGGAGGACCGGGTCAGAAAGGTATGTCCGTATGTGGACTTTGCCTTCCTGTCCTGCAGTGACCTGACGGATGATGACACGGAGGAACTCTGCCGGAAGCTTTACCGGGCGGGCTGCCGCGTTGTTACCGCCACGCGGGGAAGCAAAGGTGCCCTGGTATACGATGGAATAAAATTTTTCCGCCAGCCTCCGCACTATGTGGAGCCCGTGGACACAATGGGAGCAGGCGACAGTTTCGCGACTGCCATGCTGGTGAGCCTGATGTCGGATCTGAAGAGATCCGGCGGGGCGGTTTCCCTCAACCAGTCTCAGGAAGCCCTGGAAGCATTACTTCCCGCAGCCCTTGACCGGGCCGCGGCATTCGCGGCGGAGACCTGTCTCACAGACGGGGCCTTCGGATACGGGACCAGAGTGCCGGAAAGTGTGCGGGAACGGATCTGCGATGGATATGAAAGTAAAAATTGAAAGAGAACGGTTTGCTCTCGGTAATTATCAGTATCTGAAATATTCCCCGGAGTTCTTTTTCAACACGGCGGAAGAACTGGGGATCACGAACATCGAGCTCTGGGGGGCTGCGCCGCAGTTTTATCCCGAAGCCATGACTGCGTCCCGGCTTTCCGCATTCGGAAGAGAGATCCGGAGGAGAGGACTGAAAGCAGTCTGCATTACCCCGGAGCTTCTGGGTTATCCCTTTAATCCGGCCGCGGAGGAAGAAGATCTCCGGAAACTGGCTGTCAGGTACGTCAAGCGTTTCATCGACGCTGCGGGGGAACTGGAATGCGGCAGGGTCCTTGTGACAGCGGGCTGCGGATACTATGACCATCCTGCGGACGAGGCTTTCCGACGCAGCAGAGACAGTCTGCATGAGATCTGCCTTTACGCTGAGAGCCGGGGCGTGACCATGCTTCTGGAAACTCTGACCCCTCCCTCCTCCAATGTGCTGAACACACCGGAACAGCAGAGGGAGATGATAAAGAGTATGCCGGAAGGAAGCATGTTCCCGATCCTGGACCTGGGCCAGATGGCCTTTATGAAGCAGGATCTGAGCCGCTACCTTGCACATGGTGAAATGCTGCGGCATGTTCACCTGCATGATACCGGCGCTGCGGTCCATATGGCGCTCGGAGACGGAAAGGCGCCGATCCTTTCCATCCTTGAAACACTGGAAAACGCCGGATACAGGCACATGTACAGTTTTGAGTGCAATGATCCCAGGTATCGCGCAGATCCCGCGGCATGCGACCGGCAGAACCTGCGCTGGCTTGAGGAACACGGAGTGATAGAGTAACTGCTTCAGGAAAATGGACAGCGGTTCCAAAACATGGAGGCGAAGCGGATCGGAAACCCCTCTGCCGCCACGTATATATAACGATATATAACAATATATCAATGCAAATAACAGAAAGGCGGGATAAAAAAGATGTCTTACATGATAGGCGTAGATGTTGGCGGAACCTTTACGGATTTCTCGGTCTTCAACCGTGAGACAGGGGAGCTCTTCAACTACAAGGACAGCTCCACGCCGGCGGATCCGTCCCGGGCAATCGTAAAGGGAATCAAGGATGTCCTGGAGATCAAAAAAGCCGGTGCGGAAGAGGTCAGTTATCTGGCGCACGGAACCACAGTAGGTACGAATGCCCTGATCGAAAAGAAAGGCTGCCGGTTGGGCCTGATCACCACGAAAGGTTTCAAGGATCTGATGGAGATCGGCACACAGCGCCGGCCGTCCCTTTATAATCTCCGGGCACCGAAGCCGTATCCGCTGATCCCCTCCGGTCTGAACTGCACCGTGACGGAGCGTATCCGCTATGACGGCAGCATTGAGACTCCCCTGGATGAGGAAGAGACGAGAGAGGCCGTACGTTACCTGAAGGCCCAGGGCGTCCAGGCCATCGCGGTCTGCACGCTGTTTTCCTTCATCAACCCGGTCCACGAGGAGCGGATCGGGGAAATCATCATGGAGGAATTCCCGGAGGCTTATGTGACGCTGTCCTCCCGGCTGGCGCCGGAATTCCGTGAGTTCAGCCGCATGAGTACCACGGTCATGAACAGTTACCTGGGCCCGGTGATGAAAAAGTACGTAAACAATTTCCGGGACTCCATCGAGGACCTCGGCATCCGTGTCGAGCCCTATGTGACTCAGTCCAACGGATCCATCATCTCCATCCGGGAAACCATTGACTGCCCCATCAAGACCGCCCTGTCCGGACCTTCCGCAGGAGTCATCGCGGCTTCCTGGATCGGAAAGCAGTGCGGCGCAGAGAAGATCATCACCTTCGATATGGGCGGAACCAGCGCGGACATCTCCCTGATCGAGAACTACACTCCGCAGGTGTCCAACGAGAGGATGGTCGAGGGATATCCCGCGAGGATCCCGATGATCAACATCATCACCATCGGCGCAGGCGGAGGCTCCATCGCAGGGATCGACGAGGGCGGCGCCCTGAAAGTCGGACCGAAGAGCGCAGGCGCGACACCCGGACCGGCCTGCTACATGCGCGGCGGTGAGAATCCCTGCGTGACGGATGCCAACATTGTCCTTGGAAAGCTGAATCAGAAGCGGATCCTGGGCGGCCGCATGGAGGTGGATCTGGAGCTGGCAAAAAAGGCGATCCGGGAGAAGATCTGCGAAAAATCAGGACTGGACGAGAAGCGGGGCGCCAACGGAATCATCACCGTCGTGAATTCCAACATGGTCCGCGCGATCCGTTCCGTTTCGGTGGAAAAGGGATACGACGTCAGAGAATTCAGCCTGATGGCTTTCGGCGGCGCGGGCCCGCTGCATGCCTGTGAGGTGGCGAAGGATCTGGGAATGCATGAAGTGCTCATCCCGCCGCATCCCGGCACGCTCTGCAGTCTGGGACTGCTGCTTGCCGATACAAAGTTTGACCTTTCCAGGACCAATGTGGTGGACGGCGTTCCGGAGAATCTGCCGGTGGTGAACCGCCAGTTTGCCAACATGATTGCCCAGGGCACGGAGCTCCTTGACAAAGAAGGCGTTCCGGCTGACCGCAGAGTCTTTGAGTTTTCCATCGATATGCGCTACCAGAGGCAGAATTTCGAAATCAACATCCCGGTGGAAAACGGCGAACTGACGGAAGAGAGTCTCCTGAAGGCAGTGGCGGATTTCCATGCGGAGCATAAGAGAAGCTACGGCTACTGCAAGGAAAATGCGGTGGTCCAGTTCGTAAGCTATCGCGTATCGGCGATCGGGATCATCGACAAGCCGGACCTGAAGCCTGCACCGGAAACTCCGGATGCGCCGCTTCCGGAGCCGATCGAGATCCGTCAGGTGCTCTTCCAGTACCGGGATGAATATGTGGCGACCCCGGTGTACCAGAGAGAAGCGCTGAAGCCCGGCCAGAAGGTGCAGGGTCCCTGCATTCTGGAGCAGATGGATACCACAATCGTGGTGCCGGCGGAGTGGACAATTTATGTGGACGGATACCATAACCTGAAGATCAGGGACACGGAGGTGAAGTGAGATGGCCCGAAGCATTGATACAGTAACCGTTGAAGTTGTCAGAAACCTGCTGATGTCGGTTGCGGAAGAAACCTACGGGATCATTGTCCGCAGCGCTTATTCCACGAACATGAAGGAACGGCGGGACGTGTGCACGGCAGTGATCGATCCTGACGGAAACAGCGTGGCCCAGGTGGAGAGCCTGGCAGCCCTGCTCGGCTCCATGCTGAGCGTAGTGCCGAATATTTACGCGAAATTCGGCCGTGAGAATGTGAAGCCCGGCGACATGTTCATTGCCAACGATCCCTATCACGGAGGCGGGAACCACCTGCCGGACATCGTGATCGCTGCGCCGGCCTTTGCCGACGGAAAGCTGATCGGATGGATCGCGAACATCGGCCACCATTCCGACATCGGCGGAAAGGTTCCCGGATCCACTTCCGGCGACGCGGACAGCCTGTTCCAGGAAGGAACCAGAATCCCGGTGATCCGCATCCGTGAAAATGACCGGCTGATCCAGAGCGTCATGGACCTGATCCTGGACAACACCCGTGTGCCGCAGGAACGCGAGGGAGACCTTACGGCCCAGATGTCCGCGAACCTGATCGGTGTGCAGCGTCTGCAGGAGGCTTACGCGCGCTATCACGACGACCTGATCGCCTGCATGCAGGAACTGGTGAGCTATTCCGAGCGCCGCGTCAGAGCGGTGGTGAGAAACCTGCCGGACGGCGAATACTGCTTCACGGATTACGTGGATGGCTGCGGAGACAAGTATCCGGATCCCCTTCCCATCAAGGTCAAGGTGACGATCGCGGGAGATGACCTGACTTTTGACTTTACCGGAACCGCGGAGCAGATCAAAGCACCCATCAACGTGCCGTGGCCCTGCACCAAGGCAGCAGTCTTCTTCGCAGTGAAGGCGCTGATGGGAGATGATATCCCGGCAAACGAAGGCATCAACCGCGCGGTGAAGATCATCGCGCCGGAAGGCAGCATCGTGAACCCGACAGAACCGAGCCCCATCGGAGCGCAGATCGACTGCCAGCAGAGAATTCCGGACGCAATTTTCGGCGCCCTCGCTTCCGTTTTCCCGGAGCGGGTGGTGACTGCGGGCAATGGCGCCTGCACCACAACGATCCTTGCGGGCGAAGGCAACATCGGCACGGACAGTGTATTTATCTTCCATGAGGTCATCGCCGGAGGAGGCGGTGCCTGCAGCGCGGCGGACGGTCTTTCCGGCGTGCAGGTGAACATGACGAATACTTCCAACATGCCGATCGAAGCGACGGAGATGGAGTTCACGAAGATCCTGGCCAGAAAGTACGAACTGATGCCGGATACCGGCGGCGCCGGCGAGAAGCGGGGCGGCCTCGGCATTGAGCGAGAACTGGAAGTTCTCCAGGATGACGTGAAATATACCGGTCTCGGAGACCGCCACAAGTTCCATCCGTGGGGACTTGAGGGCGGCAAGGAAGGCGGCTGCGGCGCGTTCTACCGCGTATCCGCGGCAGATGGCACTGTGACCCGCATGGGACACAAAACCACCAGCCTGGCATTGAAAAAGGGAGACATCATCCGTGTTGTGACGCCCGGCGCCGGCGGCTACGGCGATCCGAAGAAGCGTCCCGTGGAAAATGTCCTGAAGGATGTTGTTGAGCAGAAGGTCTCTGTGGAGGCAGCAAAGTCGGAATACGGCGTGGTGGTAGTGCCTGACGGAGTGAGCTTCCGCGTGGATTATGAAGGAACTACGGCACTGCGGTGAGTGAATGCCGCCTTTAAACAGGCGTGCGGCTTGAATACAAAGAAAAGAGGTCAGTATGATCAAAGGATTGCAGGAAGTAACAGAAGTTGTCCGTCAGGCGAAGAAGGATCTGGAGGCGAACGGGGGGCTGAAGCAGGTGGTGTTTGTTGCCTGCGGCGGTTCTCTGGCGTCCTCCTACCCGGCCAGATTTCTCATGAATGAGGAGGGCAGGATCCGCGTCCAGGCTTACAACGCGAGCGAGTTCGTGAATGCTACGCCCCGGAATATTGACGCGAACACCCTGGTGGTGGGGACCTCCACCAAGGCGACGGCGGAAACCGTAGAGGCTCTGAAGAAGGCAAACAGCCTGGGTGCCGTGACGATCGCGCTTTCCGGTGCCCCGGACTCCGAGACGGCAAAGGCCGGCCGTTACAAGATCGTCTACAATCACGCGGATGAGTGGTACCGTGACGAGACGCTGGTGCATACCAACAGTATGGGAACGGCGCTTAAGCTTGCGTTTACGCTGCTGAAGGAGTATGAGGATTATCCCTACTATGACCAGGCTGTGGAGGGATTTGCCCGGCTGGAGAAGATCTACGGGAAAGCCCGTGAGGCGATGAAGCCGGAAGCAGCGAAGTTCGCGATGACCTATAAGGATGACACGGTCTGGAACGTCATGTCCAGCGGCGCAGCCTGGGAAGTCTCCTACAGCGACGCCTTCTGCTTCTTCCAGGAAATGCAGACGGTCCACTGTGTGCCGATCCACTCCGGAGAATACTTCCACGGCGCGTTTGAGACAACAGACAAGGATCTTGCGATCCTGCTCTGGAAGAGCGTCGGACGCACCCGCCCGGTGGATGAAAGAGCGGAGCGTTTCCTGAACCGGTTTGCGGGACATCACTGGATCGTCGATGCAAAGGAACTGGGCCTGGATCAGATCGATTCCCATGTCGCGGAATACTTCAATGCATCCCTGATGCACCCTATCTCCAAGCAGATGATCGCTGCCATGGGAGATGTGAGAATGCATCCCATGACCTACAGAAGATACATGTGGAAATTTGAGTATTGATAAAAATGCCTGCGCGGAGGATGCAGAGCCTCCGTAAAAGACGGACCGGACGCTTTCTCGGAAGGTGTCCGGTCTTTTGTCAGTACTTTTTTTTCAATATAAGTTTTTCATGCGGAAACGGAATTCCTTAACTTGTTATTTGACCGGGCATGAGATACAATATAATCAATAGGATATGACATTATAAGATGTAATTTTCAGCTGCTGCAGTTTTTACAACAACCCGGTGACAATACAGATGAATGGTGAGGTACGTATGAAGCCCTCGGTGGAATACAACAGCGTAATTCCATTATACGCGCAGATCGTGGAGTATCTGAGAAAGGACATTGCCGCGAATACTTTCGGACGGAACGGCAAAATCCCGACGGAGGCGGAGCTCTCCGAAAAATACGGTGTAAGCCGGATCACGGTCCGCCGCGCGGTGGATGAACTCGTAAATCAGGGACTGGTGGAGAAGAAGCAGGGAAAGGGAACCTTTGTGACAGCTCCCCGGTTTTCCCGCCGGCTGGACAGCGGTCCTCTGAGTTTCAGTGAGATGTGTGAAGCCAATGGCCTGGTGCCCGGTGCCAAAATACTGGAGACCGGGATCGTGATTCCCAAGTCGGCATCTGTCAGGGAACAGCTTCGCCTGAAGGACGGGGAATCTGCAGTGCTGATCTCCCGCCTCCGGACCGGAAGCGGGAAGCCTCTGGCATATGAGGAGAGCTATTATCCGATGGAGTATTCGGATCTCCTCTCCATTGACCTCGAGCATATGTCCACCTACCGTTATCTCAGGGAGGTTCGTGGGATCGAACTGAAGTCCACGACCATCCGCCTCAACATTACCAAGGCAAACGCGAAGATGGCAAAGCTTCTGGATGTCGCCCGGAATTCGGCCCTTCTGGAGTTTAAGGGATGTGTGGTGAACGGAGACGGAAAGCCGGTGCATACCAGTTACCAGTGCGGGTACGGGGAGAATTTTGAGTTTATCATCCGATGAGTGAAGTAAAAACTGCCGCATCAGCCGGAGCAGGCTGATGCGGCAGTTTTACTGTTCGTGACGCTTCGCTCTTTCCGTAAACAGGAAGCAGATCAGCGTGCCGGCAATTGCGGCAGAAGGAAACCAGGATTGAAGTCTTTCTTTTGGACAGATCAGAAAATACGGTATTCCGGTACCAGATTCTAGCATCCGTGAAGACCGATGTAAATACCAGAAGAGAGAATTAATTAAAAACATTAATTAAACGCGTTGACTATTTGAGAATTGGGTATATCCTGCAAAAGGAAAGGAGCTGAGGCTCCAAATATTTTTTTGATATTAATGGGTCAATCATTTTTCTTGTGGGATTGGCCATGCCACACTATAGGTTGCTAATACCGTCCGCCAGCCTTGACATGAACCTCAGGCAATGCTTCAGGGTTATCACCCCGACGGCGACGAACTC
>Ga0256405_10009505_pt1 | contig 13281 bp, 7 predicted proteins | sample RumenRJG_02DNA_FD_189096 | JGI IMG/M metagenome (GOLD analysis project Ga0256405, IMG submission 189096) | Bovine rumen microbial communities from Lethbridge, Alberta, Canada - RJG_02 | ecosystem: Host-associated > Mammals > Digestive system > Stomach > Rumen | place: Canada: Alberta | collected...
ATAATCGTGCCCATCGGGGCAAAGAACGACATGCGAACGAGAATGGAAGGGATCTTCAGCGGCTTTGTCTGCTGATTTATGGCTATTTGAACCAGCCGTCCTCTTGATTGCGGTCGCGATAGTAATTGTTGCGTTCCTCTTTGGTCATTCCGCGCGTATCTTTGTTGTACTGCGACATTCGGTCGTAGTAACCGGCTGACGCTTTCATGCCTCGTTTCCATGCATCTTTCGTGCCTTCCGCGGAATACTCAAAGGCTTAGTAATCATCTATGTGCAGAGCGCCGTTCCAACATCTTCTGACAATACTTATTCACCAATGCCTTATACGAATCCAGATGGCGGATATTGTTTAAATCCTCGTCAATGTTTATATGGTTGATTCGCACATAACCTGTTTGGATGAATGATTGCTCTAAATAATATAATGCCTTAGTCGTATCTCCTACCAGTGAGTACACGCAAGCCGCTTCATAAACGGAAGTGGGATTCTTCTGTAACATTTCCTCTACCCACTCAATCGCTTTATCATCCTGCCCCAAATAATGGTATGCATAAGCGGCATTTTCATCCATATGCGTGGGCCTAATCATCAATAACTTCTCATATGTCTGGCGTGCCTTGATAGAATCACCCAATTTGATGTAACATCTTGCCATTGCGTCATAAGAATATGGGTATTTAGAAAAAATCCTTATAGAGCGCTGCAAATCCTCGATGGCTCTTTCACATTCATTATTTAGATGTTCATACCACCCCCTGCGATAGTACCCGAAATAATTTTTAGGTTGAAGTTCGATAAACTTAGTCATATCTTTGATTGCGTTCGGAAGATCACCCAGATCCTCATAGACACGACTACGATGATAATAGTTGAAATAATTAGTACTATTCCGTGCTATCAAAAATGTATAATGTTCAAGAGATTGCTGAAGACCACTCATTTTAACGTAACAATCCCCTATTCGTTTATCAACATAATTAGAATGCTTGAGTTGATTACATTTTTTATACATCTCTATAGCCTTTGTGTACTGTTTATCCAATTCGAGAGCCACACCATAACAAAGCCACCATTTTGCATTTCCCGGAAATAAGATGTTTAGCTCGTGTAGTTTATCGACCATTACTTTAATAGCTTGTTCGTCATCTAATGTGGCTAACATGTAAAATGCATAATCGTAATCAACTTCTAAAGCTTTTATCAGGTCAGTAGCCATCTCTTCATATTTCTGCATATTGAAGAAGGTACTGGCTCTGTATTTGTAAACTTGCGCATAGTCCGGATACAAATTGATGAGTTTTGTATAAGTGGCTATGGCATCATCAAATTGCTCTTTGTTATTTTGTATAATTCCAATGTTAAGATATCCCTGCTGAACATATTGACTGTCTGAAGAAGTAAGTAATTTCCGGCTATCAGCTTCAGCTAAATTATACTTCTCTTTGTCTAAATAGATGAGTGCGCGTGAACTGTATGCAAGATCTAAAGACTCTCGATCTTCTTTCGGAAGATATTTAATAGCTGCGTTCGCAGCGGTTAAGGCTTTGTCATATTCCCCATTCTCCAACAGTACACTCGCAAGCTGTGCATGGGCTTCACCATCTTTAGGATTAACTTTTAGTTTATGATTGTAGTAGTATAATGCCTCTTGAGTAGTAAAGAACTCCTTTGCCTCAAGCTGGGAAATGTCGAGGTTATTGTCTTGGTCAGTTTCTGCACTAACGAAAACGCAGCACATACATAGTGCCATGATAAATGAAAATCTTTTCATAGTTGTAAAAGTTTAAATTTGTTAATTTATATTAGCCGGTTCGGGATCAATAAAACATATCATAGTCTCCATAAACCGCTTTATATGCTTTCTGAAAGTTGTAAGCTTGTAGTTCTTCGTCTGAGCACTCTTGTGACAATAACATATCATTGAAAGAAGCTTCACATATAGCATAATAATGGTACTCGTTCTTCAACAACCATAACTTATTACGCTTCAGATTGTTTGTCGCATTGTTATATGCTTTTCGTTGCTTCCCTCTTAATGTTTTCGCTTTCTTATTACGTGCTTCTATAAAGGCATTCCAAGTCCTTTCATCTTCGTTAATAGTACTTGTTCGAGTTGCTAGGGGTACAAAGCAATCCCAAAGATCTTCTTGATATTCCTTATATTCATGTTCCCGCAAATGGGATCTCACCTCTTGAAATGCTTTAGATATCATCTCGTCAGAAATAGTGGCATGATACTCCATGCGTTCCTTGTCATATAGTTCATCCAATAAAGCGTTTTTCTGCGCTTCTTTGTGATTGTCAATAAAACCATATTTCTCCATATAACTGATAGTACCAAGGCATGCGGGGCGCTCTAAAAGAACAGAGTCCACGACCGTTAACATGGCTCGACAATAAGTATTCCAAGCGGAATCCACTTCTACGGAATAAAAGTTTGAAATACGCGAAAGGTCTGTAAATTTTTGAATACACCATTCATCATGTTGCTGTCCATAATCATCATACAGATACATCCCATAAGTTCCTGCTTCATCTCCCGGAAAATCGAGCAGTTGGTCAATTTGTTTAAGCGATGCCAAATATCTGTCATATTCGGTAGGATTATTAGAAAATTTAACAGGATAATATTCATTCAGCAAGCCAAAATAGACCTCATATGAATCCGCATAATAGATATAGTTTACGAATTTCTTTTGACGAATATCTTTGAAGTCGTTAAAACCTTCCCACGGATACTGATACTCATCAGAGGTGGCAAATAAGCTATCTATATAAGCCTCGTAAGGACCAACCTCATAAGCGCTATCAGTTGTATCAACATGCAGAGTATCACATAATATAGCATTTTCATGCGTCTCCGGCTTCTGCTTATTGCAAGAACAGATTGCCACCAGCGCAAGGAGTGGTAAGATAGATAATAGTTTTTTCATAGTTATGAATGTTTAAATTTGTTAATCTATATTCCAATAGGCATTCGGTTCGCCATCAAAAATGGTGTCGATGTCTTCATCCGAGAAACCTGTAGTTATAGATTTGATAATATATATTGCACTTCTTTACTCATATTAGGAATGTCATATAGTTTGTAACCATCATAAATTGGATGGAAAATTACGATATGCATTTTTGATACATGAATTCCATAATTCTTTTCGAGAATATATTTGTATAAATTCTGTTGAAGTGCATAATGATAGAATGATATATCAGGGATGTGTTCTAATCCATTGTTTCCATAAGCCCAAATAGTTTCATCAGGTTGCGCCTTCCGACTCCTTTTCCAATCGTAGATTTCAAAATCATTGCCATTCTTACACAGCAAATCAATTGTGCCAGCAATTTCGCGCTCTTCATCGCAAATTCGCCACTCTGTACGGTATGGGTGAACTTGGTTTTCTCGCATAAAATTTTGAAAATACTTCAACTCTTTTTCAATGGATATATTTTCATTTATTTTTACATATTGCCCTTTGTATTCAAAATTCGTCGTTAATAGTGGGTGCTCGTGATTTAAAATACTTTCTATTTGTGCATGCATAAATGTTCCAACCTCTCTAGATTCCACTCCAGCCGCATCCCATCTCTCCATGATTTCCATTTGCGTAACACCTTCTCTCTCTGCTACTCGTTTAGAATTATCTATTGGATTAAACTCACGGAAGAATTTTGATACAACGGTACTAACCGATGCAAATTCTCGCCCTTTATACAAATAGATATGTTCAGAAGGATCAAAAGTAATATATGCATCTTGTGTATAATGATCTTGAGAATGATCAAGATTAGTGTTGATTTTCAAATCATACGATACAGATTTAACTTCCTTGGAGGCTTTTTTCTCTACTTCTGTTTGTGTTATGTCTGTTTGAACAAGAGAATCAGACTCCATTTGACCAAATTCATGATTCAGTAGTCTTTCTCGATATTTTTGAACACTTAAGATACGTGCTTCGTTTACTGTCCATTTCTTATCATAAGTTGGATATTCATAAGGAGCATTACCACTATTACAGATACTGTCAATAAGATATTTTATATATGCTATACATTTAGAAGATTCTTCATAAATTTGCTTCTCAGAAAAGCGCACAACAATCCATCCATGGTTGATCAGGACATGATCTCTATAATTATCTCCGCATCCAATATAATGAATGGGTTTTCGTTCATATCCGGTGTAAGGTTCGTCTATCTCAATATCTATTCTGAATCCCCTTTCACAATCCTTTTCTACAATTGCTATATCAGGTTCATATGGATGTGTACCGTTTTTTGTTAGTATAGACACATCTCCTAAGACCATAAGATTTGAGTATTCTGTAATAGAATTGCATAATGCTTTTTGGAAGGACTCTTCTGTATAACCTCGTCTTTCTACTTTTTTTCTTCGATATGGGAATAGAATCGTGTTTTGAGGAGGGAACAAGGTATAACAATAGTAACCCTCCTTATTAGGAACAGTTAATTTGCTTGCGTTATACTGAACATAATCGAGAGTTTGCTCTGGGATGATGCCTTGTTTATATTGTTCTTCAACTTCACCAACAAAAGACTTAATGGCATTTTGAATTTCTTTGGGCGTCTCTTGGATAATTGTTGACTGAACTTTCTTTTTTATAATTTCAATGTCAATAAACTGCCCATTTTCTACTTCTTCACGAGCCTCCTTTAATCGTTTTGTGGCTTCTTTTTTAAGTTTATCTTCTGCTGTTTCTAACTGCAAAGACAAATCTTCCAGTTTTTCACTACGCTTGGCATCTGAAACTTTTATCAAGAGGCTTTTTGCGGAATTTAATTCTGTCCGAGCAGTTATTACTTTATTTGAATGAAGGGCTATTTCTGCATTTTTTAAACGATAATCAATATCTTTATTCGTTTTTAATGTTTGTAATTGTATGGATAACAAATTCTTTTGCGTAGTTCGAGCACTATCTACTACCATTAGATCTTTTAACTTATCCCATTTAGAACTAGCAACTGAGAAATTTTCAGATATCAAAGCCGCTTCCATTTGTTTGGAATATGTATCAAAATCAATGTTAATTTTTAATATGTTTAAACGTGATGACAATTCGAACAATTTTTGTCTTCGCTTTTCATCAGACGTTTTAATACGATTATAAAGTGTTTTTAATTCTTGTTCTGCAAGAGATGCATTTCTGTTTATGATTGCTGTTTCTGCATTCTCTAAATGAGTATCTATTTCTTCTAATTCTTTTTTATTCTTTAGATAAATGACGACACAAACAACAATAATTGCCAATATAAGCATAACTAATAATAGAATCGTTCCTATACTACTCTCGTTTTGTGCGTCAGAAGTAATATCAGATATATTCTGCATAGTGTCAGTTGCAACTATTAAACTACTATCCATTTTATTTTCCACACCTATCGTGGTGTCAATAGGATAATTATCACTTGTAATTTGCGAGAATGCAGAACCATTGGTTAATAACAATATTAAAAACAATAGTTTTTTCATACTTATGTAAAATTTTAATTCATATGTCATTTACGAGAGACATACGGGACAGTTACGAGGGGATAGATTTAATTATTTAAGTATTTCCATCGAATAGGCTAGCCCAATAGTAATCTGTTCAAATTCATCCAAGTAAATAGATAACGAACGTGTGATAAATGTTCCGTTATTAGGTATAGTGTCATTATTTATATCATGCTCACTACAAATAGCAATATTGTTTGTTGTTACTTTATGCTGCGGAAATCTATTTAGTATCTTCTGAAGATTGTTATCTTTTCCTAGTACTACTATTTGTTCTAAACTTGTTTCTGGCTTGTATATGCACAATTTGCACACTACCATACTTGTATATCCCAATATATCCTCAGCTAATAGTGTTCGGTAGTATCTATAATCCTTTATGTAATGTGATAAAATATTTTCAGGAATAGAATATTTGGTTGAAACGTATTTGAGTATTTGCTCGGTGGGAGCATTAGGTTTATAACAAAGTAAACTTACCAAATATATAACTGCTTGTAATTGTTGTTCTGATGTCAAAGTATCTTTAAGATACACAGATTGCAAATCTTTTAAACTACCATCAATCCATAGTTGCAGCGAATTTATGTCACAATTATCTACTTGTAAAGATTTATTGTCACACAAATAATAATTTCCGGACTCGAGTTTAACAACATAGAGTTCATCTTTTCTATCTACAATCTCTTTTACGGTGAGTTCTCCCAAATCAGAACTGAAGGCAACCATTGTAAATTCTCTATCTCCTTGAGGTGTTGGAAACATTAATGCTGCATACTTTTCACCTGTTTCATTGTTCGTTAAGGTAGCTCTCTTTGGTTGTCCCATCTTCCTTGCAAAATCAAGGAAATTCCACACTTCCTCAATCTTGCTCATTTTAGGCTGACTATCAGTTTGTGCATCAAAGATGTCAATGTGTTGTTCCTCGCATTCCTTCTTTACTAACCAATAAGAGATATTGCCACTTATTATAAGAGATTTATTATACACATTCATACTTGCAAACTCTGGCGCATTCCAGTTCATTTGCGCTATTTGCTTAAAACAAGAGCATGCAGTTTTCAGATCTTTCTCTACGTTAATACCCCAATAACAACTACGAGCTAAATTTGTCAATGCATATAAATTCCCACCATCCGCTGCCTTTTTCATCCACTTTATAGCTTCTTCATAATTCTTTTTAACATAATACTGAACCCATAAGTTTTGTTGAGCATTAGAGGAACCACGATCAGCAGCCAGATGAAAATATTTTAAGATTTCTTCCTCGTCTTCACACTTTATTGCCAAATTGTTATATGCCTCATAGTTTCCTGATTCTGCTTGCAGAAGAAGAGATTCTTTATTACCGGTAATATTTTCGTCTCCACACCATAAATGCCATGCACACATTCCTTTCATAGGAAATAATTGATATTGGTTGTCTTTAAACTTTGACTTTTGTATCATGTCAGCGTGTTTATGCAAAAATAAACGCCTTTTATCTGCCTCGTATTGCTGATATTTTTTATGTAATTCAAGATCGGTAATATCTTGTAAACGTGGGATAACAAGATGCCTCACTCCGTCTTCTAAACCAATATCTTTTACTAAGTCAGCAGTATAAATCAATTCTTCTAAGGACATATCTACCCAATCTTCTTTAAATTCTGCCATTCTTAAACCTGCGAGAATAGCGATTTTCTTTATCTTCTCTTTTTGTGCATAGAAAAAATTATCTGCAGCCTTCAAGCTTGCATCCTCTGCATCATAAATTACGCCTATTGATTCTAAATCATTAATAGTTTCGACTGCTTTAAGTAAATTCTCTTTGCACGATGAAAGGACACTCTCAAATTCCTTAGGAACTAAAGCATTTTCGACTATACTTTCAAATGTAGTAATCTCCTCGTCTATTTTATGTTCGTAGATACATTGATACACAATGTTCGGATTGTCATTTCTCTTCAAAAATAGTGATAGCAATTGTTCTGCTTTTTCATCAACCTTTTTGATGTCATCATATTTTTTCCACAAGTCAAAGTTAATAAGTAGAGTCCTGAAAACATGCCAATTGTAACTGGGGTGTTCTCTACTCCCTCCTTTTTCCCAGATTATAGAACCACATAAGAATGCAGCAATAATACGAGAATCGCTTGTTAAATGTTTAAAACCATCAAGAACATCAAGTCCACTGTTGATAACGTATTCATACTTGTTATCAGTTGCCAACACATCTGTTTGATTTTCAGTATCAGATTCTTCCTTCTTATCATAAACATTTTTTAGCATGATTGTACCCTCTATTAATAATGCAAGAGCAATAAAGGGAGATATAAGAGATAAGAATCCTGCTACAATAAAAATCACTCCGTATTTCTTACATTGCTCTACGGTAAATCGCTGATAGTTTAGATAATACCATATTCCTATGAACAATGCTGAAATGAAAGATGCAATAAGCCATTGATTATAGAATCCATTATCCCTGTAAGAATAAGAGCAATAATACCAAAATCCCCCAAGACTAATTAAGCAACTTATTAAAGCGATACTCAATATGATGATATTTACTTTGCTTTCAAATGATCTCTTTCTCCACTTTGAAATTCTTCTATTTAGGAGATTTTTGTTTTGGCCTTGATTTTCCATATTTATTTTATCTTTTAGTGAACCTATTTCCTAGGAAATTTAGGAACACAATATTAATTATTTGTTTAGATTTTAGATGAGATCTGATAAATCTATTGCATATGTCAATTATTTTACATATCTTTGCATCTATCGTAAGAGATAAACGCTTATAATAAAATTTTATAATATTATGTTATTAAATAGTCTTTGCGTGGCAATTCTCGCTAACATTATTTGTTATGTTCTCATTCATTACATTTTAACCCCTTTTTGGAATTATCTTAAACAATCAATTCGTTTATTCAAACACACTCATTCCTTCAGGTTGCCAGAAGATACGTGTGCGAGAGAGGTTAATAATATAGGGTTGTGTCTTTTTGCCAACAGGGATGAAATCATCCGAGGCATCCTCATAATTCTCTAATGCCGACTCAAACGCTTTACGGATACGTGAGAGTTTTTCGTTCGCGGAGTTATTGGTCGGGTCTATGAGCGTTTCTATGCTTTGCTTGGTGTCTTTCCTGTTAGACAAAGCTTTATACCATGCTTGCAATTCATCCTTATAATCGCTCAGAAACTTAATAGCAATGCCTTCATTATGATGCAGCAACGTGAAATACAATGCCTTGGAGAGAATCGGCATTTTGATTTCTTCTGTTAACTTGTTACCGGTACTATCTACCAAATAGATGCTATAGCCACTATCCACCAATAACATCGTGTCGTATGGCAAGGACTTTTTGCTGCGAGATTTAACGAAAGGCAATGTTCCCACAAATTGCACCAAATAGGAGAAAGCTTTCTCCCAATTGGTGCCAGGTTGGAATGGAAACAAGATATATTCATAGTTATAGCGATCATCGGGATTATCTCTATTCGGTTTATACCTCAAGAAACCGGCACAATCAGCAGGCAAGTGTTCCTCGGAAAAGAACGCAGACCAATATTGTTGCTCTGTGCGATTTTTGTTAGAGAACCATAAATCTAACATATGGCGTGGTTCAATATCATCTGAATACGAACCGATGAGATCTTCGTTGTTTTGGGCATGAGTCGGCAAGTAAACAAATACGTAGTCTTTCCGACGGAATACCTCACGTAATTGACCTATATGTTGTTGGATAAATATATTTAATTCTGCATGAACATTCTTTTCCAGGAAAACTAATTCGTGTTGCCGCCCCATAATTCGTTCGTCGCGGATTTGCACATCATAAATAGGGAATACAAAATCGTCATGCGGATATTTGACTTCCGGTTTCTGAGGAACTAAAGATGTCGTTAAAGCAGCTTTATGTTCCTTTATATCCATCGGATCTATTTCCGATTCATCATTCGGAATCCAACGTGCCGGTGGTTCGCTATAGGCTGGGACTGTAGTCGCAGGAGAAATGTTATTTCTACAAAAGAGAGCTGTTAATTCCGGTGAGTGATATTGAGCTACCGCACGTTTGATACGTTCTTCCAAGGGCAACGTAAGAAGCTGTTTGCAGGATTCGTAATTAGTTAGCGTACCTTTTCCGTCAATATTAGAAATATCACTTTGTAAATCCTCATTTCCATCTGCGAGTCGATTCGCTTTTTTGAAAAGAGAAAGCGCAGTGTGAAAATAATTCGCCATCACATACATTACGCCTAAATTGATGTAAGCAAAGTAATTTTTATGCTCCTTGATAAGACGACGATAGAAATAAGCCGCTTTGTTGTAATCAATAGGCGTAAATGTGCCATGCTCATAACTAATTGCCATATTCATCATACCTATTTCTTCTCCTAATTCCGCTCCTTTTTCCATCCATTCACGACCTTTCGCTGTTTGACCATCTCTTAATAGGTCTAATCCACAGGTTACCATGCCCTCTTTGATTCCGCGACGAGCGGCTAAAAAGAAATAATCATACCGATCTTGTGATGTGTCTGCGAGTGAACCTAATATGGTGTAAGCGCCATATAGTTTTTGACGTCTTGCTAATAAATGTAAGTCGCTTTTAAAACTATCCAATAAATCTTCATCGCACTTCCGCAAAGCCATATCATCGTAGTCTTTGATGGCGTTCCAGAATTCCGCATTAGCCTTGTATGGAGTAGCATCAATTAGCCCCAAGAAATCTGTGAATTCCTTTAAGGGAGTCATATCAACCGGGTAGCGCCATGTAATATAATCCGGTCCAATAGTATAAAAGGTATATAGGGGTTGTAGTTTCTCTTGCGTACGCACAGGTTCCTCTTCTACAGACGCTATCGGAGCTGTAGAAATGGCTTTTTTCTTTCCTTTGCCAAAGAGTTTTGATATTTTTTCAATCAGGGACATTTGTGCTTTTTACATCGGTCATTTCGATTTCGGTTGCAAAAGTACTACATTTTTTTGACATATGCAAGACTTTTGTCATTTGCAAGGCTTGCAAAATTACTACTTTTTCCTTATATACCAAAAATCTGCATTTTAGATGCTGATTCTATGAGTTTTGAATAAGTGAGACATGGCACACATTTTCGGCAAGTGCCACTTGCCAAAATTCGTCCTTTTCTAATTCTGCAAGCGGGACTTGCAAAAATGGGAAATCAAAATATTGAATTGTGGCAACGGCGTTGCCCGAATTTGCAAGTTCTTTAGAATCATCCTCTTCTGTCGGATTCTCTAATTGGTCAACGGCGTTGCTCCAATTGACGTATTAGCATATGATTGATAGAAGAAACGGCATCTTTTCAACGTGTCATACGTCCAATCCGCCCCATACCGTTCCATTTTTCAGTTTGGCAACCTCCTCATCTGACAGAAGTGACTTCTGCAAGCTAAACTGCGGATCTTCATAACGATAATAAATGCGACCATGGCTATCGGGAATATGAGCAATAACCGTATTGTACAGGGTTTCAAACTCATTTATGTCATTTTTGATCGTCCGCAAACTGATGGGCAGGCAATCAACTGCCTCCAAAGCCTTATTGCATTCTGCCAGCAAATCCTCAATATAGTAGCGCCGTGTTTGATTTCTCAAACAGCGGTCCAGTGCATAATGGCGTATGAGTTTTTGTTTGGTTACAGGCATAGAGTATTTATCAAATGGCTTGCAAAATTACAACTTTTTTCTGAAATATGCAAATATGTAAGGTAGTATTTTTGATTTTTACAAAGTTTGATATATCAGCGGGCTGAAAAGCAGGCACAAAAAAAACAGAGCCTCGTCTCCGAAACTCTGTATATAAAATATGTCACCGCCTTTTTACGCTGCCGATGAAGTCGGCTCTGTGTTTAACGTCAGTGAGTGACGAGGGTTATAAACTAATGTCTAATAAATGACCTATTAATTTATTATTTGCTAAGTAAACAATACTGTATACGTTCTCTAACTCTTCATAAAATGCATACCATGTAGTATGCGCATTTTTACGGTAACGGACAAAATGAAGATTTTTCCCGTCAACGCAATAACGTGTAAAATACTCAGGCGCATCTACAGAAAGAGAGTTTTGCAAATTAAGCGCAAAATACCTGAATATATCACGCATATACATGACGGCATAGTCTTCCTCGCCGAAATATCCCTGTTCCACCAACTCTTTCACACTTTCTTCAAATTGCAAAAGAGCCTGCTGCGTGTAAACGACTTCTTTCATTGGAACATAGCACGGATACGCGGCTCAAGGAAGGCGATAGCTTCGTCTGCCGTATAGTACTTCTTCTGCACATTGCCGGCACTCGACACCTCGGTGGTAATCGGTGCTTCTTTGGAGTTGTGATTCAGGTCCATATACTAATGCTATTGTTTGTATAAACGATTTCGGGTGCAAAGGTACTGCTTTTTTTTGAATTGTGCAAGTATTTTAGGCGATTTGTGCGTTTTTGTCTCTCGGTCATCTCGGCTTTAAGGAGTAAGTGCGCCTTAATCGCTTCACGGTTGTGAGCCGCTTTTTTTTCTTTTATTTTCCTAACAACCAATCTATCACATTGATTTTACGTATACCGTCAATGTTTGCGCTATCAAAGTCAGTTGTCAAAAGATATTTAGGATAAGTGTCCTTAATCTTTCTTAATGACGAAAGTTCACGATTTAGTGTTTTTTCGTCATTAACGGTGTAAGCTACTTGGTAATACTCACGCTCTCCGTTGTGTTTCATAACCACAAAATCCACTTCACCTGCATCTGTTCTGCCGGCATAAACCTCTCCTCCTCGTCTCAGTAGTTCAAAATACACCACATTCTCTAACTTGTGCCCTAAATCAATGGTCGGAGCATTCGTTTGCAGGAGATTGCGGAAACCGAGATCCACTGCATAATACTTGTAATTGCTTGCCAACAACCGTTTGCCTTTGATATTATACAGACGCACAGGATAAATCAGGTACGATTCCGTAAAGTAGCGAAGATATTTCAACACTGTATTGTGCGACATCTGTTGTCCTGAAGTGCGGTTCAGCGTATCTGCGATATTGTTAGGAGAGACCTCACTGCCTATACTGTCATACAGAAAGTTGATCACACGCTGTAAGGTGTCAAACTTCCGCAGTTTATTCCGCTGCACAATATCTTTGATCACCACTGTATCATACACTGATTGCAGGTATGCATTGACCATTTCCGGGGCTGTGCGGGACAAATTGACTGCTTCCGGAAAACAGGAGGTATTCATATATTGACGAAACATCCTGCCGGAATCATGCTCATCGGGGAAAGAGGCAACGTATTCGGCGAAAGAGAACGGATGCAAATGAATATTGATATACCGTCCGGAAAGCAAGGTGCTCAAATCACTGGAAAGCATATAGGCATTAGAGCCGGTGATATATAAATCCACATCTTTCTTGACATAAAGCGCGTCCACCAGTTTCTCGAAATGTGGTAAGATTTGCACTTCATCCAAAAATACATATCGCTTTGGAATGTTCGGCAAGTGAGCTATAATGTAATCATATACTTCTTCCCATGATGCAAAACGGGCACTCTCACGTTCCTCAAAATTGAGAGACAACACAGCATCATTCTGTACACCATTAGCATACAAATACTGCCTGAATGCCATTAGCAATGTGGATTTTCCGCAACGACGGATACCTGTTACAACCTTTATCAGGTCTTGATCGCGCAATTTAATGAGTTGCGACAGATAGGATTCTCGATTTATCATAGTGCCATTCATTTCTACTGACGAAAAT
>Ga0256405_10009506_pt1 | contig 13281 bp, 2 predicted proteins | sample RumenRJG_02DNA_FD_189096 | JGI IMG/M metagenome (GOLD analysis project Ga0256405, IMG submission 189096) | Bovine rumen microbial communities from Lethbridge, Alberta, Canada - RJG_02 | ecosystem: Host-associated > Mammals > Digestive system > Stomach > Rumen | place: Canada: Alberta | collected...
CCTGACCAAGTTATGTTTTCCAGATAACTTTCGCTGATGTTTAGCTCATTTGTATTGTATATTGGTCCAGTTATGGTATCAGGAACACCATTTTCTTCGAAAGATGATTTTAAAACATGTTTATTATTAATGGCCTTGTTTATTGTTGTTATTTTAACTATATTTGGTAATAATTTTGTATTTGTCATATTGGTTTTGATTACTATGGTTTTTCCGTTGTTGTTCAAAAGTCTTGCGTTGTTATTATCGAATTTTGTATTGTTTATGATTAAATTGGAATTGTTTAAATTGTATATGATGTAGCTTGTTTCAACATCGTTTCCGTTAATTTCCAGTATGTGGGGTGCTGTTATGTTGGTGAATGTTGAATTGACAATTTCCATATCTTTCTGATTGTAAATCAGGGTATGGGTATTTGTTTTTTCTTCAAGCTCTGCTGCTTTTTCTATTGTGTTGATATTTTCGAATTTTGTATTTATGACTTTTAGATTTGCGTTATTGTTTATTAGTTTACCATTGGTGTTTGTAAAAGTACAGTTTTCAATAACTGAATTGCTATTGATGTTTAACATATAATCGGAAGCATTTTTGAATGTGATGTTTATTAATTTAACGTTTGAATTGATGTTGAATAAGTTGGCATTTTCAAATCCGTTTATTATTGCATTGTTTCCGATTATTGTGATGTTTTTATTTATTGTCAACTGTTTGTTTGAGAATAATTCTATGTTGTTTAAGTATATTGTTGCATTGTTCTGTGCCAGGTTAATTGCTTTTTCTAATGAGTCGATTGTGTTTGTCCATGTAGTGTCTGAATTGTATGTATTGTTTTTGTTTTTTATTATTATGGAATTTTCATTTAAATTAGTGGTCGGTATTGTATTTTTATATTGGTACACTAATGTATTTGATTCGAATCCGCATAATCTTAGTTTTAGGTGTGTTGTGTAGTCTTTTAGTTTGTAGTTGAATAGTGCTGTGAATTTGTAAGGTGTTTTTTGATCTGTCGGATAGTCAATATTTGAAACGCTGCTTGGACTGACAGTTCCGATTTGGACATTGTTTTCCTTGATTGTCAATGGAAATCTGTCAAGTGTAAATATGTTACTGCATATTATTCCATCAAACGTAACGTTGATTGTGACTTGGTTATTGTTTATTATATCCTGTTGGCTTATGTTAAATTCATTGATTATTATTGCTGGTTCACCATTTGGCCCGTAGTATATACCATATATTGGACCATCCACATCGGGGAAATTAACTCCCCCATAGTTGTTGTCTGTAAGTAAATTGTTTTCAAGACTGTCTGCTGCAATTTGTAAGTTTTCATCTGTCATATTTTCGCTAGCGGATACCATGGATGGCATCATGACTAATGCTATTAATATTAAAATGAAAAATGTTATTTTACTTTTTTTCTTCATAAACATCAACTTTGTTTTAGTTTTCAATTAAATAAATTAAATAAAAATATATTTATTAATATTAAATTATATTTTTAAATTAATAAATATGTTTTGTTAATTGGTTTTCATATTTAAAAAATGGTATTTTATGGTTAATCTTATTTAAAAAATAGTTATTTGATTTTAATGTTTATGGTTTTGTATTCATGTTTTAATTTAAAAAAATAAAGTTATTAGTCAAATTTATTGACTAATATTCATCTTTCTCTTTAGATTTTCTTCTATATCCAAATACTAATAATCCAAGTATCAATAATCCTAAAACAATAGGAATAATCATGTTTGTTAATTTAGGAGTATTTGTGATACTTTTTGTTATTTCATATGCATTGGATGGACTTACTGCACCAGCAGCAGATGGACTGTTTGTATCAGAATCTGATGATTCACTGGTTTTATCTTTACTTTTTGCTGATTCCTCTCCGGTAATACTCGGGGTACTGCTGTTTGTACTTATGAGTTCACCGTTGTTTGAATTAGTAATTATGTCTCCACCTTCTGTATTTGAAGTCATATTACTAGGAACTTTTGAATCAGGTAGACTAATACCGTTATCCAATGGCTTATCGCTGTTATCGACAAATGTTCCATTGGAACTTTCTCTTTGAGAATTTCTTTGATTTTTTGTATAATCAGTCCAATCATTGTCGTTATTGTTTTCATGATTGGTATAATCTTCCCAATTGTCTTTAACTTCTTTTTCTGTTAAATCCACATTTTGAGATGAGGTATTTGTTTTAGTGTAATCATCTTTGGCATTATTTTTTGTGGAATTTGTGTAATCTTCTAATTCTGCTTTTGAAGTTGAATTTGTGTAGTCGTCAACCCCTCCTTTTGTGGTTGAATTAGTAAAATCATTTAATCCACTGCCTTCTCCTTCTGAATCTCCTGATGCATTACGATTTTCTTCTTCAGGATTTAAATTAGGTTTCACCGGTTTTGTTCCATTTCCTGTTTTCATAGGATTGGAATCAAAAGTTGGATTTCCACTTTCTGGATCGACAATTTTGCCGTCAATTGTATTGGTACGGTTATTCACATTTTCAGGAGGCACATATGTTGTATTTTCTCCACCATCAATTGTATTTAATATTTTGGACCAGTAGGTATACTCGTTTAAAACGGTATTGTTGTAGAAAGTGTCTCCAACATGTTCTTTTGGTCCTTCTTTGTATCCTTCAAGTGTTTTATCCGGCGCATCTTCTCTGGATGTAACAAGCATATTATTTTTGATTGTTGAATCAACAGAGGATAATAGATAAACTGCATAATAACCTTCGCTGAATACAATATTGTTTTCAATATCGAAGGTGTGGTCACCATCAGTACTTTGCCTGTAACTTATACCATATAAATTGGAATTTTCTGTAACAGTACCAACACTGTGCACTTCAATCCTGTTGTTTTTTATGGTGTCGTCAGAATCCTGAACTTCAATACCTGCCACCAATGCCCATTCATGCTCTCCGGCGAGACCTGTGATGTTGATGTCGTTATCATAAACATTGATGCTCACCGGTCCATATGCGTTTTGAGAATAGATGCCTAAATTCGGTCCATTTGAAATTGAGTAAATATCATTTTTTGTGATATTTATATCATCTAAAGGTCCTGTAAGCTGTATTCCGTAAGCTGTACCTGCTGCCATCACTCCTCCTCGTGTCATAATTGAAATATTATTAGAATCGATGGATAAATTCCGTAAGTTATATACATCTATTCCATAAAGGTAGTTGGCTGATCCTATACTTGTTACAAAATCTTCCATAGACAAGTCATTTCCCTTGACAATACCGTTATTTGCGCTGTTAATTCTAACGGCAACTAATGTTGGATAAGCACTTGGAGGTCTATTGTTGACATTAGCGGTTAAATTGTTATTTGTCAACTTGAAATTATCACAATGGTCAATGCATATTCCAGCAACATGGTTTACTCCACCTGTTTCAAAATTAATTGTTCTAAGCGGAAAATATGCTTCAACTGTGTTGTTATCAAGTACTGCATTATTGCCTCCTTCTACATTAATCGCATAATCTGTCCCGTCATTATTGTTGTTTGCTTCAAAACGAATCACATTATTAAGCAATTTTAAATTTTTCTTATATTGTGAATTTATTCCGAAAGCACTAACATCTCTTGGAACTACATAATGCAGGTTAATATTTGAAAGCGTAACATCATTTCCATTAACATACACTCCACTATTATCGTTATCTTCAAAAATGGAAGATAAATCCATAGTTAAATTTGTTAATGTAACATAATCCGCACCAATGAAAAAAACAGTATCTGTTAAAATTGTTTTTTCATTGCCGGTAATTGTTATATTTCTTGCATTAATATTCAAGGTACCTAATGAATCAAATTCTCCATCTAAAAAGATTGTTTTATTTTCAAATGAGGAATTTAGTGTATTTTTATCATCAAAGTAATTTTGAATAGTGTCCTCTGTAATTATGATTGTATCGTTTGCAATGTTGGGTATTGATGCTGTTGTATTTTCTTCAGCATTAATTGGACTGATTAGTAGGATAGCAATTAATATAATGCATAATACAATTATTCTTTGTGGCTTGATTATTTTCACCTCCTTTTGAAGTTATTCTTTAATTAAAAAGACATTTGTATATATGTAAAATATAATTTATATAATTTAAGATATGTTTAGAATTTATAAATTGAAATGGTGATGGTTGGTTTTTTTATCCTGTAACTTTTACAGTGTTTGATGTGGTTGCATCCTTGTATTGGGAGGTTATTATGTATTCTCCTTGTTGTAGGTTTATGTTGAGTTTTGCAATTCCGTCTGTGTTGGTTGTTCTTGTGTAGAATACTCCGTTGATGTTGAATGTTATTTTTTCGTTTGCAAGTGGTTTTCCTGTGCCGTCAAGCAGTGTTGCGGTAAATGGGTTGGATACGCCGTATTTTTTGGTTAAATCATGTGCTATTATTGTTGGAAGTACTTTGATATTGTTTGATACCTTGCATCCTGCGTATTCTGCGGTTATTATGTAGTCTCCTGGGTTTAGGTTTATGTTTAGTTTTGCGATTCCGTCTGTGTTGGTTGTTCTTGTGTAGAATACTCCGTTGATGTTGAATGTTATTTTTTCGCCTGCTCCCCCAATGCTTCCGTCAGGTTTTATTAGCTTGACGGTGTACTGTGAGTTGTTTCTGTAGTATTTTGTCAGGTCTTTGTTTTCCAGTATTTTTGAGATTACTGTTATTAGGTTGGAGTGTTGTTCTGTTGTTTCAGGGTTGGTTGCTGTTATTATGTAGTTTCCTGGGTTTAGGTTTATGTTGAGTTTTGCGATTCCGTCTGTGTTGGTTGTTCTTGTGTAGAATACTCCGTTGATGTTGAATTCTATTTGTGTGTTTTTGAGGGTTTCTCCTTTTTGGTTGTAGAATATTGCGTAGTATTGGGTGTCGTTTCTGTAGATTTTGATTGTGTCATTTCCTTTGATTGTTGGTTTGACTGTAATTGTGTTTTGTTTGGTTATGTTATTGTATTGGGTTGTTATGTTGTGTGTTCCGCTTTGTAAGTTTACTGCAATTCCAGCATATCCTTCATTGTTGGTGGTTCTGGTGTATGTTGCTCCGTTTATTATGATTTTGACTGTTTTGTTTGATAATGGGGTGTTGTTTTCTGTGAGTTTTATTGTAAATCTTGATCCGTCTTTATAGTACATTTCCAGGTCTTGGCTTTCGATTTTTTCCAGGTCATATTCGATTATGTTTAGTTGATTTGTGTCGGATATGTTTCTGTATGTTGCTGTTATTGTGTAGTTTCCTTTTTTAAGGTTTAATGTGATTTTTGCTTGTCCGTTGTTGTTGGTTGTGTTTGTGTAGGTTTTACCGTTGACATTGAATGTTATTTCTTGGTTTTGCATTGTTTTGTTGTTGTGGTTTTTCAATGTGACTATGTATTCGAAGTCGAAGTTTTCATAGGATTTTACATTGCTTCCTGTTAATTGGTATGTTTCTATGGTTTGTAAGTGGTTTGTTAGTTTGATGTTTTTGTATGTTGTTGTTATTGTGTAGTTTCCTTCTGGTAGGTTTAGGTTTAGTATTGCTTGTCCGTTGTTGTTGGTTGTGTTTGTGTAGGTTTCACCGTTTATTTTAAATGTGATTTCGGCGTTTTTGATTGCTTTTCCGCTGTGGTCTGTTAGGTTGACTTTGAATTGGAAGTCTTTGTCTGCGTAGGTTTTGATGTTGTTTGCTGTTAGGTTGTATTCTTCGATTATTGTTAGGTTGTTTGTTATTTTTGTGTTTTTGTAGATTGTTGTTATTGTGTAGTTTCCTTCCGGTAGGTTTAGTGTTCTTGTTGCTTGTCCGTTTTCATCGGTGGTTGCCGTGTATCTTCTGTTGTTTATTATGAATGTGATTGTTTCGCCGATTATTGGGGTGTTGTCTGTTCTTGTTAATGTTGCTGTGTATGTTATGTCTGTGTTTTCGAAGGCTCGGATGTTCTGGCCAGTTAGCATGTGGTCTTCGATTATTGTTAGGTTGTTTGTTGTGGATGTGTTTTTGTAAGTCACTGTTATTGTGTAATTTCCTTCTTTGAGGTTTAAAGTTATGATGCTCATTCCGTTTTTGTCTGTTTTGTTTGTGTAGGTTTTTCCATCTATTTTAAATGTGATTTCGGCGTTTTTGATTGCTTTTCCGTTGTGGTCTGTTAGGTTGGCTTTGTATTGGAAGTCTTTGTCTGCATATGCTTTTATGTCGTTTCCAGATATGATGTAATCTTCAATCATTTCTAGGTTGTTTGTAGTGGATGTGTTTTTATATGTTGCTTTTATTGTATGGTTTCCTATTCCAAGTTTTAAATTTATTGTGCTTATTCCTTTGCTGTTGGTTGTGTTTGTGTAGGTTTTTCCATCTATTTTAAATGTGATTTCGGCGTTTTTGATTGCTTTTCCGTTGTGGTCTGTTAGGTTGACTTTGTATTGGAAGTTGCTTTGTGAGTATGTTTTTATGTCATTTCCTTTTAGGATGTAGTCTTCGATTATTTCGAGGTTGTTTTCGATTGTTATGTTTTTGTATGTTGTTTTTATTGTGTAGTTTCCTGTTTCAAGGTTGAGTGTTAGTGTTGATTCTCCTTTGCTGTTGGTTGTGTTTGTGTATGTTTTTCCATTAAGATTGAATGTGATTTCTGCATTTTTTATTGGGTTGTTGTTGTGGTCGGTTAGTTTTGTCCTGTATGTGAAGTTGACTCCTGAGTATGCTTTTGCATCGTTTCCAACTAGGTGTGAGTCATCTATGATTATTAGTTTGTTTGTAATAGTTTTGTTTTTGTATGTTGCTTTAATTGTGTAGTTTCCTTCTTTGAGGTTTAGGTTTAGGGTTGCTATACCGTTTTTGTTGGTTGTGTTTGTGTATTCTTTGTTTTTGAATATGAATGTGATTTCTCTGTTTGCAAGGGGTTTGTTGTTGTGGTCTGTTAATAGAATCATATGTGGGAAATCGGTATTTTCATATGCTTTGGTATTGTTTGCGGTAATGAATGCGTCTTCAAGTACTGTTATTTTGTTTGTTTCTGTTTGTTTTTTGTATGTTGCTGTTATTGTGTAGTTTCCTGTATTTAAACTGATTTTTTGTTTTACTGTTCCGTTGTTGTCTGTTGTTAGTTTGTAAGTTTTGTTGTTTAGTTTTATTGTGATTGTTTGGTTTGCTGCTCCATTTCCATCTTTGTCTGTTAATGTGGCGGTATATGTTCCGTTTTCTGTGTTGTAGAATGTCAGGTCTTCTCCATTTAATAGGATATTTGCTGTTGTGATGTTGTTTTTAACTAATACTGTTTTGTATGCGGATGTTATTATGTAGTTTCCTTCTTTGATGTTTAATGTTAATGTTGCTATTCCTTTGTCGTTTGTTGTGTTTGTATATGTTTTCTTGTTGATTGTGAATGTGATTTTTGCATTTTGTATTGGGTTTCCTTTATGGTCTTTTAATGTTGCTTGGAATGTGAAGTCGATATTTTCATATGCATGGGTGTCGTTTGCAGTGATGAATGCATCTTCTATTATGGCTATTTTATTTGTGGTTGTTTTGTTTTTGTATTGTGTGGTTACTGTGTAGTTTCCGGCATCCAATTTTAGGTTTAGCAGTATGCTTCCGTCTTCGCCAGTAATTTTTTGGTATGTTTCATTGTTTATTGTGATTGTGATTGTTTTGTTCGGTATTCCGTATCCTTCTTCGTCTGTCAGTGTCATGTAATATGATTGGTTCTGTGTTGTGTAGAATGTTTCGTCATATCCTGTTAGGTTGACTAAGTCTTCGTATTCGTATGTTAGGTTTGTTGTTGAGTAGTTGTAGTATTCGTTTCCTGTGTAATATATGAATATGTTGTTTTGGGCTTTTTTGAAGTTTATTGGTAGTTCTATTTTGCTGTCTGTTAGGTTCATTTCATATTTATCATCATTTACATAGATTAATACTGTTCCTGTTGTGTTTGGTTCTATGTTGATGTATAGTGTGTTGTTTTCTATTTTTGCTGCTGTTTTTGTTTGTATTTTTTTGGCTGTGAATGTTGCTGTTGCGTTGCTTGAGGCATATTTTTTATCGCCGGCAAATATTACTGTAGCAGTGTATGTTCCTCCAAGGACATTGTTGATTGTTACTGTGTTTTGTCCGTTTTTGAGGTATATTATTTCTGTGTGGTTGTTTATTATGAGTGTTGCTTCTCCTGCTACTTCTTTGGGTGTTAATGTTATTGTAAGTATTTCGTCTTCGCCTGCATTGATGTCTGTTGCGTTTATTGTTAGGTTTGTTTTGAATTTGTTGACTTTAAATATTGCTGTTGCATTGGCGGATTCGTAGTATTGGTTTTCCCAGGTTTCTATTGTGATGTTGTATTCTCCTGCAGCATAGTTTTTAAGTTTCAGTTCGGTTCCGTTTCTTACAAACACTGTTTTTTTGACAGTTTCGTTGTTTTCATCTGTAATGTACATGTATGCCTGTGTTGATAGTTTTGTCGGGTCTGTTGTTATTTTTATGATTCCTTGTTCTCCATAGTTGATTTCATCTATTGTCATGTTGATTCTGGCAGGCTTTTTGTGGACTGTGTAATCTTTATGGAATATTGATTTGCAGTAATCTTCATCTCCTTCATATTTGATAATCAAATCATAAGTTTTTGGAATCAATCCTGAAACTTTTAACTCGGCTTTTGTATCATTAATATTTGCATTATATTTTTTTCCATCAATAATCACTGTTATTTTTCCTGTTGGCTGGTGAGTATAGTTTCCTGTCACGGTCATATAGAATGTCGCATCATCTCCATAATATATCTCTTCAGCTTGCACATTCATTGCACTCAATTCTTTTCCAACATCTATATCCGCAATTTGTATATTTCCTCCAAGATTTGCTGTAACAGTATATGATCCTTTAACATCGCTTTGATTAAATTCAACAGTTGCTTTTCCATCTATAATTTTTTCAGTAATGTTTTTGCCATTCACATCAAATGTAACATATAAATCAGGTAGTTGTGAGTAATCAACTCCATGTTTTTCATTTATTAATGTCATTACTTCGCTTATGTTTGTTTTTTCGCCTATATTGAGGATTGAATATTCGGGTTCTAAACTTATTTTCCAGTATTTTGTCACATTCAATGTTCCGTAAAGATGATAATTATTTAATGGGTCTTCTCCATTCCATGAATTATTTTCAAGAGAAATGATATTTCCTCCGCGAATCATAACATCCTGAACTACTGTTGCCATTGTATAGGTGTTATTGTTTAAGAATACGCAGGAAGTGATGTTTAAAAATCCTTCTCCAGTATTATAAATGTTTCCAGTACCGATGTCATAGTAAATTGGATTGTATACTAATGATTCGGCATGATTGTTTTCAAAGACTGTTCTGACAGCTGTAAACAAACCTTCATTATGCACTGCTCCTTGTATTCTTCCCTGGTATGCATGTACTGTTATCATGTTTTTAATTATTGAGTCCTCTACTGTAATGATTCCTATGTTTGCTATAGCAGTTCCAAGGGAGTGTCTTCCTATAGGGTCGGAAACTTTCGCCCCATTTATATCTGATATTTCAACTTTCTTCAGTAGCATGCTTCCATTGTTATATATTGATCCGCCATGATATCCCAAATCTATTACTTCAGTATTTTTGAATGTCGTATTTGTTATTATTGCATTACCGAAGTTGCAGATGTCTCCGCCTCTTCCGCCATCGTTGCGTCTTTTAATTGTATCGTCTATTAATGAGGCACCATGTGATGTTGCCTTATTGTATCTGAATGCTGAATTCGAAATGCTTAAGTTTCCACTATTATAGATTGCTCCACCACTTCCGGCATAATTTTCAGTAAAATTTGAATTGTCTATAATTAAATTTCCAATATTTCTGATTGCTCCACCTAATACACTGTTTATGGTGTCTCCAACCCTGTCTTTGTTATTGTTAAACAGAGTGTTGTTGATTGTTAATGTTCCTTCATTATAAATGCTTGATTTTGTATTGTCTTTAATTTGACAATTTTCTAATATCACATTCGCATCTTCTTTAATGGTTATTGCAAGCCCATAATCAATATTATTTGCTTTTGCATTGATGAATTGGATATTTTTTATAGTTAATTGTGTTGTATTGGATGTGGTTAATATCTGATTTAAGTTTTCACCATCGATTATCGTATTATTTGATCCAATTATGTTAACTATATTTTTATTTTCAATTTTGATGTGGGTATTCCCATCTCCTTTGAAAGTTCCATTGCTCAAATATATATTTGAAGTCACATTAGTTTGCGTTAAATCAATTGCCTTTTGGATATTTTTCACTGGAGTTTGCCAGGTGTCTCCGGAGTTTTCATCATTTCCATTATTAATGTCTACATAAATATTGTATTCATTATTATCTTTTAAAATTTCAGTATTGTTGTCTGTAGCATGAATACATGAAATATTGATAAGAATACTTAAAATTATTATAATTATCATTATTTTTTTAAATTTCATATTTTAATCCTCAATTTTATAAATTATTTTATTATATATCAAGTAACATTTAAATAATTTAAGATGTATTGAGAATTTATAAATTTAAAATGGTGATGGTTGTAGCTGTTTTTAGTTTTGTACGGTTACGGTGTTTGCTACATTCAGTCCGTTGTAGCTTGAGGTTATTATGTATTTTCCTGCCTGCAAATTAATGTTGAGTTTTGCAATTCCGTCATCATTGGTTGTTCTTGTGTAGAATACTCCGTTGATGTTGAATGATATTTTCTCGTTTGCAAGTGCTTTTCCTGTACCATCAAGCAGCGTTGCGGTAAATGGACTTGAAATGCCGTATTTTTTAGTCAAGTCTTGCGCTTTTATTGTTGGAAGTACTTTGATGTTGTTTGATACCCTGCATCCTGCATATTCTGCTGTTATTATGTAGTCTCCAGGGTTTAAGTTTATGTTCATTTTTGCGATTCCTGATTCGTTTGATGTTCTTTCGTAGTAGACACCATTGATGTTGAATGTTACTTTCTCTCCTGCACCGGCAATGCTTCCGTCAGGTTTTATTAGTTTTACTGTGTACTGCGTAGCGTTTCTGTAGTATTTAGTTATGTCTCTGTTTTCGGTTATTGTTGGCAGTATTGTGATGTTGTTTGCTGCGTTTTCGCCGGTTACCGGGTTGGTTGCCGTTAGGATGTATTTGCCCTGCTGCAAGTTTAGGTTTAGCTTTGCAACACCTGATTCGTTGGTTGTTCTTGTGTAATATACCCCGTTGATGTTGAATGTGACCTGTGTATTTTTAAGGGTGTTTCCGGTGTTGTCTGTGAATTTTGCATAGTATTGTGTTGCATTTCTATAGACTTTAACAACGTCTTTTGCTTCAACAGTGGCTTTGATTGTTATTTTGTTTGTTTTAAACTCTTCCTGATATCTTGTTGTGATTGTATGTGTTCCGCTGTTCAGGTTGATTGCAATTGATGCTATTCCCTCATCATTGGTTGTTCTTGTGTATGGCTGTCCGTTGATTGTAAATAGTATTGTTGCATTTTTAAGAGCATTACCTTTTTTGTCAGTAAGTTTTGCCTTGAATCTTGATCCGTCTTTATATGTCATTATTAAATCTTCAGTTTCAAGATTGTGGTTTGTTCTGATTTCAATGTTGTTTGTTTTTGTTAAGTTTTGGTATGCTGTTTTTATTGTGTAGTTTCCCGGAGCCAAATTGATTGTTATTGATGCTACACCCTGATTATTGGTAGTTCCCGTGTATGTTTCGTTTCCTATTGTGAATGTGACTTTCCTGTTTGTTAATACATCCCCATTTGTATTGGTTAAGGTTGCTTTGAATGTTGAATTGTCGTGGAAATACATTTCCAAGTCTTGTGTGGTCAGTACTGGAGGATATTCCTTGACAAGGATTTTATTGATTGTTGATGTATTTTTGTATGTTGCTGTTATGTTGTATGTTCCTGCTGGAAGGTTGATTGTCAGTGATGCTTCTCCATTGCTGTTTGTTGTTCTGTTGTAGTCATCTCCATCAACATTGAATGTAACCACTTTGTTTGATAGGATGTCTCCTCTGCTGTTTTTCAATGTTACAGTATAGTTTGTTCCATCTCTGTAGTACATTTCGATATCATTTCCGGTTATTACTGGCGCATATTCTTTTACTGTAATCTTATTTGTTGTTGTTGCGTTTTTATATGTGACTTTTATGGTGTATGTTCCTTCAGGTAAATTGATAGTCACTGATGCTTCTCCGTTGCTGTTGGTTGTTCTGTTGTAGTCTCTGTTGTTGATGTTGAATGTGACAACTCTGTTTGATAAGATATCTCCTTTGCTGTTTTTCAATGTGATTGTGTAGTTTGTTCCGTCACGATAATACAATTCAACGTCATTACCTACGATTACAGGTTCGTAGTCTTTAACAGTAACTTTGTTGGTTGTTGAAGCGTTTTTATATGTTGCTTTTATAGTGTATGTTCCTGCCGGCAGATTGATTGTTATTCTTGCAATACCATTGGAATCAGTTATTCTTGTGTAGTTTCTGTTGTTGATATTGAAAATCACATCAACGTTGGAAATTGGAGTTTCCTGTGTATTTTTTAATGTGATTGTGTAGTTAGTACCATCACGATAATACATTTCAACATCATTTCCGGTTATTACAGGTTCGTAGTCTTTAACAATGATTTTATTTGTTGTTGAAACATTTCTGTAGGTTGCTGTTATTGAATAAACTCCTTCTGGTAGGTTGATTGTAATGGATGCAATTCCATCTTTGTTTGTTGCTCTTGTGTAGTTTTCACCGTCAACAGTAAATATTACATCAACGTTGGAGATTGGAGTTTCCTGTGTATTTTTTAATGTGATTGTGTAGTTTGTTCCGTCACGGTAATGCATTTCTATGTCGTTTCCGGTTATTACAGGTTCGTAGTCTTTTACTGTGATTTTGTTGGTTGTTGAAACATTTCTGTAGGTTGCGGTTATTGAATAAACACCTTCAGGTAAGTTGATTGTAATGGATGCGATACCATCTTTATTAGTATTTCTTGTGTAGTTTTCACCATCTATTGTGAATGTTACCTCGACGTTGATTAGTGGTGCTCCTTTAGTATTTTTTAATGTGATTGTGTAGTTTGTTCCGTCATGGTAATACATTTCTATGTCGTTTCCGGTTATTACAGGTTTGTAGTCTTTTACTGTGATTTTGTTGGTTGTTGAAACATTTCTGTAGGTTGCTGTTATTGAATAAACTCCTTCTGGTAGGTTGATTGTAATGGATGCGATTCCTTCTTTATTGGTTGTTTTTGTGTAGTTTTCGTTGTCTATTGTGAATG
>Ga0256405_10009507_pt1 | contig 13281 bp, 8 predicted proteins | sample RumenRJG_02DNA_FD_189096 | JGI IMG/M metagenome (GOLD analysis project Ga0256405, IMG submission 189096) | Bovine rumen microbial communities from Lethbridge, Alberta, Canada - RJG_02 | ecosystem: Host-associated > Mammals > Digestive system > Stomach > Rumen | place: Canada: Alberta | collected...
TTCGTATTGATTTTGTGAGTTCTTAAGTTTCTTGGGAGCGTTCAATGGTCTTTACACCCCCTTCGGTTCCCCCGTCATCGGGGGACAGAAACCCCAAGCGTGCTCTTTTGATAACTATTTTTAAAGGTATCGCACGATGATTAAGTTCTTGAGTTTTTGAGTTCTTGAGTTCTTAAGTTCTTAAGTTCTTAAGTTCTTAAGTTTCTGCGGGGAGATCCGAAGAACAAGGGGCTAGAGTCTTACTCCGAAGGAGGCGTGAATGTACCAGTCATTGAGGTGACCGTGCATAGCGCGATGCTTGAAGTTGTAGTTGTTGAACTGACCGTTGGCATTGATGAAATAGCGGTCCCAGTTATAGGTGATGGAGAGACGGGCAGCGGTGTTGAGTGCAACGCGGTTGTTGCGTGAGTGAGAACTCTGGCTCAGCACTTCGTACTCGTCGGCATAATCCAAATCAGCCCAGTCGTCGGCATGGCGCTGGTCAACTTCCTTGGCATTGGTGGTGCAGAGATTGACCTTGGTTCGGTTGAGCAGGGAAATCGTCGGCATGAACATAGCGCTTATGAGCCATCCCTTGGCTGGCACGAAGTTGTAGGCGTATCCTGCTCCGATGCTTACCTGATACTGACGCAGACGTGAGATGTCATCCATCATCAAGATAAAGTCGGCATTGCGGCTGTTGCGGTAATTAAAGTCGGCATAGTAGGCTGTTAGTCCTGCTATAAACGAACCTGCGGAGCGTACCTGATATGTCTTCTGGTTGTAGGCAGCCGCATAGGAGAAACGCTTTGAGTTGAATATATAGAAGCCGTCGAACATAAGGGTGTTAATGCGCATAGCGGCATCGAGCGGTATATCTCCCGTGAAGCTCCAAGGCAAAGCCTCTTCAGACCAAGGAGAGTCTTTGTCATCTCTCACGTACATCTGTCCAGCGAAGTGTGTAGTAGGTGTGTCCATCTTGAACTTGTGCCAGCGGAGATTCAGGCTATACCAGTTGCCCACACTTCTGAGGGTGAGGTTGCGTCCCTTAAGACCTGAGACATTGAATGAATAGCTGGCACTGATGCCTTTGTAGCCTACCTTCACACCCAAAGAGGTTGACACGTCTGTTCTGAAGCGAGGATCTGTGTCGAGATTTCCGGTTGCTTTGAACGTAGGGTCGAAGAATTCTCCATCGTAGATACTTTCTCCGTCAATGCTGGAGTGTATCTGGAGTTCTGTCTGTGTGACTTTTGTCCTGACACTTACCTGCCAGGGATACTCAGACGCCTTGATGTAGTTGGTATCCACACCATGCACCACATTCTTGTCGACAAGTAACTTTGCCTTTGCAAAAAGGCTGTTGGTGTCAACTTCAACTTGTGCCATCACCGGGGCTGATACCATCAGCAGGCAGAAGCTGACAACTATTTGCTTAAATTTCATTATAAGTTTTTAAGTTCTTGAGTTCTTGAGTTTTTGAGTTTTTGAGTTTTTAAGTTTTTGAGTTCTTAAGTATTTTTTCGCCTTAGGCGAGTGAGAATTTCTTAAGATTTTCTTGAGATTTTTTGCGAAGCAAGTAGTTTTTACTGAAGTTTGGAATCGAAGAATTTCTCGATGCGGCGGAAGAGGTGCTTACGGGTGTTGCCGCCATAGATGCTGTGATTGCGGTTGGTATAGACCTGCATCTCAAACTGGATGTCTGCCTGAACAAGACATTCTACCAGTTCGGCACAATTCTGATAATGTACATTGTCGTCGGTAAGACCGTGGCAGATGAGCAGATCACCGTGCAGGCGCTTGTAGCGATGGAGCGGTGAGATGTCGTAGCCGTTGGGGTTCTCCTGCGGACGACGCATATAGCGTTCAGTGTAGGCTGTGTCGTAGAATCGCCAGTCGGTCACCGGTGCTACAGCTGCTCCGCAACGGAACACAGGACGTCCCTCACACATCGACATGATGGTGTTGAAACCTCCGAAGCTCCATCCCCAGATGGCAATGCGGTCTTTATCGACATAGGGCAGAGAACCGAGATAGAGGGCTGTCTCCACCTGATCCTTGGATTCCTTGTCACCCATAGTCATATAGGTGCATTTCTGGAACTTCTCCCCTCGCCCACCTGTGCCGCGTCCGTCAACGCAAACCACGATGTAGCCTTTCTGAGCAAGACGGTGTTCCCAGATGAGTCCGCCAAAGAATCCGTTGCTCCAGGAGTTGTGTACCTGCTGGTTGCCTGGACCGCTGTACTGATACATGATGACAGGATATTTCTGCGATGGGTTGAAGTCGGCTGGTTTCACCATCCATCCGTTGAGCTGAATGCCCTCGCCTGTGGTGAAGGTGAAGAGTTCGGGCTTGGATATATTCAAACTACCATATACAGTCTTGAGGGCTGCATTATCCTCAAGAACACGAAGCTGTTTGCCGTCGGCTGTACACACGGCAGTGACAGGAGGTGTGTTGATGTCGGAATAGGTATCGACGAAGTATTTGCAGCCGTTGGAGAACTGGGCTGAGTGGAAGCCGTTGAAAGCTGTTAGGCGTGTACGCTTACCCTTCTGGTCAACCTTATAGATATACTGCTCCAGGGGACTTCCCTCGTTGCTGGCAAAGTAGAAGTTCTTGCCCTCGCTGTCGCTTCCGTAGAAGTCGTTGACCACAAATTCGCCCTGAGTGAGCTGACGCACGAGCTGACCTGTAGAGCTATAGAGATAGAGGTGGCGGAATCCGTCGCGTTCGGAAAGCAGCACAAACTGGGGTTTAGAGAAATCCAGATTAGCATAGAAGGTCGTCTCGATGTAAGTGTCGGACGTCTCACGCACCGCGAGTTGAGCCACACACGAACGGGGATTGACCATATAGATGTCGCACTGGTTCTGACGGCGGTTGAGTGTAAGCACCGCAAGGCGGTCGGCATCGCGGGTGAACTGGATGCGGGGAATATAGGAATCGGAATCAAGCGGGACCTGCATGTTGCGAGTGACACGGCTCTTGATGTCGTAGCTATGCACACTCACCTTGGAATTGCGTTCACCTGCCTTGGGATATTTATACTCGTAAACATTGGGATAGAGGATGTTGTCGGTCATCTCAGGTTCTGTTCCCTTGAAATACATAAGCGGGAAAGTAGGCACCTGGGATTCGTCGAAACGCACCCAAGCCAGCATCTGAGAGTCGCTGCTGAAGTCGTAGGCACAATTGTACTCAAACTCCTCCTCATAAACCCAGTCGGGCTTGCCATTGATGATGTGGTTGAACTTGCCGTCGGTGGTTATCTGACTCTCGGCATTGTTGTAGAGGAGCTTAACAAGGAAGATGTTGTTGTCGCGGACGAAAGCAATCATACTGCCGTCGGGCGAGAACTTCGGACATTCCTGCGGACCGCCGGCTGAGAGCGGAGTGAGAGTGTGGTTTCGCACATTATATATATAGTACTCCGCTGTGAACGAACGGCGATAGATTTCCTTACGGTTGGTCTCAATGAGGATGTTGGCTCCATCGGGCGAAATGATATAGTTTAAGAAGGCTGTTGGCTTCTTTGAATCATCGCCACTTTTCAACATACGAGCCTTAGTCAGGTTGATGACTGTATCGACTGGCGCACCGGTCTTGTAGGAATAGCGTACCAGCATACGCCTACGGTCGGTGAGAACACCATAGGTCTCGCCGTCGGGCATGGAATTGAGCGATGTGACGCGACTGGGATAATAGGCGTAATTAACCACGTCGTCCAGTTCAATGGTCTGGGCGTGGAGGGAAGAAGCCCCCTCCAACTCCCCCAAGGGGGAGAGAAATGATGAGTGTAGAGTGATGAATAAAAGGAATAATTTTTTCATATCGTGAGTTTTTTGAGTTCTTAAGGATTTTTTCGCCCTTAGGCGAATGAGATTTTCTTAAGATTATCTTGAAATTTTTTGTGAAGCAATTAGTTTTTGTCGGAGTTTGGCGGTGAACTCGTGGTTCTTAAGTCCCCACCCTGGGACGGCAAGGAGGGATTGGGGAGACTGGGAAACGAAGCGTTCGAGGACGATGTCGGGACGAAGACGTGAAATGAAATCTATGACGAGATCGATGTATTCATCTACCGTGTAGAGACGGAAACGTTCTGGATTCTGCTCATATTCCTCTGCCATGATAGTACCGCGAATCAGCTGCAGCTGATGAATCTTAAGCGTGGTGATGGGCAGGGCTGAGAGGCGTTCAGCCTCCATTTCGATGTAATGAGGGATGGTGTGGGTTCGGGGCAGATTGAGGATAATGTGGCCGCCAACGGGTATGCCCCGTTGCGCTGTCTGCCGCACGGCCCACTGCGTCTGGGCAAAAGTATGCCCGCGGTTGATGTCACGCAGGATGGAGTCGTCGGTTGACTCGATGCCATACTCCACGAGCACGAAACAACGCTTATGCAATTCCGCCAAGTAATCGAGCAAGGGTTCGGACACACAATCGGGACGAGTGCCTATGACTATCCCCACCACGTCCTCCACTCTGAGTGCTTTCTCATACTTCTCACGCAATGTATCGAAACTTGAATAAGTGTTGGTATATGCCTGGAAATAGGCAAGATACTTCATAGTGGGATATTTACGTGCAAAGAACTGCTTACCTTCCTCCAGCTGCTGAGTGATGGACTTCTCTGTGGCACAATAGGATGGGTTGAACGTCTGGTTGTTGCAATAAGTGCAACCGCCCGTCCCTACCGTTCCGTCACGATTGGGGCAAGTGAAACCAGCGTTCACAGAAATTTTCTGTACCTTCTGTCCCAGCTGGCTGGTGAGCCATTGTCCAAAGTCAGTGTACATCTAAATAGCGAAGAGTGAAGCTATCGTTGCGATGCCTGTAAATTTATTTTTAGAGAGCACGCTCACAGAGCGGGAATGAGGATTTCTCTTTGCAAAAATAGTCAAAAAAATATCATTGACTACTATAAATCCTTACTAATCTTTGTCTGTATAACGAAAAATCGTAAATTTGCAGCAAATAAAGTGAAGAGTGAAAAGTGAAGAGTGAAGAATTCTTCGGAGCTTTGCCCGAAGCGACTAAAGTCGATAACATTATACTAATAAAATTCAAAAACTTAAAAACTTAAAAACTCAAGAACTTAAGAACTCAAGAACTTAAATACTTAAGAACTAATAATGAAACGATTTTTTTCTGTTATAGTTATTGCCTTCATCATGATGGCAGAGACTTTGGCTCAAACCACAGTCACACGCCACGAAGTACAAGGCGGTGAAACACTCTATTCGCTGAGCCGCCGTTACAATGTCACAGTTGAACAGATTGTTGCCGCAAACCCTGGCATGGGTGAGAAAATCTATGCCGGACAGGTAATAAACATCCCTGCTGCAACAAATGGCGGGAACAACAACCAAGCCGCAAATAACAACAACCACGTCACAACGGTGAGCGTAGATGCCACTTTCGGTACTACGACAACAGCAAACACCAACATCGGTGAATGTAAGCTGATGTACCAGGTAGAGAAGAAAGAAACTGTCTATTCCATTTCCCGCAAGTTCAACATCACCGAAGAGGAACTGCTCAGAGCCAATCCACAGATAAAAAAAGAGAAAGTTAAGAAAGGCGAATATCTCTGCATCCCCTACTCCGCCAGCGAGATTGCAGCTCTGACCAAGGCCGAGGAAGAGGAAAAGAAAGAAGAAGTGGTTGAGACCGTAATCGTAACAGAGAAAAAGCCTTTCAACGTAGCTGTTATCCTGCCTTTCGGACTTGACAACAAACAGAAGACAAGCGAGGAAGTGAAGATGATTGACTTCTACGAAGGTTTCCTCGTTGGAGTTAATGACATGAAGCGTGAAGGCATCTCGGTCAATGTATATGCCTACGACGAAGGTGGTGTGAACAGCACTGCTACCGACAGCATCCTCAAACTTGAGAGCATGAAGAACATGGACTTCATCGTCGGTCCTCTGCACCTGGAGCATTACCCTGCCATCAGCGCCTTCGCCACAAAGAACAATATCTGTCTGGCTTTGCCATTCTCCACACGCGACTATCTGACTACAGCCAAACCGACCGTTTTCCAGATAAACAACAACGTGGCAACACTCTACGCCGAGGTCTATGACCAGTTCACTACCCAGTTCCCCAACAGCGATGTCTGCTTCATCGACATCAACGACAAAGGCAGCAAGAGCGACTTCGTGGCAGGCATGAAACGTGTGCTGGAATCAAAAGGAATGAAGCACCGTACCATCACGGTTGACCAGATAGCAAACATCAAGGATATGTTCAGCGATGAACACCGCAACGTGATTATCCCAACTTCAGCATCAATGTCCGCATTCGAAAGCATCATAAAGAAGATGAACAACCTGCCTGCCAACATAGCTGATTCACTTCACGTGACCTTCTTCGGCTATCCTGAATGGCAGACCTTCACAGATGCCGACGAAGAGAAACTCGTGAAATACAAGTCATCGTTCTTCGCAACATTCTACGCCTACAAGAACGACAACAACATCAACGCGTTCAGAAGCAAATTCACACATTGGTTCAAGCGCGAGCCAGTCAAGGCACATCCAGACTTCAGCTTGCTCGGCTACGATATTGCCCGCTACTTCATCAACGGACTTTCAAACGAGGGAACAGAATTCTACAACAATCAGGCGAACCACAGCTGCAGGTCGCTTCAGAACCCCATGCAGTTCAGGCGCAAGGCTGAAGGCAGCGGATTCGTCAACACCCATGTAAAAATCATACATCTATAATCCATCATGCGGAGTAAGACCCTACTGACCATAGCAGCGTTCATCCTTACGCTTCACGCCACAGCCCAAGTGGGTGAGCGGCGCAGCGACTTTGCCATAGGCGCAGGAGCAGGATGGACTTTGAACCAAGTCAGTTTCAATCCAACCATCAAGCAGACCTACAAGTTAGGACCTACTATCGGTTTCAGCGCAAGATACATCTGTGAGAAATACTTCACAGCTATCTGCGGAGTACAGATGGAAGTCAACTACTCACAGGCAGGCTGGAAGGAAGTGATTGAAGACGGTTCGCTCAATGAATACCAGCGCAACCTCAACTATATCCAGGTTCCGCTGCTCATGCAAATGGGTTGGGGACGAGAGAAGCGAGGAGCGAAATTCATCTTCGAAGCAGGTCCCCAGTTCGGCTACTGCCTCTCCACCAGCGAGAAGCGCGGAGGATCAGGCGCATGGGACACAAGCAACCGACCGGGCGGAGTGACCCACCAATACGACAACGACATCGACAATAAGTTCGACTACGGCATCACAGCAGGCGTGGGAATGGAACTCTCCACCGGCATCGGACACTTCCTGCTCCATGGACGCTATTACTTCGGACTTGCCGACTTCTACGACAACTCCAAGAAAGGCTATTTCTCACGCTCAGCCAATTCGTCCATCGTCATAAAGCTGAACTATCTGTTCGACCTCTGAAAGACATTTTGCATCAAATAACTAACTAACACATATTACTATCTATGAAGAAATTACTGCTAACTACCCTACTCGCAGGAACTCTCACAACAGGAGTTTCCGCGCAAGAGACTGAACCCAACGTAGCTTACCTCTTCACCTACTTCACAGGCAACGCTCCTGAGGAGGAACAGATTTGCTATGCGCTCAGCGAAGACGGCTACAACTACACACCGCTCAACCACGGAAATCCGATTGTGAAAAGCGACACCATTGCCTTTACCGGCTGCGTCCGCGACCCACACATCCTGCGCGGTGAAGACGGAAAGACCTTCTACATGGTTGTGACAGACATGAAATCCGCTCTCGGATGGAGCAGTAACCGGGGAATGGTGCTGATGAAATCAACCGACCTCATCAACTGGACACACTCAGTAGTGAATTTCCCCACAAAATACCCTAAAAAATGGGGCAACGTGATCCGTGTGTGGGCGCCAGAGACCATCTACGACCACAAGGCAAAGCGCTATATGGTGTTCTACTCTCTGCGCACCAGCGACCACGACAGCTTCGACCGCATCTACTACAGCTATGTAAACGATGACTTCACCGACCTCTTAGGCGAACCACAGTATTTGTTCGACAACGGTTCCGCAACCATCGACGGCGACATCGTGTTCAATCCTGCCGACCAGCTCTACCACCTCTTCTACAAGAGCGAAGGCGGACGAGGCATCTACCAGGCTACCGCAAAGAGCCTCACTCCAGAACCAGGACAGCGTCCGGGCAGCCAATGGACAAAGATTGACGGTCACGTAGATCAGACCAACAAAGCCGTTGAGGGAGTCGGAGTTTGCCAAAGCATCGACGGCAAGTCATGGATTGTGATGTACGACTGCTACGGAGCCGGACACTACCAGTTCTGCACCAGCACAGACCTCAAGACCTTCAAATGGGTGCAAGACACTCAGACACAAGGCAAGTTCACTCCTCGCCACGGAACCATCATTCCCATCACACAGAAGGAGAAAGACCGTCTGCTGCTCCACTTCGGCAACGGCAACAACGCTATACTGCCTAACTTCCATGCCGACCCAGAGATTCTCTATTCCAACAAGACAGGCAAATACTACATCTACTCCACTACCGACGGATTCAACGGATGGGGCGGATGGCAGTTCTCCGTATTCTCTTCCACAGATCTCATCAACTGGAAAGACGAAGGCGTGATGCTCGATGTCAAATCAGACCAGGTGAAATGGGCTTCAGGCAATGCCTGGGCACCAGCTATCATTGAGGTCAAGCAGAGCGACGGCACATATAAATATTACTTCTACTACTCTGCACACAATCCTAAGACCAACCGCAAGGAAATCGGCGTAGCAGTAAGCGATGACCCAGTAGGTCCGTTTGTTGACAGCGGTGCACCTATCGTCACCGACGCAGACCGTCCAGCAGCAGCTCGCGGCGGACAAGCCATCGATGTGGACGTATTCTACGATGCAAAGAGCAAGAAGCACTTCCTCTACTGGGGCAACGGCTTCATGGCTGGCGCAGAACTCAACAGCGACATGCTCTCAATCAAGAAGGAGACCATCACACTCATGACTCCTGAAGGCGGTTCGCTGGAAACTTGGGCATACAGAGAAGCCCCATACGTATTCTTCCGCAAGGGCACATACTACTTCATGTGGTCGGTCGACGATACCGGTTCAGCTAACTACCACGTTGCCTACGGTACATCCAAGTCACCATTGGGTAAAATCAACATGGTTAACGGCGAATACCCCACTATCCTCAAGCAAGTTCCCGAGAAGTTCATCTACGGCACAGCTCACAACTCTGTACTTCAGATTCCAGGCAAGGATAAATGGTACATCGTTTATCACCGCATCAACAAATACCACATCGAACGTGTGATGAGTCCCGGAATTCACCGTGAAGTTTGTATTGACGAACTCCGTTTCGACAAGAAAGGCCGCATCATTCCTGTTCAACCAACACAAGAAGGACCGGAGGGGTTGAAGTAAAAGGCCCCCTCCGACTCCCCCAAGGGGGAGAGATGAGTGAAGGGTGAAGTGTGAATTATTGGAGCAGCGAAGGCAGAGCTAAACTTGTTTAAGCTATGCTGAGTCGTGACAATTTATCGTTGCGATACCGCTAAAGAAAGCACTCAAAAGAGCACGCTTGCGAAGCAAGAATCACAGAACGAAGTGATGTAACAGTGAAGTGATAGTACCGGAGTGATTGACTATGAAGTGTGAAGTGATAATGAAAAATACTCTTAAGCGATTAGCTGAGACTTACGAAACAACTGACTTCCTGACTGACGACCCATCCAAGTTTATGCACTTGGTTTCCGGAGATCGCAATCAGGAAGTCATGGCTTTTATTGCGTCGAGCCTCAGCTATGGTAGCCGTAAGCAGTTTCTGCCTAAGATCCAGCAGATTCTGGATTGGAGCAACGGAGAAGTCTATGACTGGATTAAGTCGGGAGAGTTCAGCACCGAGCTACAATGCGACGACAAGCGTTGTTTCTACCGCCTCTACACCTGCGCCAAGATGCACCAGTTCTTCGAAGCGTTACAACGACTGCTAATACAATATGGAACCCTCAAAGACTATGTGCGGCTTAATGCCACAGACGGATTCACAGCTGTTGCCGCTATCTGCCGCTACTTTGCCGATGCAGGCATAGAGGGAATTATCCCGAAGAGCACCGACTCCGCCTGCAAACGAGTCTGTATGTTCCTTCGCTGGATGGTTCGTAAGGATTCGCCTGTGGACTTGGGTTTATGGGCAGACATCATAGACAGGCGAACACTAATCATCCCACTCGACACCCACGTGCTGCAGCAATCTCAAAGACTTGGACTTATTACAAGCAAGGCTGCGTCGATGAATACCGCAGTCAAAATCACAAAGAAACTTCTTGAATTCTTCCCCGACGATCCGCTCAAAGGCGACTTTGCCCTTTTCGGATATGGGGTGAATAAAAAAGACTGACTTGAGTCTCCTCAAGTCAGTCTTTTTATATAGTTACTATAGATTCTTAGTTGAACCACTTAACGTAGCAGAAGTCCTGACGGTGTGGCAGTTCTTCGTTCTTAGGATACATACGGTATGCAACCTTGAATGAACCTGCGTTAGGAAGAACTACGTTGCCTTCGAATGTGAAGAGGTTTCCTTCACGCTTAACTACGCTGAACGGATACTTGCTTGCAACATGAGTCTTGCCTTCTTCGTCGTCGCTGAGAACTACAAGTTCGAATCCTACAACGTCATCAAGACCTTGCTCGTCGATTACGTACTGGATCTTGTACTTGTGTCCGCTTTCGAGGTTAGCACCGTCGCTTCCGTCTGCCTTATTGCAGCTTACAACGTTGATGTTGTCCCAACGCTCTGCAACTTGCTCCTTCCAGTTTGCGATATCCTTTGCCTTCTTGTAGTTGTCGGCGAAGAGAAGTTTTGCGCGCTCTGCAAGTGGACCATAGAACTTGATATAGTAGTCGTTGAGCTGACGCTTCATAGTGTAGTGAGGAGCAACCTGAGCGATAGAGTTCTTCAGAGTTCTGATCCATCCCTCGCTGTAGCCCTTGGCATTGCGAGCATAGTAGAGAGGAAGAATATCGTTCTCGAGCAGAGAGTAGATTGTTGCTGCGTCGAGTTGGTCTTGCTGTTCCTGGTTCTGGTATGTACGTTTCTCTGTGAGTGCCCATCCTGCGCCTTCACGATAGCCTTCGAGCCACCATCCGTCGAGGACAGAGAGGTTTACAACACCGTTCATCAGAGCCTTCTCACCTGATGTACCAGAAGCTTCGAGAGGACGAGTTGGAGTATTCATCCAGATATCAACACCTGTTACAAGGCGACGAGCCAGCTTCATGTCGTAGTTCTCAAGGAAGATGATCTTGCCAAGGAATTCAGGACGACGGCTGATTTCGTAGATTTTCTTGATGAGACCCTGTCCTGCTCCATCGTGTGGGTGAGCCTTTCCTGCGAAGAGGAACTGTACAGGATAGTTAGGATTGTTCACAATCTTAGAGAGACGGTCGAGGTCGCTGAAGAGGAGGTGTGCACGCTTGTAAGTTGCGAAACGACGTGCGAAACCGATAATCAGGGCGTTCGGGTTAATCTTCTCAAGGATTGAAACGATGCGTGATGGGTCGCCCTGGTTCTTGAGCCAATCCTCACGGAATGCCTGCTTGATGTAGTCAACGAGCTTGTGCTTGAGAGTCTGACGAGTGTTCCAGATTTCTTCGTCTGGCACATTGTAGATTGATTCCCAAAGCTTTGCGTTTGACTGGTCATTGTAGTATTTCTTGTCGAAGTACTTGCCGTAGAGTGTCTTCCACTCAGAAGCGCACCAAGTTGGGAAGTGTACACCATTGGTTACATAGCCTACGTTGTCGAGTTCCTCTGGGAAGTATCCCTTCCAGATTCCGCTGAACATCTCCTTTGATACCTTTCCGTGGAGCCAGCTTACGCCGTTAACCCATGAGCAGGTGTTGCATGCGAAGGTTGACATACAGAAGCGTTCGTTATGGTCTTCTGGATTGACACGGCCCATTCCAACGAATTCGTCCCAGCTGATGCCGAGCTGTGCAGGATACTGACCCATGTACTTGCCGAAGAGACTTTCGTCGAAGTAGTCGTGACCTGCTGGAACAGGAGTGTGAACTGTGTAGAGGGAAGAAGTACGAACGATTTCGAGTGCTTCGTTGAAAGAGAAGCCGTTCTGTACGTATTCCACGAGACGCTGAACGTTGCAGAGTGCTGCGTGTCCTTCATTGCAGTGGTAGATTTCCTTCTTGATGCCGAGTTTCTTCAGAGTGAGGAAACCGCCGATACCGAGGAGGATTTCCTGCTTCAGACGGTTTTCCCAGTCACCACCATAGAGTGAGTGAGTGATTGAGCGGTCGTACTCGCTGTTGAGTTCGTTGTCGGTGTCGAGGAGGTAGAGTTTGATACGTCCTACGTTCACGCGCCATACGTATGCGTGAACTGTATAATTGTTGTAAGGTACGTCAACAACCAGAGGTTGTCCATCCTTGTCAAGTTCACGTTCGATAGGGAGTTCTCCGAAGTTCTGTGCTTCGTACTTGGCAACCTGCTGACCGTCCATTGAGAGGGTCTGAGTGAAGTAGCCGAAACGATAGAGGAAACCTACAGCCACCATATCCACGTTTGAGTCGCTGGCTTCTTTCAGGTAGTCACCTGCGAGGATTCCGAGACCGCCGCTGTAGATTTTGAGTACGTGGCTAAGACCGTATTCCATGCAGAGGTATGCTACTGATGGACGCTTCTTGTCTGGTTTAACATCCATATATGCGCGGAAATCTGCATAGAGCTTGTTCACACGCTTCACGATTGCAGGGTCTTTTGCAAGTTCATCCAGTTTCTCATAGTTCATGCGCTGGAGGAAGAGTACTGGATTCTGCTGTACTTTCTTCCAGAGATCGCCGTCGAGATCGCGGAAAAGATGACCTGCGTCGTTGTTCCAGGACCACCACATGTTGTGTGCGATTTCGTCCAGTGGCTGCAATTCAGCAGGAATGTTGGTTCTTACACTGATTTCTTTCCAATTCGGAGTGTTTGAATTACTTGCTTTGATTCTCATATTTGTATGTTATTAAAATGATTCTGTTGTAATGTGACTATTATTTAGCCTTTCTTAATGCTATGTCGTAAGCTTTCTTATAGTAGACTATAAAGTGTTTCCAAAGTGCTTTTTCTGCCAGTTTCGCCGCATTCTTGCGCGCTGTTTCCAATCCGGCAGCATCGAGTTGAGTAAATTCAAGAACAGCCATTTTGATTTCGTCGGAAGCATGATCGAAGTTGTTGTCTGTGCGGTGCACGGTACGTACGCCGTCAACTATAGAATGTTGTCCGA
>Ga0256405_10009510_pt1 | contig 13280 bp, 13 predicted proteins | sample RumenRJG_02DNA_FD_189096 | JGI IMG/M metagenome (GOLD analysis project Ga0256405, IMG submission 189096) | Bovine rumen microbial communities from Lethbridge, Alberta, Canada - RJG_02 | ecosystem: Host-associated > Mammals > Digestive system > Stomach > Rumen | place: Canada: Alberta...
GATGACGAGGTTGATATCCTTCAAAAGCGGCTCGCCATTAAAATATTTATATAAATGCTCAATTTTAACCAGCATAACTTTCTCCTGTCATTTTCACCGTTACTTCATTGCATTACGCGCCTTATCCTTTGATTATATCACAAACCGAAGAAAAAGTAAAGACAGCAAAAATGAACTATCTTAGTTGCCTGCCAAGGAGAAGAGCCTGAGTCAAACCATTCGCGGCAGCAAACCTGCGCATCAAGCAAACTATGCCGCGAATCAAAGCGCGCGGTCAAGCCTCGCGCTAGCAGGCTTGCGGGAGCGCGAGGGCAGAGCCCTCGCATCAAGGCGCAAAACCAAAATGCACAGCGAACTATAAGAGCACAGCAAACTAACCGCCATGTCAAAAGGCGCGGCAATATAGGCATACAGAGCGTGGACAAACAATAGTCCACGCTCAAACTTTGTCCGTAAATTATTGCCGCGCCCGCCGTCAAACAGCGAAGCGTCTTTGACGGCTCGACCCGTCAGGGGCGACCTGATACCGCAGTTCTTGGGATAATAGTTCTGCACTCCGGCGGGTCATTCCATAGATAGATGTTCTTGATTATCGGGGCTGGGGTAGTTGGGCTAGTCGATGGTTTTATTTTGGGACATAGCTTTGCGAGTTTTCGCCCCTCAGCTGCGACTGCGTCGGCATATGTCTCACGCTTTGATTCCTTGGCAAATTCCGCAAAAGTGCCTTTATTTATTCTTTATCCATATTATCCATTTCAAGGGGTATCTCCAGACCCACTGTACCCGGGGTGTGGGAGGGAAATACACAGGTGACGTACTCCCAGCCGCCATGGTCAGCAAGATTTGGGGACAAGGCTCGAATATCGCTGATGCGCACCCCTGTTTCGGGGATTATCTCTATCAGGAGTTCGCAGGTGTCTTCCAGATACTCCGTGCCCGCAGTTTCCACAGCTATCCCCTGTTCAGCAAAAAATTCTTCCACCGTTTGCGCACAGTAGCTTTCAGGCGGGATATCGGGAGTATCGGCGGCTTTGCGGGAGGTATCCTTGATACCCCGCTTTCTAAGCATTTTTTCAAGGTTATCCCTGTCCCAGAGTTCAACACCGTTGACCTCTGCAAGCTTGCGGGCGGCGGCAGTGAAATAGCTGTTGGTCATAACAGCGCCAACCTCACAGCCGTAGTAGGCAAGCCCGCCTATGACTTCCTGTACTGCGGAATTGTTCAGCTTTTTATCGTAGCGCTTGCACTGCACCGCATAGCGGCGGTGCTTTTTCACGGCGATGATATCAACACCGAAATCCCCCGAACCCTTTGTGACTTCGATATCCCTGAAACCGTTGGCTTTGAGGATATTCGCGCAGGCGTATTCAAATTCGTGACCCTCCATAAGGTCAAGCTTTTTGAGGGTAAGTCTGCCGAAGTGACGTATCACGGTCATCCCGAAAAAAAGGGGTATGCTGAGAAAGGGCAGATAAGGGATATAGCTGTAAAATCCGGGACGGTCGCCGCCTGTACAGAAGAATCCTGCCAGCTTATATGAAGCCACTGCCGAACCGACCAGAAGGATCGTCAGCATAATAAGTATTCGCTTGATAGACCGTCACCACACTTTCAGCTAATAGTATAACAGATTTTTATGCAAAAGTAAAGGCGCTCCCCCGCAGGAAAGCGCCCGTGATCGCATTATTTGAAGAACAGCGGAAGTTTTTCAAGGAAGAATATATCCGTTCTGTCGGCTGCATCGCCCTCGGCGAGGACTGCGCCTGCGCCCACGATATTTCCGCCCGCTTCTTTTACAAGTTCCTCAACTGCTGTGAGGGATTCGCCTGTGCTGATAACATCATCGAGGATAAGCACGCGCTTGCCTTTCAGCCTTGCTACGTCCTCCTGTGAGAGGTAGAGGGTCTGTACAGCGGCGGTGGTTATGGACTTGACCTGTACCGAGATAGGGTCGGTCATATAGAGCTTAACGGACTTGCGGGCTACCACGTAGTTCTTGCCCGACTGTCTTGCAGCCTCGTATGCAAGCGGTATACCCTTGGATTCGGCTGTGATTATAACATCGAACTCGGGGGCTTTTTTCAGCAGCTCGGTTGTTGCCGCAACGGTCATCTCAACGTCAGAGAACATTATAAAAGCGGCGATATCCAGTTTTTCGCTCGCTGAACATATGGGCAGCTCTCTTGTAAGTCCTGCCACCTTCAATGTGTATGTTTCCATTTTTAACACTCCTTAATACTATGGGCATAGCCCAGCTTTATTTAGATGAAAGATCCTCTATCGGGTAGTCCTCGGATATCCTATACACCGCGAACCAGGAATTTTTCTCGGTACAGCTTACTGCGAAATCGTAATCTTCGCCGTCTTTTTCGCCGTAATGATCCATGCCGTCAAGGCTGTACATCCTGCGGTAGCCTTTTTTCTCGAAAAGCTCCTCGTAGTTATCCTTGCTGCTGCCGATGAATTCGATCATGCCGTCCTCGGAACTTTTATCCGTGGTGAAACCCTTGCTGATCTTCAGGTAGACCAGCGTAGTCTTCGGCAGTTCAGCCATACCGTAGCCGCAGTCAACCAGAGCCCTGAGGATACTGCCCTCAACGAACAGCACCGCCATCAGAACGACCGCGAAGAATACTCCTGCTAATTTTTTATTATCCATCATTTTCCCTTTCAGATATTCCGTGTTTCAGACAATCACAGGAATATATACTTCAGCACGAACAGCACTGTCAGCACATACATTATAGGGTTGATCTTCTTGGCTTTGCCGCAGAAGAGGTTAATGACAACGTAGCTCATAACGCCGACTGATATACCCTCAGCTATGCTGTAGAACAGGGGCATAGCCAGTATGCACAGATATGCGGGTAAAGCTTCGGTATAGTTGTCGGGGTCGAACTTGATATCGGTTATAGAGCTGAACATCAGGAAGCCGACTACTATCAGCGCGGGTGCTGTTGCGAATGAAGGTATCGCTATGAATATAGGTGCGAAAAGCATCGAAGCCAGGAACAGCAGTGCGGTAGTTACTGCGGTAAGACCTGTTCTTCCGCCTGCGCCCACACCTGCGGCGGATTCAACGAAAGTTGTTGTAGTGGAAGTACCCAGAACTGCGCCGCCTGTTGTAGCGATAGCATCAGCCATGAGTGCGGAACGTATGGCAGGGAGTTTGCCCTCTTTATCCAGCATATCAGCCTTTGAAGCCACGCCTATCAGGGTTCCCAGAGTATCGAAGAGGTCAACGAACAGGAACGAGAATACAACTACTATAAAGTTGAATATTCCTACACTGCTCATATCAACGTCGAAGCAGCCGCCGAAGGTCTTGCCGAGAGCGGTGAAATCAGTCATGGAGAAGCTTGGCAGCAGTGAGAACCAGCTTTCATTATCGGGCACGTAAAGTCCCACGCCCTGACATATCATACCCAGTATCCAAGTGCCGAATATGCCTATGAGTATGGAACCGCGGACTTTTCTGATATACAGTACCGACATCATGACAGTGCCGATAACAGCCAGCAGAGCGCAAATACCGCGGGTGTGGAAATCTTCTCTGAAATCAACAAGTTCTACTAGGGTCGCGCCGCCAACTGCAAGCTTGGCATTCTGGAGACCGATGAATGCGATGAAAAGACCTATCCCGACGGATACCGCCTTTTTCAGCGAAAGGGGTATGCAGTTGAATATGGCTTCCCTGACCTTGGTCACGGAGAGAACTATGAATACTACGCCTTCGATGAATACCGCCAGCAGTGCTACCTGCCATGAATAACCCATGGAGCCGCATACTGTGTATGCCATGAATGCGTTAAGACCCATGCCTGCGGAAAGCGCAAATGGGAGATTAGCCATAAGACCCATGCACATAGTACCAAGGAAAGATGCAAGGCAGGTCGCCAGCAGAACAGCGGTGCTGTTCATGCCTGCCGCGGAAAGTATGCTCGGGTTGACTGCAAGTATATACGCCATCGTCATGAATGTGGTTATACCTGCCATTATCTCGGTGCGTACATCGGTGCCGTGGGCTTTCAGCTTGAAGAATTTGCCGAGAGTACCTGTTTCGGTAATGGTCTGCACTTCCTTATTGCCCATCAGTTCAGAGGGATGAGTTATGTGGTTCCTCTGCTTTTTTCTGCTTCTGCTCCCCATATCACTTGTCCTCCTCAAATTCAGCTATACAAGGCAGATTTCTGTAATACTCGCCGTAATCGAGACCATATCCGATAACGAAATAATCGGGTATAGTGAACAGGGCGTAATCCGACTGCAATTTAACCAGCCTTCTTTCGGGCTTATCCAGCAGTGTTACTATCTTCAGCGAGAGGGGGTTCTTGCTTTCAAGGTATTCCCTGACCTTGCTGAGAGTCCTTCCCGTGTCGATTATATCCTCAACTATAACAACATTATACTTGCTTATATCCTGTGCGAGGTCAAGAGTTATCTCAACATTTCCCGAGCTTTCGGTACTTTCAAAATAACTTTTTGCCGCCATGAAGCCTATCTCGTGGGGGATGGTTATGGCACGGCTGAGATCGGCGAGGAATATGAATGCGCCTTTGAGGATAGTTACGAGAAGCAGGGGCTTGTCCTTGTACTCCAGGCTGAGTATCTCGCCTGCTTTAGTTACAGCTTCCTTGATCTCTTCCTCGGATATCACAACTCGTTTGATATGCTTGTGGAATTCAGGCATATTGGTCATCTGCATCTGCGTTCTCTCCCTTCGTTATTTACTTGGTTCCGAATATCCTGTCTCCTGCGTCACCGAGACCGGGTACGATATATGCGTTCTCGTTGAGCTTTTCATCAAGGCTGCCCACGTAGATATCGATATCGGGGTGAGCCTTTTTCAGCGCTTCAAGACCCTCCGGCGCAGCTATAACGCACATGAATTTGATATTGGTGCAGCCCCTCTGCTTGATGAAATCAACTGCCGTTATGGCAGAACCGCCTGTGGCAAGCATGGGGTCGGGGAGGATAACAAGTCTCTCGTCGATATTCTCGGGGAGCTTGCAGAAATACTCATGGGGCTCATGGGTAACTTCATCCCTGTAAAGACCGATATGACCTACCTTAGCAGATGGCACCAGAGCAAGTATGCCGTTTACCATGCCGAGACCTGCACGGAGTATCGGCACGACTGCCAGCTTCTTGCCTGAAAGCATAGGCACATCAGCCGTAGTTATAGGCGTTTTTACGCTCACCAGCTCGGTGGGCAGGTCGCGGAGAGCCTCATAGCCCATAAGCATGGCTATCTCCTCAACAAGTATGCGGAAATCCCTTGTACCTGTGTTTTCATCACGCAGCAGAGATATCTTGTGCTTGATAAGTGGATGGTCGATAATAGTAACTTTTCCCATTTTGAAAACCTCGCTTTATATAATTATAAAATTGTTTACTGTGGAATGCCGGCGCACGTTTCATCATTCGTTCCTGCCGCTGTCCTTTTTCTTGGACAGCATTATATTTGTCAGTATGCCGAGTATCAGTGCGGCAGCTATCTCTGTCAGTGTTACCTTGCCGAAGCTTATGCTGAGTCCGCCGATACCTGCGATGAAAATCACCGAAGCTGTGAACAGGTTGCGGTTATCATCGAGATCGACTTCTTTGAGCATTTTAAGTCCCGAAACAGCGATAAATCCGTAAAGAGCCACGCAAACGCCGCCCATTACGCATGAGGGTATCGAATCTACAAAAGCCACAAAGGGCGTTACAAAGGAGAATAGTATACAGCCAATTGCAGCTGCGATTATTGTGACCGTCGAAGCATTGCCCGTTATAGCAACACAGCCCACGCTCTCGCCGTAGGTGGTATTGGGGCAGCCGCCGAAAAATGCGCCCGCCATTGAACCTACGCCGTCACCGAGAAGTGTGCGGGCAAGTCCCGGTTCTTTGAGAAGATCTCTGCCGATAACGGAAGAAAGGTTCTTGTGGTCGGCAACGTGTTCGGCAAATACTACCAGTGCCACAGGTACATAAGCCACAAGTACAGTAAGTATATAACTGCCTGTCAGGTCGCCGAAGCCCTTGAAGCCTTCAAGGAAAACAAGGTCGGGAAGCTTGAAGAAGCTTTCGGCGGTAACATTTCCGTCGGGGAACATTACTTTCGGGAATACAGAAAGATCTATTATTTTAAGTGCTTCGATATCTGCGGCATCACCTATCACCGTGAATATCACCGCTGCCGCATAGCCTGCAAGTATGCCCATAACAAAGGGCACAAGGCGAAGCATCTTTTGGCCGTAGGTGGAGCACAGCATAGTCACCGCAAGGGTGATAAGACCGCATATCAGCGCGGCATACTTAGCACCTGCCACATCTGTGACATCGCTTTTCTGCAAATCTCCGATGGCATTTCCCGCAAGGGAAAGACCGATTATCGCAACAGTAGGGCCTATGACCACGGGGGGCATCAGCTTGCCAAGCCAGTCAACACCGACAATGCCTATAAGCGCGGCTATCACCACATAAACAAGTCCTGCGGCTATCGCACCTATGATTATGCCCAGCATACCAAGCTGCATAGTCGCGGCACCCGCAAACGCGGCGGACATCGAGCCTATAAAAGCAAAGGAAGAGCCCAGAAATACAGGGCTTTTCTTCTTGGTGAACGCAAGATACACAAGTGTGCCCACACCTGCGCCGAACATTGCGGCGGCGGGGGTAAGTCCGTTGCCGATTATCACGGGAACAGCGATCGTTGCCGCCAGTATCGCCAGCATCTGCTGAAGGGCAAAAACGATTATCTGCCCTGTTTTCGGCTTAGCTTCAACATCATAGATAAGCTTCATTATACTTCACTACGCCTTTCATCTAATTATCACATTCATAGATTTATTTTAGCATATTTCGGTAAGAATGTCAATAATAATAAAATATTTCAACTTATTTTAGTATACTATTAATATTCCAAAAGATAGAAAACGCATACTTTACAAAAGTATGCGTTGACATTTTTATAGATTTTTCATACCGTTTTTTGCGATCCTGCGGCTGTAAATTTCTTCCTGCCGTAAAATAAACCTGTACTACTGGTCATTTTTGATTTGTGATAAGACGTTTCGTCAGCGGGATAAGAAGTTTCGCCATTCCGCGGAGATATCGTTTTATACAGAATTTCTGCATATATTCATCATGTCTGTCACAGGGTCGTTTGCTTATCTTTCCACGAAAATATTGATATTTCATGAGGAGTTCATCTATGTCCTTTATGGAATATCTCCAGTAGGGCTTTGCAAGGCTGACCGCCCTGCTTTTTTCTATCACCTGTGCGGTAAAACTCATGCAGTTTTCAGCACCTGCTATCCTGAAACCACCTATCAGCGGCATAGTCGCCATCGAGAACACATTGAAGAGATAGCCCCCTGTCTCACGGTCTTTTATATAGGTAAGGATATCAGCATAGGCATCTTCTTCCACAGGCAGGCGAAAGACTTTCACGCCGTAATCCCTGTGTTCACCGAATGCGTAATAATCGCGGTATTCGTGGGTGAAGCCCGCTTCAAAGGGATAGTAATGGTATCTTCTGGAAAAGCTGATATAGTCCGTCAGTGACTTATCAAGACAGACTGCTATATGCGTGTAGGGATAGCGTGTAAATTTTCGCGCAACGCTCCCCAGACCTGTATGCGCCTTTATCAGCACGATGTAGATATATCTCATCTCTGACTGGCCTCCAGCCGCTTGAACAGGGCTATTATCATGCGTATCATCTCGTAGTACATTGGTATCATGGCGATGACTGCTATGATATCCACAACCGTCACACCGTGGCCGAAAACAGTGAATACCTCGTTCCCCTTGAATATCATGGCGCATATCGCTATCACGGTATAGCTGATATGGGCTTCGATAGGGCCTAAGCGCGGAAACTGGAATTCGTTGAAATAGATGATATAGTTCATCATGGTAACATTCATGATGCCGTAAAGGGGTGCCGCCAGCGCCATTGGCAGAAGATGTGCCGCAGGGGTCAGACCGATAGATATTATCAGAAATGTTGAGAAAAGTATATCTACCATAAGGTCGTAATACGCACCAGCTTTTGAGGACAGTCCCCTCGACCTTGCTATATAGCCGTCAAGGTCATCTGCCACAAGATGCACCGCCAGACCCGCTATCGTACCAAGCCAGAACCATGACGACAGGTTGGTAAGAAGTGTCATAACTATGGCGAAAACTCCCCCCAGCGCACTGACCGTGGTCATCTGATTAGGTGTCATGCCCTTTGGTATATGGGGACCTACGTGCTTGTATAAAAACTGCTGAAATCCCGTTTCCAGCTTGCTTGGTATCATTTTTTTCACGGGATTCTTATATACTTCTCCCATGCTATCCTCCGAACCTGAACATATTTTTAACTATCGAACCTATAAAGAATTTATAGTCGATAAAATCGTATATCCCCTGCCGCCATGCCCGCAGGAACAGTCTGCCGATGAGGATATGATAGTGCATATAGTACCGTCTTACACTCATATGTGCGGGCTTTGCCACCACATGGAGATAGTCCCAGTGGGAGGGGTCGCGGGTGATAAGGCGGCTTCGGTATTCTTCAAACAGTTCGCTGTTCATCTCGGGGGTGAATATGGATATAGCCGCGTGTTTGAGTTTGTGCTTTCTCACCCATTTTGAGATATCCCTGAAATCCCGCGCCTTGAAATCCAGATCGACTATGAACATACCCATGGCGTTTATACCCAGATCGTTGAGTATCTCCACCGCTGCAGAATTGGCATATAGGTCGGACTTTTTGTTATAGCGGTACAGATGCTTGTCGTCCGCCGCTTCAAGTCCTACCAGCACATAGTAGAAACCTATCTCTTTAAGGCGTTCCATAAGGTCGCGGTGCTTGGATATGAAATCCGCTCTGCCGTAGCAGACATACTTTTTGTGTATGCCCCTTTCCTTTACAAGGCGGATAAATTCTTCAAGGCGCTTTTCGCCAAAGAGGAAATCGTCATCGATGAAATATATATTATCACATTCTATGGAAGCTATCTCGTCCACCACATCTGCGATATCTCTTGCAGAGTAAGTACCGCAGTTCAGCCTGTTGCGGTAGCAGAATTTACACTTGTAGGGACAGCAGTATGCAGTCCTGACATGGGCGCAGGGCTGTAATTCAAGATAGCGGTAGCGTGGGTGGGCATAAAAATAGCTTCTGTCGGGGCGGGGCAGACGTTTGATATCAAAGGGAACTGCCTCGTTTTCTATCCAGCGGTTCCCGCGGTTTATGCAGAGTCCGTTCACCGTGTCGAGGGCTTTGTTTTCAAGCACATTCACAATACCGAATATATCAAAACTCCTGAACACAAAATCGATATAGCTTTCATAGAACCTCTTGTGATTGTGCTGTGCATGAAGTCCGCCTATCATGGTGATACAGCCAATATCCTTAGCGGCACGGCAGTACTCTTTCATGAAATTTTCCTGCCTTGTTCTTCCGCAGACGTACACCGCAAAGGGAGATATCTCCGCAAGGCGTTTTACAAATGGCTGTTCTTCGACCTGACCGTCCCATATAAAAGGTTCATATCCTGCATCTTTCAGAACAGTGCAGATGTATTCAAGTTCAAGTGGTTCGTTGTCGATTATCCCCGCGAAATTATATTTTGTCCTGGATATCTCGGGGTGGACAAGCAATATTTTTCTGTTATCCATAGATATCACTCCTCAGCTTTCAGCGCAAGATAATCCACCTTGCCCACAAGGGTTTTCGGCAGACTTTCCCTGAATCTTATATCTCTGGGCAGGGCGTATACCGCTATATCCTTTTTCAGCATTTCTTTGAGTTCATCGCGGAGAGTATCCTCATTCACACCCTCTTTGGGAACTACATACGCCCTTACCTTTTCGCCAAGTATCTTATCTTCCACACCCACAACGGCACACATTACCACATCGCGGTGAGAATTTATTACTTCCTCGATATTCTGCGGGTAGATATTGTATCCCCCCGAAACTATCATGCGCTTCAGCCTTTGTCTGAAATACACATATCCCTCTTTATCCATATAGCCAAGATCACCTGTGTGCAGCCAGATATTTCCGTCTTCGTGCATACGCAGAGTATCGGCAGTTTCTTCCTCTGCCTTGTAATAGCCTTTCATGACAGTTGTGCCGCGGAGTATTATCTCGCCTGTTTCACCCGCAGGAAGTTCGTTGCCCTCGGTATCAACTATCTTGAAATAGGTATCGGCATAGGGCAGACCTACGCTTTCAAGCTTGTCGGAATCCTCGGGCAGCAGACAGCAGCCTGTTACGCACTCTGTCAGACCGTAGCCCTCTCTCACACGGGCTTTGCTGCCGTGGGAAGCGAGAAGTTCGTTCAGCTTTTTCTTTGAACTCGCAGAAAGTGAATCTCCGCCAGATATAACTGTCTTGATGAAACTCATATCCTTGCCGTCGAAATCCTTGTTGATAAGCATAGCTTCATATATGGCAGGCACTCCCGCGATAATATTAGGCTTGTATTTGAAAAGCAGTTCATGGAATTCAGCGGCAGAGAATTTCGGCAGAATTATCGCCGTACCGCCCAGTATTAAAATAGTATGTATGCATACCCCCAGCCCGAAGCCATGGAATACAGGCATTACCGAAAGCATCTTCTCACCTGCATACAGATCGCCGCAGCCGTCGATACTCTGGTCGGCAAGGGCGTTGAAGTTGCGGTTCGTCAGCATTATGCCCTTGGGCACACCTGTCGTTCCTCCGCTGTACAGTATCGCCGCAGTATCATCGGGTGCGGAATTCACATTGATATTCTGCCTGATATCCTTTGCCCCTGCAATGAGATCCGACCAGCTGTCAAATCCCGTATGTTCGGGAAGCTTGCCTTTCAGCTTTGCGAAATATCCCGCCTGTATCACAGGGGGCATATAGGTGCTGACACTGACAGCTACAGCCTTTTCGGGGCAGACCCTCATGCAGACCTTTCTCATTTTATCCGAAACGGAATCAAGGAAGAAAACATATTTGCTCTCGGTAAGTTCCATATATCGGATGATCTCGTTTTCCGCAGACATCGGGTGTATCATGTTCGCCACTGCACCCACTTTGTTTATGGCGTAAAACAGGAATACCGCCTGGGGGATATTCGGCAGGCAGACGGAAACGCTGTCGCCTTTTTTTACACCCGCCGCCGCAAGTGCGCGGGCTGTTCTGCCTATCTCACCGATAAGCCGGCGGAAAGTCAGCTTGTTTCCGAAATAGTTCAGTGCGGTATGATCGGGATATTTTTTCGCTGTCATGACAAGATATCGATACAGCGAACAGTCGGGGTATTCAAGATGTCTTTTCATTTCTGCTGCTCCATTCTTCAAAAGAGGTTATTTTTTTGGACTCTAACTCTTCCTTCGGCATGACCCTTTTCAACAGGGCGGCAATGCTGTTGTAGAGTTTTCTGTTGGTCTTTTCCGCATCGCCCTTGGCTTTGAAAGGCTTGCCGAATATTATAGTCAGCCCGCCGAAAGGCTTGTACTTCCCTGCTATGGCATAAGGCACGATGACCGCCCCCGTATCCTCTGCCATAACAGCCGCACCGTATTTAAAAGGCAGAAGCAGTTCGTCGGTATAATTTCGCTTCGCCTCGGGGGAAACATTCACAAGTTCACCATCGCGGAGGGCTTCCTTAGCGGCACGCAGGGCTTCGGGATTATGCTTTGCATGGAGGTCTACGGGGATAGTGCCCGAACTCCTGAAAAACCAGCCGAAAGCACTGTCATGCAGGTCTTTTTTGGCAAGGGTGCGAACTGTCCTGCGGGTGCTGATATCCACGAGGATAGGGTCGAGGGCGTGCTTGTGATTGCCCGCAATGACCGCCGCCCCTTTCTTCGGGATATTCCCCGCGCCAATTATCTTCGGCTGAAACAGCACATAAAACAGCGGCGCAAGCACCGTCCGCATTACTTTATATACCACGACTCTCTTATCCACCCTGAAAGACCTCCGAAACGTAATAATTAATTCATAAATATTATAGTATGATTCCCGCCCGATGTCAATAGAAAACCAAAACTTCCCGCCAATATTCACCAAACCAACAAAAAGACACTCCTGCAGTGAATGCAGGAGTGCCGTGATTTGCTGTTATTTCAGAATGTGATTTGGTGTTACTTTACAGTAACAGTAATAGCATTCTTGATAGGATCCGATGTATTCCACTTACCGTTGACCTTAGCTGCGATAGCTACCTTGTAGGACTTGCCGGGTGTCAGATTTTTGGGAGTGGTGTAGCTTGTTGCAGTAATATTCTGCGACTGTATTCTCCACTTGCCTGCAAGATATACTGCTATGCCGTACTGCTGAGCATTTTCAACATAATCCCAAGAGAAACGCAGTTGGTGATACTGTTCGCTAAATTTTACATTAATGTTTGTGGGATATGTAAGGGATGTTTTTCCGTCTATAAGCTGATATTTCAATCCATTCGCATTGGCATAACTTTCAGCGTATGAACCTCTGTAGCAATAGATGGTTAAATTTTCTAATGGCTTTCTCAACCAATTATGCTTAGAATCTTCCACATAGCAAACAAAAGCATCGTTACCTATTTCAGTCACACTTGCAGGAATGTACGCTGAAGTAAGACCGATACACTCCTTAAATGCGCAATCACCAATAGATTTTACTCCATCAGGAATGGATATACTCTTGAGATTTCCACATTCCTCGAACATTTCTTTACTTATTTTTGTAATACCCTTAGGTAAATTTACTTTTTCAAGGTTCGTGCAATAATAAAAAGCATCTCTATCAATAGTTGTTATAGTATCAGGAAGCTCTATACATTTAAGAGAGTGAAAATGTGAAAAAGCTGACTCGTTAATCTTAGTAACACCTTCCGGTATTGTTATCTTTTCAATATTAACCGTCTGCTCGCAATGAATCGCCCCTATAGACCCATTACCTATTTGTGATACCTTATAGCCATCGATTTCACTCGGAAATACTACATCAACAGGGTCATTATCGGTTTCTATACTTTCACTATTACCAAATTTATAATAATTTGTAATTGCAATTGTACCATCATTTAATTTTGAATAACTGTAAGTACCAGATTCATACGAAGCCGAAGCTACTATACTGCTTCCTACTACTGTGTTGGGCAGTGCTGTGCCACCGAATACAAATGTCAGTGCCAGCAGACCCGAAATGATCTTTTTACTTTTCATTTTAAGTTCCTCCTGTTACAATATAATTGACGGGTAAAACCTTGCACACCGGTAAGGGTTTACACGTACTTGTTACTTAAGCTATACTGAAAGCAGTAATTGGAC
>Ga0256405_10009512_pt1 | contig 13274 bp, 10 predicted proteins | sample RumenRJG_02DNA_FD_189096 | JGI IMG/M metagenome (GOLD analysis project Ga0256405, IMG submission 189096) | Bovine rumen microbial communities from Lethbridge, Alberta, Canada - RJG_02 | ecosystem: Host-associated > Mammals > Digestive system > Stomach > Rumen | place: Canada: Alberta...
GACGTTCTGGGCGATGCCATAGTTCTTCTTGTAGGCCGCGACCAGAGCGGATTCGATGGCCTCCATCAGGAGCTCCTTCGTGATCCCTTTTTCTTTGACCAGATCATCGATTGCGTTCATAAAATCATTCATTGCTCTTCCTCCAAAAATTGAAGCTGTTTAGAAAATCACTGCCTTTGTTGCGGCTGCCTAGAAGACAACTGCCAGCCTGGCTTTTGCGATTTCCGATAATTCAAGTTCCCATACTTTACCGGTTTCATCTGTGATCGTGACGCGGGGGTCGGCCTTGTCGCCGCCCTGTGCTGGGGCGTCGCCCTGTGCCGGGGTGTCGGCTTCGTTTGCGCCGCCAGCCTTTGGGGTGTCGTCGAAGCTGTCCAGCGTGCCTGTGATGTTCTTCGTCCCGTCCTTGCCGCGATACAGTCTGACCTCCACCTGGCGGCCGATGTACCGGCGCCAGTGTTCGGCCTTCAGAAGCGGACGATCCATGCCCGGAGATGAAACCTCCAGATAGTAGTTCTGCTCGATCGGGTCTGCCTGGTCCATCGCTTCGCTCAGGAACCGGCTGACCTTCTCGCAGTCGTCGGTGCTGACATAGCGTTCGCCGGCGCCATTCTCCGGCTTGAAGTCGATGTAGACCCGGAGAAACCAGTCGCTGCCTTCTTTGACAAACTCGCTGTGGTACAATTCGTAGCCTTCCTGTTCCAGGAAGTCCGCCAGCAGCTCCTCCACGACCTGTGTTACTTTTTTCTTAGCCATTTCCGCCTCATATCCAACAAATAAGAGTGGGCCCAATGCCCACCCTTACCATAGCTTTAACTTTTCACTTTGAGTATATTAACACAGAATTTCAGCGATTGCAAGAAAAACCTTGAAAAATCGCGGTTTGAGACGTCTACCCATACTTCTGGTCCGGGTTTTTGCCATGGCTGTTGTCGGTATAGGCCACGGCTGTTGTCGGTATGGGCCACGGCTGGGTGTTTGAAGGAAGCTGACAGCAAGTTTGTCTGTAATGTGATGATTCAACAGCAAAGATGTCCACTTGAGGCGATCCTCTAACCCTGCGCTCCAATACAGTTACCGTGACGTCTCCCGCCGCTTAGATCCTGACGGATCCTGAAGCGGGGGCTTCTCGTTTGACCAGTCTTACGATGTTATGCAGTCTTCTTCTGTTCCATCTGCAGCAATCTTTGCCCTTGTTGCAGATTTCATTTTTTTTAAAAAAAACTTGCAACACCTGGCCCTGATCTTGGCACTTATAGCCTAATTCCGGGCGCCCGGTGCCCGAAACATCGCAATTGAAAGCGCCACCCCATCAATGTCCTTGTTAGTCAGGGAGTACAAACGTACTCCTTTTTTGACATATTCTTCCATTTTTGACCAAAAAGGGAGTACAAATGTACTCCCTTAAAACACATCTATGCTAGGCACTCTCCTGACGGTGACGGACCTCATGGCCCACCCTTCCGGGACCTGGCGGTGCTGTCTGATCTTCACTGCTCCCAGTTTCGGCAGGCGGATCCTGCCGTCCTCCAGGCGGATGTTGTTGTTGACGCTCACCGTGGTGTAGGACTGCTTACCGCGCTTTCTGCTTTTGAAACGGGGATGGCCGCTGCCCTTTTGCTTGAAAAAGTTGCTGTAGGCGGTATCCAGATGGCGCAGGCTCTGCTGAAGAGCGATGCTGTCTGGAGCAAATTCATCCCGCCACTTGCAGAAGCGGGGGTATTCTTCGCTGGGTTTAGATAAAATGGCATAACATGCTCAGAATGGTAAGCAGCTACCATTTTAGACAGGAATCAACGAAAAAATGGGACGGGCCAAGTGGGTTTTGAACGAAGCTGGCAGAAGGCGTGTCTGAGAAGTGTGAACATAAATTCCTATAATTCGATTTAGGTTCGAAGATGCCATATATTACCATCTTGAGGCGCCGTCAAATCACTTGGATCGGCGCCGAAACACCCAGCAAAATTTTGAGGCGCGCCGGCATAGCCTAAAAGCGCGCCGGAACAGTCAAAAAAAATTGAAGCGCACCTGCAGGCGCGCTCGAGCAGTGGCGCAAAGCGCCGTCATTATTACTGTTTGGTCCCGGCGCAAAGCGCCGTCAAATTCCGGCGCGCGGACAGCGCGCCTGCAAGCATTCTCTGGCAAGCGCCGTCAACCAGGCGCGCGCCAGCCTTTGCATGGGCCTACATCTGGAAGAATGAGATCTGGGCGGTTTCGGGCAGGCCTTCGAGAACGCCGTGTTCCCGCAGCTCCTCAATGGCCGACTTGTTGACCCGGCCCCGGTCAGCCACATCTTCGACCGTCTCGTAGGGACGCTCGTCATAAGCGGCCGCGAACTGCTTCGCCGCGCCCTCACCCATTCCGGAAATGGCGACAAACGGAAGCAGGACCTTGCCCTCATGGGCTTTGAACTTCATGGCGTCGGAAATACCCAGGCGGGCCGGCGCGAACTCATAGCCACGGGCGCACATCTCGCAGGCAAGTTCCAGCACAGGCATATCATCCTGCTCCTTGGCCGAAGCGTCCTTGCCCTTCTTGATGATCTCGTCCATCCGCTCCTCGATCGCCCGCTGCCCCCGCAGCATGACCTTCTCATCGAAGTTGGCCACCTTCGCCGTGAAATAGACCGAATAGAACTCCACCGGATGGTACACCTTGAACCAGGCGATCCGCATCGACATCATGCAGTAGGCCACCGCGTGGGCACGCGGGAACATGTACTTGATCTTTTTGCAGGAATCGATGTACCAGTCGGGGACATCGTGCTCCCGCATCTCCAGCTCCTGCTCCTCCGTCAGGCCCTTGCCCTTACGCACCTTCTCCATGATCGTGAAAGCGTCCGCGTTGGGCAGGCCCTTCTTTCGCAGATAGTTCATGATGTCGTCACGGGTCGCGATCGCTTCCTTCATAGTCGCGATGCCGTTGACAACGATGTCCTGCGCGTTGCCCAGCCAGACATCCGTACCGTGGGACAGACCCGAGATCCGGATCAGCTCCTCGAACGAAGTCGGCTGGATATCATCCAGCATCTGGCGGACGAACTTGGTGCCGAACTCCGGAATTCCGAAGGACCCGTGAGAGAACCGGTATTCCGGATCCTTGATATCCAGACCCTCCGTACCAACGAAGATCGACATGACCCGCTCGTCCTTGAGCGGAACATCCATCGGATCGATCCCGGTCATATCCTGCAGCTGGCGGATCATAGACGGCGCGTCGTGGCCGAGGATGTCCAGCTTCAGCAGGTTCTTGTCGATCGAGTGATAATCGAAATGGGTCGTGATGATGTCGGAATTCACATCATTGGCCGGGTGCTGGACCGGGCAGAACTCGTAGATCTCCCGACCCCGCGGAACGATGATGACGCCGCCGGGGTGCTGGCCGCTGGTCCTGCGCACGCCCGCGCAGCAGCCGGTCAGGCGGTCCAGCTCGAAACGGTTGACGTTCATCCCCCGCTCTTCGAAGTACTTCGCCACATATCCAAAGGCTGTCTTGTCCTTGATGGTGCCGATGGTGCCTGCTTTATATACATTCTCCGGACCGAAGATCTCCTCCACGTATTTCTGCGCCGTGCCCTGATACTCGCCCGCGAAATTCAGGTCGATATCAGGCTCCTTGTTGGCGTTGAAGCCCAGGAAGGTCTCGAAGGGAATATTGAATCCTTCTTTGTGATAAGGAGTCCCGCACACCGGGCAGACCTTGTCCGGCATGTCGACGCCGCAGTCGTACTCCTGTACATCGCCCCATTCCAGGTTCTTGCAGTTCGGGCAGAGGTAGTGCGGCGGCAGCGGATTGACCTCCGTGATCCCGGACATGGTCGCCGCGAACGAAGATCCGACGGATCCACGGGAACCGACCAGATAGCCGTCGGACAGGGACTTCTTGACCAGCATCTCAGCGGAGCGGTACATGACCGCGTAACCGTTATCAATGATGGAGTTCAGCTCCTTGTCCAGCCTTTGCCTGATCTCCTCCGGCAGCGGATCCCCGTACATATCGGCGGCCCGCTCCGCGCAGGCCTCACGAAGAGCATCCTCAGCCCCGTCGATGTGAGGCGGGCACTTTTCGTCGGGCACAGGCATCATAGGCTCGATCATATCCGCGATCTTGTTAGTATTCTCGACGACCACCTGGTAGGCCAGCTCCTCGCCCAGATAGGAGAACTCCTCCAGCATCTCGTCGGTGGTGCGGAAATACAGACCCTCGTCGCCTTCCACGTCCTTGAAGCCCTGGCCGGCCATCAGGATCCGCCGGTACAGCGCCTCCTCCGCGTCAAAATAGTGAGCGTCGCAGGTGGCCACCACCGGTTTGCCGTACTTCTCGCCAAGAGCGATGATCCGCCGGTTGTGGTCCTTCAGATCCTCCTCGTCTTTGATGTTTTTTCCGTCGATCAGGAACTGATTGTTGACCAAAGGCTGGATCTCCAGGTAATCATAGAACCCGACCAGAAACTCCAGTTCCTCTTCGGGAGCATCATTCAGGATCGCCTGATAGAGCTCGCCCATGACGCAGGCGGAGCCGATGATCAGACCTTCCCGGTGCGCCTCGATGACAGACCGGGGCAGCCGCGGCTTCTTATAAAAATAGTCCAGATGGGAAATGGAAACCAGCTTGTACAGGTTTTTCAGCCCTTCCCGGTTCTTTGCGAAAAGGATCACGTGGTTGGTCGGACGTGCTTTGAAGTCGATGCTCCCGTCGGGCCGGATCAGGTCACGGTCGTCCAGAAGGTAGCCCTCGCAGCCGTACAGGATCTTGATGTCCTTCGCCGCGTGGGACGCGTCCGGGAACGCCTGAACAACGCCGTGGTCAGTGATCGCGACAGCGGGATGGCCCCACTTCTCGGCAGTCTTCACCATATGGGCCACGTCATTGAGACCGTCCATCGCGCTCATCTTGGTATGGGCGTGGAGCTCGACACGCTTGTGCTCGCAGGTGTCCGTCCGCTCCCTGACCTCGGTCTTTTCGATGGTGTCCGCCATGATGGTGACGCAGTTATCGAACCGGTCCCACTGGGCCAGTCCCTGGATCCTCACGCCATCGCCGGGATGGAGCATCTGGTCGATCTCCTCCCACTTCTCGTTGACGACGAAGGCTTTCACGCAAAGGCTGGTCCTCTTGTCTGTAATGAAAAGGCTGACCAGCTTGCTGTCGCTTCTTGTGGTGCGGCAGTCCAGGTTAAAAAGCTCGCCTTCGATAGCAACAGTACCGCTCTCGGAAGTGATCTCGCCGATCGGGAGCACGGGCGCATTGATGGGAGCACCCATGATCAGATTGCCCTTAGCCGGGACGAATTTTTTGCGGCGCCTGCCGCGTCCCGGGGCGCCGCCCTTTCCGGCGCCGCCTCTCCCGGCAACACCAGCGGCGCCGCCTCCGGCCCCGCCGGCTCCGCCCGCGGGCCCGTCCGCAAAACTGCCTAGATTGCCAAAGCCGCCATTCTGAGCAGCAGCTTCCGCAGCCCTGGCTGCCCGCTCCTGCTCTCTCTGTTTCAACTCAGCTTCGTTGAGAGCATTGCGCGGTTCAATAGTCAGATCCACCTGACGTACGCCAGGCAGTTTTTTGAGCAGCTTGCTCTTGAACTGCTCGATCTCGTCAGCGGACATGATAAAATTGAGGACCATGTCCAGATGGAGCACGCGCCTGTCTTTGGAAAGGGATGCTTCCCGGATCTCAGACTTCACGTCTTCGGGCTTGCAGCCTTTGTATTTATCGAATTGTATGGATTCCGTAAGTGATTTCTGCATATTCCTCTGCCAGTCTGCAAATTTCTTCTGGTATATTCTCTTCGTCTACCTGCTTGAGGATCTCGCCTTTCTGGATCAGGACGCCTTTGCCCTTGCCGCAGGCGACGCCGATGTCGGCTTCTCTGGCCTCTCCCGGGCCGTTGACGACACAGCCCATGACCGCGATCTTCATGCCGGCGGCCGCCGGGGCGCTGTCAGTTCCGGTGGCTCCGCCGGCCACAGCGGTCTCTAGGCCGCCGGCCATAGCCGCCCCTCCGGTCCGCCGGGCTTCGAATGCTTTCTTCAGCGGCTCCAGCCTCGCCTCGATCCGCTCGATGATCCGCTCCAGATCCACTTCGGTCCTGCCGCAGGTCGGACAGGATACGATCTCGATGCCGGACTTGCGGATGTCCAGGACATCCAGAAGCTCCCGGGCGAACAGGACTTCCTGCACCGGATCCGCTGTCAGGGAGACCCGCATGGTATCGCCGATCCCCGAAAGCAGCAGCGCGCCGATGCCGGCCGCCGATTTGGTCCGTCCCCTGGCCGGGGTCCCCGCTTCCGTCACACCGATGTGGAGCGGATAGTCGCAGGACGCGTCGACGATACGGTAAGCCTGATCATTCATCTTCACATTCGAAGACTTAAGGGATATCACGATATCCTCAAAATCGAACTTCTCCAGCAGGCGCACGTTGCGCAGGGCGCTTTCCGCCAGCCCTTCCGCGGTCACGCCCCCGTCCCTGGCCACGATGTCCTTTTCCAGAGAACCGGAATTGACGCCGACCCGGATGGGGATCCGTCTCGCCTTCGCCATCTCGACTACCTTGCGGACGTTCTCCTCGCTGCCGATGTTTCCCGGATTGATCCGGATCTTGTCGACACCGGCCTCCATGGAAGCCAGGGCCAGCTTATAATCAAAATGGATGTCCGCAACCACCGGGATCTTCGATCTGCGTTTGATCTCCTTCAGCGCTTCGGCCGCGTCCCGGTCCGGGACCGCCAGACGGATGATCTCACAGCCGGCTTCTGTGAGCCGGTCGATCTGCCGCATGGTCGCTTCGACATCAGCTGTTTTTGTATTCGTCATGGACTGGATGCTGATGGGAGCGCCACCCCCGATCTTCACATCCCCGCATGTAACCTGTCGCTTCATTTTGGTACTCCTAGAATATCGGCACGATGAACCGTATCACATCGTTGAATGTGACGTAGACCATCAGCAGCAGGAGCAGCATGATCCCGATAAAGTGGATCCGCCCCTCCATCTCGTCGGTGACCCGCTTGCCGGTGATCTTTCGGATCAGCAGGAACAAAAGCCGTCCGCCGTCCAATGCAGGCAGGGGCAGCATATTGATGATCGCCAGGTTCAGGCTCAGCAGCGCCGCCAGATAGATCACATAGATCACGCCAGACTTTGCAGTCTCATTGACCGCGTAGACGATGCCCACCGGACCGGACAGCTCTTTGACCGATACATCCCCGGTGAACAGCTGCCGCAGCGTATCGTACATCATCACCGTCATCTGGCCCGTGTTCTTCACACCGGCATCGACGGAACCCAGCAGATGCCGCTCCATCGTCGGCGCGATGCCGATCATGTTCCGTTTCTGTTCTTTGTTATACTTCAGCTCGACGGTCGCCGTGACCTCCTCGCCGTCACGCAGGAGCGTCAGCTCCGCTTCTTTGTCTTTGCTGTAGCCGATGGACTGGATCACGTCGTTCCACTCGCCGATCTCCTCGCCGTTGATCTTCTCGATGGTGTCCCCGTGGATCAGTCCGGCTGCCTCCGCGGGAGAACCGGGCTCGACCGTGTCAATGGTAGTCGTCGCCTGCCCCGCGTAAAAGGCGATGATGATCAGCAGGACAACGCAGGTCAGCAGGTTCATCAGCGATCCTGCCGCCAGAACGATGGCCCGCTGCCAGGCTGGTTTGTTGTTGAACGCCCGCGGATCCGGCGAATCCTCATCCTCGCCCTCCATGGCGCAGTAGCCGCCGATGGGAAACACCCGCAGCGCGTACAAAGTCTCGCCCCGCCGCCTCTTGAAAAAGGCCGGGCCCATTCCGATGGCGAATTCGTTGACCTTGACTCCGCAGGCCTTCGCCGTTATGAAGTGTCCGAATTCGTGAACAAAAATCAGGACACAGAATATCAATATCGCATAGATTATCGTCATGTTCGAGTGTCTATCTCCCCTCTGTCTCTATCTCCCTTGATGTGTTTCGATGTATTCCCCCGCGACCCGGCGCGCCTCTTCGTCGGCCACCAGTATCGTCTCCAGGTCAAGATCATGCAAAGGCTGGTGCTGCTCCAGTATCTCTTCCAGCAGCTGCTGGATCTGGGCGAAGCGGATCTTCCTGTCAAGGAAAGCCGCCACCAGGACTTCGTTAGCTCCATTGAGCACGACCGGATAGGTCCCCCCCTGCCGGCTGGCTTCGTAGGCCAGATGGATGGTCCGGAACACTTCCTCGTCGGCCCTCTCAAAGGTCAGTCCGCCCGGATAAGCGAACAGGTCCAGAGGCTCCATGGTCCCGGTCATAGGCAGCCGCTTCGGATAAGTGAAAGCGTAAGCGATAGGCACCCTCATGTCGGGATTTCCCATCTGGCCGATGACCGATCCGTCCATGAACTCCACTGCCGAGTGGAGCACGCTCTGGGGATGGACCACGATCTGGATCTTCTCCAGCGGCACATCGAACAGCCACTTGGCCTCGATGACCTCCAGCCCTTTGTTCATCATAGTCGCCGAGTCGATGGTGATCTTGGCTCCCATGGACCAGTTGGGATGTTTCAGGGCCTGCTCCAGGGTCACTTCCTCCAGCTGCTCTTTCGTGTATCCGCGGAAGGGTCCTCCTGAGGCAGTCAGCAGGATCCGCCGGATCTCATTCACTGGCCGCCCGTCTGCGTCATAAAGCCCGCTTCCCTGCAGCGACTGGAAGATGGCGCTGTGCTCGCTGTCCACAGGAAGCAGGGCCACGCCGTTTTCCCTGACAGTCTTCATCACCAGCTCTCCGCCGGCGACCAGGGTCTCCTTGTTGGCGAAAGCAATGTCCTTGCCAGCCTTTGCGGCGGCCAGCGTAGGCTCGAGTCCCTGCATGCCCAGAAGCGAGTTGAGCACCATGTCGCAGCCTTCCATGGAAGCGATCGCGACGAGGCCTTTCATGCCCCAGACCACCTCGGTGTCCGGGAACTCCTGCCGCAGCATGCGGGCGTCTTCTTCACGGGCGACGCAGACCGCCTCCGGAGCGAACTTTCTGATCTGCTCCCTGAGCTGGTCCAGTCTCCTCGCGCACGAAAGAGCCGCGACCTGCAGCTCCTCCTGGTTATGTTCTATGATGTCCAGCGCCTGGGTCCCGATGGATCCGGTGCTGCCTAAAATCGAAATCCGTTTCATATTTATCCTGTGATCATTGTTATCCCGTGATCATCATTGCGATGCAGATGTAGTAATAGACCAGCGGGCCGGTGAAAAGCACGCTGTCAAAGCGGTCCAGGATCCCGCCGTGTCCCGGGATCAGATTGCCGTAGTCCTTGATGCCCATCTTGCGCTTGAAGACGGACGCGGTCAGGTCGCCGAACTGGGAGATGACACCGCCCAGAAGTCCGATGATCAGACAGTGGACCAGCAGCGGCTTGGCGAAAAAGAATCCGAAAATCCCGCAGAGGATGATGCTCCCCAGGGTCCCGCCGACCGAACCTTCGATGGTTTTTTTCGGGCTGATCTTCGGGCAGAGTTTATGTTTGCCCAAAGCGTAGCCGGTGAAGTAGGCCATGATGTCTGTTCCAAAGGCTGTAATGACCACCAGCCAGACCAGGTTTTTGATCATGGAACCCTCTTCGAGTCCCATCATGGCGATGAGGCCGATGTGGTAGGAAAAGAAGACGATATAGAAGATGCCGGTGATGGTCGCCAGGGCGTCTTCCAGTTTTCTCTCCTCGATCTTGAACAGGTACAAAAGGCTGGCCAGCACGACGGCAAAGAACCAGAGCATGTACCAGAACGGATCCTGTTCGCCGCCGGCCATCACCAGGTGGTGCTGCCACAGCCCTACGGCATACAGCGCCACGGCCGCGCAGACCGCAATGGGATAGCAGGCGTGGATGTCCATGGCTTTGAAGCCTTTGTAAAATTCATAGACAGCCATGACTCCGATGCAGAAGCATCCTGCGTAGAGGACGTATCCTCCGATGATCAGGATGACCAGCAGCGGCGCCATGATCAGCCCGGATAAAACTCGTGTTTTCATTTTATTTTCTTCCTCCGAATCGACGGTCTCTGCTCTGATATTCTTCGAGGCATCTCTCGAATACCTCCGGTGTAAAGTCTGGCCAGAGCTCGTCGGCAAATACGAATTCGCTGTAAGCGCTCTGCCAGAGCAGGAAGTTGGAAAGCCGCTCCTCTCCGCTGGTGCGGATGATCAGGTCCGGATCGCCGCAGCCGGTCTCGGTGCTCCCGGTATAAAGGTGATCCGAGATGCTGTCTTCTGTGATCTCCTCCGGCTGGATCTTCCCGGCTTTTGCATCGGCGGCCAGATGCTGTACCGCTCTGAGGATCTCGGCTCTGCCGCCGTAGTTGAGGGCGATGTTGAACTGCAGTCCGGTGTTGTTCGCGGTCTGAGTGACTGCCTTCTCGACTGCCGCCAGCGAGTCCTTTGGCAGAGGGCTGTAGTCGCCCAGGATCCGGATCCGGACGTTTTCTCTCATAATTTCCTTGAGTTCGCTCTCGACGTATTTGATCAAAAGCTTGAAGATCCCGGAAACTTCCTCGACGGAGCGTTTCCAGTTCTCTGTGGAAAACGCGTACACGGTCAGGTTGTCCATTCCGAGGTCGTTTGCCCGGCGGACGATCTCGATCATCGATTTCATCCCGGCGTTGTGCCCGGCAAGCCTGGGCAGGCCTTTGCGCTTGGCCCACCGGCCGTTCCCGTCCATGATGATCGCCACGTGGGACGGGATCCTGTCCTTATCCAGCATACTGCCTCCTGTACTCGATGTGTGCCGCGGCAGAATCACACTGCTGCGCGGCACTATTATACAAATGAGGATGTGGCCTGTGACGGCCACACCCTGAAATTACATGTGAACTTCGGGACCAAAAGTTAGACTTCCATGATCTCCTTTTCTTTGTCGGCGACGATCTGGTCGATGTCCTTGATCGCCTGGTCGACCATCTTCTGGATGTCGTCGAGTGCTTCCTTGCGGTCGTCCTCGGTGTAGTCGCCGGCCTTCTCCAGTTTCTTGACCTTGTCGTTGGCGTCTCTTCTCAGGTTCCTGACGGCGACCTTGGTGTCCTCGCCCATCTTCTTGACGGTCTTGGTCAGTTCTTTACGACGTTCCTCGGTGACCTGGGGGATCTGAAGGCGGATGACTTTGCCGTCGTTGACCGGGTTGATGCCGATGTTGGCGATGTTGATCGCTTTCTCGATCTCCGGAATGCTCTTCGGGTCAAAGGGGGTGATCAGCAGTGTTCTGGGTTCCGGAACGGAAATGTTGGTCAGGGCTTTCAGCGGCGTCGGTGTGCCGTAGTATTCGACCATGACTTTGTCTACCAGCGCGGCGTTGGCTCTGCCGGCTCTGACGGTAGCCAGATCTTCTTTGAGAAGATTCTCGCTCTTATTTATTTTTTCCTGTAATTGATCCATATTGAACTCGCTCATTTTCGTACCTCCTGTGTTATCGACCTGAGACAATCGTTCCTATCTTCTCACCGCAGACAGCCTTCATGACGTTGCCTTCCTCTGCCAGCGCGAACACGTGGATCGCGATGTCGTTGTCCCTGCAAAGGGCTGCTGCTGTGGCATCCATAACTTTGAGATCCTGCTCCAGCACATCGGTGTGGGTCAGCTGATCGTATTTGACTGCGTCCGGATTGGTTTCCGGATCGTCGGAGTAGACTGCGTCGATCTTCTTAGCCAGAAGAATGACTTCTGCTCCGATCTCCGCGGCGCGCAGCGCTGCGGTCGTATCTGTAGAAAAGAACGGGCTTCCTGTGCCTGCTCCGAAGATGACGACTCTGCCTTTTTCGAGATGGCGGATCGCCCGGCGTCTGACGTAGGGTTCTGCGACCTCACGCATCTCAATGGCGGACTGTACTCTGGAGGGTACATCCAGCTGTTCCAGAGAATCCTGCAGGGCCATCGCGTTCATGACGGTGGCCAGCATGCCGATGTAATCTGCGGTCGCCCGGTCCATATGTTCGCTGGTCCGGCCTCTCCAGAAGTTGCCGCCGCCTACGACGATGGCGACTTCCACGCCTGCCTCAGCGACCTGCTTGACCTGCTCAGCTACTTTCTTCACGTACGCTGTGTTGATGCCGAAATGCTGGTCTCCGGCCATGGCCTCTCCGCTCAGTTTCAGAAGCACTCGCTTGTATTTTGGTTCCATATGTTGTTCTCCTTCTCTGAACACTTACATCATACTGTGCTTATTCTACCACAGACCGGTTTAGAACAAAAGTATTTTCAGGCCGCGGGAGTTATCAAATTCACACGCGCCCGGATCGTCGTCACTGTCGGGCGCTCGCGCGGCTTCACGCCGCGCTCACCTGCGGCGGCCTTTGTTGATGACGGCCGCCATGTAGGCTGCGCCGAACCCGTTGTCGATATTGACAACGCTGACGCCGTTGGCACAGCTGTTGAGCATGGAAAGCAGAGCGGACAGTCCACCGAGGTTGGCGCCGTAGCCGATGCTGGTCGGCACGGCGATGACCGGAACGTCCACCAGTCCTCCTATGACGCTGGCCAAAGCCCCTTCCATTCCGGCGACGGCGATGACCACGTCAGCTTCGCGGATGATGGGCAGCTTGGCAAACAGCCGGTGGATCCCGGCGACGCCTACGTCATAGACCCGGCTGACTTCGTTGCCCAGAAGCTCCGCTGTGACGGCGGCTTCCTCTGCTACCGGGATATCGGCAGTGCCGGCGCTGATCACGCATACCGTTCCCTGGGGCGCGTCAGTTTCCAGGGGCGCGTCGCTTCCCAAGGGCGCGTCGCTTTCCAGGGGCGCGTCAGTTCCAGCTTTTGCGGCGGGGGCACCATTCGAGGTGTCAGGCGCTGCGGCGCTGGTCACTTCATTGCGCTCGGCACCTGAAGTGCCGTCCTGCTCGCGGACAGCAATGATCCTGGCGATCTCGAAGTACTCCGCCTCAGGCACAGCCTCCTTCACCACCTGAAAAGCCTTGGCCGATGCCCGGGTCGCGATGATGTTGCGGCCGTGGCCGGTGAGTTCTATAAAAATGTCCCTGATCTGTTCCGGCGTCTTGCCCTGTCCGAATATCACCTCCGGGAAACCGGTCCGGATAGCCCGGTGATGGTCCACGTTGGCAAAGCCCAGGTCCTTATACGGCAGGTCCCTCAGCTGCTCGAAGGCGTCCTCGGTTGTGACACTGCCTGCGCTGACCTGTTCCAGCAGATTTTTGATGTATTGTTCGTTCATCAGATAACCCAACGCGGAACCCCCCACCTCTTCAGGTGGCGGGATGAGCGTCCCTGACGGGCCCGCGTCTTTCTCCTTTCCATTGTATTCTTAATGTATTATCGCGAACATATGTTTGC
>Ga0256405_10009513_pt1 | contig 13274 bp, 10 predicted proteins | sample RumenRJG_02DNA_FD_189096 | JGI IMG/M metagenome (GOLD analysis project Ga0256405, IMG submission 189096) | Bovine rumen microbial communities from Lethbridge, Alberta, Canada - RJG_02 | ecosystem: Host-associated > Mammals > Digestive system > Stomach > Rumen | place: Canada: Alberta...
TCCCTTTTGTTTTACCCAAAATTATGAAAAGAATTGCTTATAAGTATCGTATCTATCCTAACACTGAGCAAAAAGTATTCTTTGCTAAATGTTTTGGGTGTGTTCGTTTCTTTTATAATAAGTCTCTTGATGACATGAATGAGATATATAAAAGCACTGGTAAGTTTAAAAATATTACTCCTGCTTCATATAAGGAAGATTACTCGTTCTTGAAAGAAGTAGATTCGCTTGCTTTGAGTAATGCTCAATTAAATAGAAATACCGCTTTTAAAGCTTTCTTTTCTCATAGATCAGGTTTTCCTAAGTTTAAAAGTAAAAGAAACGATCAAAGCTATACCACGAATAATCAAGGAAGCGTAAAGATGTCAGACAATCATCGATATATCTCTATTCCTAAATGTCCAAGAATTAGAATTAAAAAACATCGAGACTTTAAAGGGACAATTAAATCTGTCACAGTTTCTTTAACTACTGACAACAAATACTATGCCTCTATATTAGTTGAAGAAAATACAGAAACAATAAAACTATTGGATAATGCGATTGGTTTAGATTTAGGCATTAAGGATTTGATCGTTGATTCTAATGGAAACAAATATAAGAATCATAAATATCTAAGTAAATCACAAGAAAAACTCGTTAGAGAGCAAAGAAAACTCTCTAAGATGGTTAAAGATAGTAGTAATAGAAACAAACAACGAATCAAAGTTGCTAGATTACATAAACATATTCAAAATCAAAGAAATGATTATCTCCATAAACTTTCAAAGAAGATCATTGATGAAAACCAAATCATTTGTATCGAAGATTTGAAAGTGAAGAACATGGAACAAAACCATAAACTGGCTAGAAGCATTAATGATGCTAGTTGGGCCAAGTTTGTTTTATAAAGCTGATTGGTATGGTAGAAAAGTCGTTAAAGTACCTTCTACTTATCCATCTAGCCAATTATGTTCTAAATGTGGGTATAAAAACTCTATCACTAGAGACCTCGCTATTAGGAAATGGACTTGTCCTAACTGTGGATCTATTCATGATAGAGATATAAATGCTGCGAAAAATATTCTAAGTAAGGGAATTGAAACACTTACAAAGGATGGGACACATCCGGATAGCTTGTTTATGCTTGGCTCGTCAGAGTCATCGAGCAAGAAGCCCCCACTTCAATAAGTGGTGGAGTATGTCACATAATTGGACTATATTAAGCAAATACGTATAATATTATAGTAACAATATGAAAAACGTATGATAGGAAATTAACTGATATGGATATACGCACATTATCTTATTTCGTCGTTATCGCCGAAGAACTAAACATCACTAAAGCCGCTGAAAAATTGTGTATGAGTCAGCCTCCTTTAAGCAGTCAAATGAAAGCCTTAGAAGAAGAACTTGATACAACATTATTTATTAGAGGCAAAAGACACCTTCAATTAACAGAATCTGGAAAGCTATTATATAGACACGCTAAAGAAATCTTATCTTTAGTTAACAAAACTAGTGAAGAAATAAGAGCAATGAATAAAGGTATGCGTGGTAAAATCGCTATCGGTTTAGTGGAAGGTTCCGCTCCTATCATTGCTGCGGAATGGATTGAAACATTCCTAAATAACTATAAGAATGTTGAGTTCTCAGTCGTGGATGGTAATAGTGATGAATTAATCGCCAAATTAAGAAGTGGTCTTATCGATATGGCGGTCATCACTTCCCCATGTGATAATACCTTACTTAATAGTTTTAAAGTGGGGCAAGAAAAGATGACGGCTTTTATGAGTAAAGATAATCCATTAGCCCTTCTTCCTGGTAACACAATTGATTTATCAATGTTAAAAGATAAACCTTTAATCATCCCATCTAGAGAATCAATGAATAGAATGATCACAAAGTGGTTTAAAGAAATACACGCTGAACCGCATATTGTTTGCCGTATGGATAACTATCTAGATGTTGCTGCTCTCGCGGGACGTAATATTGGCATCTCTTTATTCCCAAAAACTTCATATATCTTAAATGAACAACTCGTGGCTAAAGAGATTGTTAATCCTGAAAGATATGTCGAATATCTCTTTGTCTGGCTTAAAAACAAACCTTTATCTTTATTAGATGAAGCCTTCATCGACCACATTAAAGCGGCCACGGAAAACGATTAGCAGTTTTCTCTTACTAATTCGTCTAAATTAGTGAGAGGCGATAACTATGAAAAAGTCTTTATTATTCTTACCCTTAATCGCTATCGCGTTAACTAGTTGCGATGTAGCTAAGCCATATGACACTCCATACGAAGAGTTTTCTTTTAGATTAAACTGGGGTGTTCAACTTGATTCTTCTTATGATAGTAAGACTGGTAAGGTAGTAAAAACTAATAAAGTCATAGAAAGAAAGCCTGAAGAATATATCACAACCTATCAATTACCAAATCTAGAAGAAATATATAACAAAGTGAAAAAAATGAATCCTAATTCCTACGCGAGAGATTTTGATCCATTTGCCACAAAACATCACATTATTAGTAATCCTAACATTGATTATTACCTAGTCATCGATGATAAGATAATCGAAGTCCAAGACTTCCCAATCGGTGTAGGGACAGATGATAAAACCTTATCAAGTAAAGGTAAGAAGTTCATAGAACTTGTCTATCTAATCATTGATACCGTTCAAGCATCAGATGAATGGAAAGCCTTACCAGATTACGAAGTCTTATATGATTAATGAAAAGAACTAGTCAAATGACTAGTTTTTCTTATCTTGAATGTATTTGCTACGATATTCACTAGGGAGTAATCCCATACATCTTTTAAATGCTTCTGTGAATGTCGATAAGTTTTTATAGCCCACCTCAGTGGCAATATCCATTAATTGGAGATTCTTATCTTTTAATAATGCTTTCGCATCACTTATTCTTCTTTTATTAAGGTGCATGATTGGTGTGTCATGCATATATTTTTTAAAAGCTTTTGTGAAATACGCTAATGAATAGCCAGAATATTCCGCAATCTTAGCGATATTTAATTCTGGATCTTTATAGTTATCTTCGATATATAGAAGAATCTGCTTCATATGCTTGGCGTATCTCTTTTCTGGTCTTCTATTGTCTTCGCCACTTTCTAAGCCAAGCTTTACCAAAGTAGTGGTTATTTCGTTTGCTATTTCATCAAGCTTCTTAGAGTTAGGGTTTCTAACATATTCTTCTTCATAAGCTTTAATGACATCTAAGAAAGCACTCTTATACATAAATCTTGTATAAAAGAAGTGACCAGTATAACCAAGTTGTTCTTTAATCTTCTCGACATATGCTTGTGAGATAGTAATAGATATAACTCTAGAATGTAAATCAACTTCTAAACCATGTTCCACATATGGATTAACTGGATATATAAAACCAACTTCCCCAATATAATTGGCCTTATGGTAATAAAGTAATGGAATCGTAGTTAAAGGAATAATGAATTCATATTCATCATGAGTATGCTTAAATGCCTTTAATACCAGAGTTTTGTTTTCTATGACGTTTTCAGCGATAGAGAAATAATTTAGGGAATAGATAAAATCATACTTCCCTAATTCATTAACATCTTTCGCATGTGCTGTTCTAACACTCATATAAATATCATTTCAAATATTTGTCCAATAATGCAACGATAAACATTGTTTAATCCATAAAAGAGAAACACATTTTTATTTTTGTAAACGTGCGATAATTCGTGGCTAATAATCAAATTTGTTTGTTTTATTCAACTTTTTTTGTATAAAAATGTACTAATATTTCAAATATTTGTCTTAATGTGGCCTCCATTTATTAAAAAATAAATCTTTAACTTTTATACTAAAAACGGAAATAAAAGGAGATTATTACTATGCAAAAAAGAAAATCATTATTTGCAGTTACTATAGCGGTTTTACTTTCTGTTTGTGCTTGTGGCACTCAAACAACTGTAGAACCAAGACCATCCAATAGTAGTGCTGCTCCGTCAGCAGCATCCACTAGTGATAAGAGTTCTAATCAATCCACATCAAACACAAGTAGTAACCCAAGTAGTCAACCATCTTCTAGTAGTACTTCAAATACAAGCAGTAAACCATCCTCTAGTAGTAGTTCTTCTAGTAGCAAACCTTCTTCTAGCAGCAGTAAGCCATCTAGTAGTTCCTCAAGTTCTTCAAGCTCTTCTAGTAGTAGTCAACCATCTAGCAGTTCTTCTAGTAGCAGTTCCAGCACTCATACACATACTCCAGGAACTGCCGTACAAGAAAATGTTGTTGCCCCAACATGTGGTCAAGAAGGTAGCTATGATGAAGTTATCTACTGTACATCTTGTCATCAAGAATTATCTAGAACACATAAAACAACACCGGCGACTGGTGAACATAACTATGTTAAGAATGCAGATACATTAGAATATGTCTGCAGTGGATGTGGCGCTAAAAATGGTCGTGATTATGAGATGACTTTGGAAGCGAATCCATTACGCGTTGGTGATGTCTATGATAAACATGGTATCACTAGTACCGTTTGGAAAAACGATGATCATGCTCTCAGTTTTGTATATATCATATATGTAATTGATGGCAAGTATTTTACGCCTTGGAGCACTAATTCAGTCATAACTGATGAATATTTAGGAAAAGAAGTTCAAGCTAGTGTCTATATTGGAGTGAATGATAATACATACTTAAAAACAAATGGTGGCACATTAACTAACTGCACTGTTGTTTATAATGGAAATAGTTATGAAGGCGATGGTACTGCCGGAGGCGACATAGAAAGCCCTGAAGGTGTATCATATAATTCTTATTATCATTTTGCCTTTCCGTTCGGTACAGTATTACCATCTTTAAATCCGCCTGAAACATATACTGTTACTTGGAAGAACTATGATGGTACTGTTTTAGAAACAGATAGTAATGTTTCTTCGGGTGCAATACCTGAATATAATGGTGCTACTCCAACAAGAGCAACAGATGAAACCTATGCTTACTATTTCAAAGGTTGGGATAAGGAAATCTCTCAAGTAAATGGTGATATCACTTATACCGCGACATATGAACAAACACGTTTCTATATGAGTGAAAGTGAAGATGGCTGGACTGTCACTGGCTTAATTGAATCAAACTATAACGGTGAATTAGAAGTAGAAGAAACTCTCTTAAATAAACCAGTTATCGCTATTGCGGATAATGCTTTAAATGGCGCTAATAATGTTATGACATTAACTCTTCCAGATAGCATTAAATCAATCGGTGATAATGCCTTTGCAAACATGAGCTTAATGGTTTCATTTACTGCGAATAACAATGAAGGTAATTTAATCAATATTGGTTGGAATATCTTCTTAGGTTGTTCTTCCTTAGTCAATCTTGCTATTCCATTATATGGTCATATTGGTACCTTATTTGGTAGCACTGAGTTTACTGGTGCTTCCGCTGTCACATCTGGTGGTGAAACATACTATATTCCAAATACCTTAAAGAACTTCAAAGATACAGGTGGTATCCTTTCAAGTAAAGCCTTTGAAGGTACAGCATTAACCAAAATCGAAATTAGTGAACAAGTCTTATATATGAATGAAGAAGCTTTAGCGGGCGCTAACGCTTTAGTTAATCTAACTATTCCATATGTTGGTAATGATAAAAATGCTACAGAACCATCATTCAATACCTTATTTGGCATTATCTTTTCTACAACCACATATGGTACATCCATCACCTATGGTGCTCACCAACAATATGATAGTAGCCACTATAACTATTACTACATCCCAAAATCACTAAAGAATGTAACCGTTAATGGTGGTGCTTTCTTAGGCTATGAATTCTCAGATTGTAATGAGCTAGAAAAGATTACATTAAAGGGTGTCACTAATATTGCAAATAGATCGTTCTATCATTGCTCTGCTGATGTCGTCTTAGGTGAAGGACTCCTTACAATTAGTGACCATGCTTTCTACTGTTCAAATATGGATGAGGAATTAGTCATTCCTGATTCAGTTACATCAATTGGTGAATACGCTTTTTCAAGCGCTAGGACTATTACATCATTTGTTGTTGGCGCTAACGTTGCATCACTTGGTAGACAAGCATTCTCAAGTTGTGAAGCTGCGACATCAATTACCTTCAAAGGCACTAAAATAACAGAGATTAATGCTTTAACTTTCGATCACTGTGAATCTTTGCAAACAATTGCTATTCCAGAAGGTGTCACAGAAATTAAAGGCCAAGCATTTGACTACTGCTTAACGCTTACAAGTGTTTCATTACCATCAACCTTAAATAAGATGGCTTCTTATGTATTTGCACATGATAATGAACTAACCACAATTAACTATAACGGTACAAAGGCTCAATGGAATGCAATTACAAAGGCAAATTTCTGGTATAGTTCATCCAATTGTCCAAAATTAACAACCATTCACTGTACTGATGGTAATATCACTCTCTAGTGGTATCCATCTCTTAATGAAAGAAAGGTCACGAGAGTGACTTTTTCTTTGCAATGATGTATTCTTTTCTATGAGCAAAATGTCATCAATGGTGAATATGCCTTATGTAGATATATCCGAATAGTGAAAACAATAAAATAAGGAGAAATAAATATGCGTTTGAGAAGAATTTTAAAAATATCTAAAAGAAGAAAGAGAAAACCTTCAAGAAATAAGCAGATTGCAACTTTAATAGTTGTAGGTGCACTCTTACTTACTATTACAATTGCCACAATTGTTTCTTACATGGGTGGTAAATTTGATGGTTTAACGTTTGTTATCGTTGCTCTTTCACTAATGATTGTTTTCACTGCTGCAGCGATTGTTCTATCCCTTCCATCTGTAAAAGGCAAAATTGGCGAAGCGAGAGTATCACGTAAGCTTAAAAAGCTTGCCAAGAAGAATGGTGGTCAAATCTTTGACAACGTCATCATTCCTGGAGAAAACGATAAAACTTCTCAGATCGATCACATATATGTATGTAAATACGGCGTGTTTGTTGTTGAAACAAAGAACTATGCCGGTCGTATCTATGGCACTGATGGCCAATTAGAATGGACACAAGTCTTAGCGTATGGTCATAGTAAAAACAAGCTCTATAATCCTGTTAAACAAAACGGCACTCATATAATGAGGCTTAGCGACATTCTTAATCTAGATGTTACATTCTACTCCGTCGTTGTTTTCGTTAAAGCTAACATAGATAACGTTGACAGTGATTACGTTTATAGAATTAGTGATTTAAAGTATTTGCTCCACGAAATGGAAGAAGAACTTAATGAAAACCAAGTAGAAGAAATCTGTAACATAATTAATGAATACAAATTGCATCCTGCAAAAACAGATAGAGAACATGTCAAAGAAGTCAAACAAATGCAACGCGATATTGCCCACAACATTTGTCCAAGATGTGGTGGTGAATTAGTTCTTAGACACGGGGCTAATGGCGATTTCTATGGATGCTCTAATTACCCAAAATGCAAATTCACTAAGAAGAAATAGCAAAAGAATCACTCCGTCAGGAGATAACTTTAGAATGCAACCAGGAGAAAGCCTTGATGACAAATATACTATACGTAGATTGTTCTAAAGCGAGATCGTTAAAGAAAAATATCCGAAATATGCGGAAATCAAATGGTAGTTATTTAAGTAATCTATTTTCTAGATAAGGCGTTGATCATTGACTTGACAGCGTCTTTTTCTTTATCTGTTAATGCTCTATATTTATTTAGCAATTCTAGTTCTTCTTTGGTAACGTGAGTTTTTCTTTCATCACTTTCAAAGAATTCAGCAAGTGAAATGCCAAATGCTTCACATATCTTTTCTAGTGTGTCAACTGTTGGGCATGTTCCTCTAGCAAACATATTCGATAAAGTCGACTGTGTTAAACCTGCTTCATAAGAAAGCTTGTAAGTTGACCAGCCTCTTTCTTCTTGCAATATCTTTACTTTTTCTAATACGTTCATGTGTGCATTTTAATACACATCTGCGTTGCACATAAAACCCACCTGAAATATAATTAATATACATTTGGGTAGTATCTAATATTCCAATGTGATTAGGAAGCGGAATCCGGGTTTTACAGTGAGAGATAGTGGATTACAAAAATCTTTATTAAATGAACAGTTTAATTTAGGTCGATACGAAGACCTCGTTTTAAGATATGGATTAAGTTCAGTATGGGACGAACTTCTTGATATTCTCACTAAACACGGAATTGATTTCTTTGAAAAGAATTATGTCGATTTTTATGACATTGGCAGGTTATATGAAATTGGCCTAGCTGTTGAAAACAAGTATTCAAAAAAAGAAGCTGGTAAATACTATACCCCTAAAGATGTATCGCAATTAATGGCGGACCTTTTAATCGAAAACGAACGCTTAGATGCAATTGCGGATGTTGGTTGTGGTTGTGGCAACTTGGTTATTGAAGTGTTGCAAAAAGTAAAAGACCGATCAGCCGAAGAATTTGGAAAACTTGCAAACAATATTTATCTTTACGATTTAGACAAGACTGCAATTAATATTTGTAAGACTAGAATATCTGTTCTTTTTTCCATCGATGATAAAAACATACATGCTTGTTGTGGTGATTATTTAAACGGCAAAGTTAAGATGCCAAGCGATTGTTTTGTCATATCGAATCCGCCATATTCTCAAATTAAAGATGTTGATAAAAGCTGGGGATATAAAGTTGCGATTAAAGAATCAAAAGACCTTTATGTTGGATTCATCGAAAAAATGATACGAACATCGGAAAAAGCAGTGATTGTTTCCCCTCAGTCATATATTGTTGGAACAAAGTTCAAAAAAATAAGAGAGCTATTATACCAACTAGGCAGTGGCGAAATATATTCTTTTGATAACGTTCCTGGCACTTTGTTTAACGGAAGAAAACAGGGAGTCTTTAATACAAATACCGCTAATGGTGTTAGAGCAAGTATTTTGGTATTTAACAAAACTACCAATAAAGGATATCGTCTTACCCATTTGATTCGTTTTAGAACGGATGAACGAGAAAAAGTTATAAAAATTGGTTATGTCAAAAAACAACTTGGAAGTAGAATACAGGATCTTAAAAAACCACTAAAGTGTTTTAGAGAATTAGAAAGTTTTGTTGGAACTATAACCGGCAATAAAACTATCAAAGATCTGCTTTCAATTAAGGAAAACAAGTATTGCATAAATGTTAATTCTTCCGCTAGATATTTTATTGTTGGAAGTGCGAAAAAGCTTAATAGAAACGGTTCTTTTGAATTATATGCGAAAGATGAAGAATCATTCTATTTGCTATATGCTCTTTTAAATTCAAGTTATGCATATTTATGGTGGAGAATGCTTGATGGCGGAATATTGATTCCTAAAAGCCTGTTAATCGAGATTCCTCTTCCATCTATTTTTAATTTTGACAATTCAATAGTTCAATACTGCAAAAAACTAATTAATGACGAAAACAAGCATCTAGTTTATAAGAAAAATGCTGGTGCGATGCAGGAATCAATCAAGTTCCCAGTAGAGTCTAGAAATAAATTAAATCAACTTATGTTTGGGGATATCCCATTTGAATTAATACATAGCAACAAGGAGTTCTTTTAGTTATGCCTACGAATAAGAAAACCATTAAATACTTTTTCGACCAACTTTATAACGGCGGTAATTTAATAAAACTAATTATCCCATTTGAAAGAATTAAGAAACTTGATAAATTTTACAAAACCCAAAGAAGTACTTTTTCTACTTTTGATGATTTTGAGTTGGCATATCCAAAAGAATTTGCTTATTTCAAGTTATCAAAATCTGCTTATAAGGAAATTAAGAAACAATTTGATAACAATATGGGATTGCAGCCATGCATTTTAACCGAATGCTTTGTTGCACAGACATTGGCAAACCATTTGCATTTAGATAAATATATTGATTTGGACGATTCATCAGTATCGGTACCTGGTCAATTAACAGGAGCAATTTTCTCTGCTAAAGGGTATAGCGATGGGTCTAAATTTAGATATTGTTATTACAATAATCATTATGATGCTTTAGTGTTTCAATGTGGTGCTTCTGGAACCGTTGATATAGTTTTTACAAAATTCAATATAAACATAAGAATCGAAATAAAAGAGCAAATATCCAAGCTAGAAGAGTGTGATATTACCGGACTTTATGATGAAAAAGGACATTTGCTTTTGAGCGATGACTTCAAACAAAAAAGATCAAAATATGTTCCTTTCATTCATTTGTTTAACGCCTTAACAACTGTTTTTAAAATGGAAGGGCACAATTTCAATTTTTCTAGTTACTTAAATGACAGTAAGGCAAAATCAATAATATCTGATGCATTGGATATAAAGGTTGTTGATTGCTTTGTTCTTATAGTCGGCGATAAACTCGTTCCTACACAATCAAAGGACTTATTTGATTTTGTAACATTTGAAGGCTCTGAAATTAGAACGGCAGGTAGGAATTATGGAAAGGTTTTTACTCCTGAATTCGCTAAGAAAAAAATCTCTTCATTAGGTGGAAGCATTGACTCTAATGGATTGGTTAAAATGCCTTACAATCCTAACAATAGAGTTAAAGGAAGAAATCTTGATGAGTATAGAAGATATAGCATTGGCTCATTGTTGTTTGTAAAACTCGAAGAAACTGAAATAGTGAATAACACAATTCAATTTAATTTTAATAAGATTTGTCAAAAGAAACCTTCTATTTCAATTCATTTAAATGCTAAAGTAAATACTGCGAGTTTGACAGCGCAATTCTTTGAATTAGAGAGCTTAGCTTAGGTATAGAAATGAGAAATGGGGTTTTTAAGAGAAACTTCAGACCTTGCCAAAAAGGCCGGATTAGATTTAGATACTGGAATTTGTAGAACTTGATTAGAGGAGAAGACATAATCGACATATTATCAAAATAAGCAAGCATTCCATCTTGGATATAAATAAAAATCGTGATAGCCTATTTTTAAGATTTAGAATTCTTAAAAGGGGTTTGGCATGAATAAGACTTTTGCATCAATTTTTCTAATAGCTTCAGCGCTCCTTGTTAGTTGCAGAAATAATAATGAATACCATTTGTACAACAACAAACAGCAATTGGCTGATGGAAATCTTCAAATAAGCTATGAATTGAATAGAGAATACATACCGGCATTGTCCGACGATGTTGATTTATCTTTTTACATTTCTTTTAAAAATTTAGGAGAAAAGGTGCTTAAGGTTAGCCCTAAAAGTCCAACGTGCATTAGAGAAACAGATAATACTGAAGCCAAAGTAAATACGTCGCTATTATTAAGTTTCGAATTAAACAAAGATGAGGAAAAAAGCATTCTCTTTGCTACATCATTGCCAACTTACACCAAAACAGAAAACTATGTTTTTAAGTTAAAAATTAATTCTAAGATGCTTTTTTATCATTTTTATAATAATCCTTCTAATAAAACATCATTTAGCAGCAAATAAACTTAAAGATACGTTTCCAGCAATAGATGGAAAATAAAAGCAGAACCGGTTAAGATTCTGCTTTAATTTTTATTGTTTGGCTAACTGTTAACCCCAGATGATATCAATAGAGGTGATATAAATAGCGCCATTTGAACTTCTTAAACCGATATATGAATAGTTATCAGTAAATTCATAAGTGAAGCTATTTCCACTCGCGGAAATAGTGCCCACTTTAGTGACTGAACTACCATACATATCAATGATATCAAACGCGGTTACAGAAGCATAGATTTCAACGACTCTAGAAGAATTTGTGCTGCTATCAAATGTAATAGTGACAGATTTACATTTCATATCATCATTACGAGCAATGATACCAGAGTTATTATTCTTACTTCTGATTTGGATACCGTGTTGAGAAGCACATTGTGCTTCATAATAGGTACCATCATCAGTGGTAACTGTATGTGTATCATAAACAGACTTACCGTCTTCTAAACCAAAGAATGCTTGATTTAATGTATGAGTGATAGCAGCAGCCTTAACGATGACTTTAGCGGTGCCAGTATAAATACCATTATAAGTAATAGTTAATGTAACTTCAGTACCTGCGACAGCATCGTTACTAGCGGTAATCTCGCCGCTATATTGACCAACACTAATACCGGCATCAGTTGGATTAACACTGTATTCGACTTCATATGATGATGAAGTAGCGCCATATGGTAATAAAGCATATTGAGTTTGGATAGATTCTCCTGGTGCAATCATATAAGTGCCTTGTTCAAACATAATACCAGTGACAGCATTATCTTTAACGGTGAATGTGCAAGTAGCACTCATACCGTTTAAGCAAGTCGCTGTAATAGTGGCTTTAGCGTCTACTTCAGCAGTATTCTTAATACTGACAAAGCCGTTATCATTAACAGTGGCGACATTTTCATTATCACTTGTCCAAATAATCTTGTTATAGGCATCAACTGGATCAAAGACTGGTTGTAATTGATAACCAACACCTTTAACGATATCTAACTCACTAACGTTTAATGCAAAGTCACAAAGAATTGGTAAATGTGTATCTTCGAAATAGATTTCTAAGCAGTTACCATAATTGTAATAAGGCATGACTTCGATATAGACACAGCCATTATCTAAGGTATAGCAAGGAGTATAGTAGGTTTCTAAATCTTCTTTAAAGCCGTTGGCTTTTAAGACTTCAGCGTAATCACTTGATAAATCTTGATAATAATAGTCGCCTAAGAATAAGTAGCTATAGTCTTCGTCAGATGCATCTTCGATAGTGTAATCACTACCAAATTTCATAAATGGTAAGCATTCATATAAAGTGCTTTCCATTAAGGCTTTTTCATCATCTGCCCAATCAGTATTTTCAGTTAATTCATCAACCATCACATCATGGAACTTATTAACGGCCACTAAGGTGTTAGAACTATTATCAAGCATGAAGGAGAAATATAAGCTATGAGCTTGATCATAAGCGGAGCCTAAATAATATGTATATTCTTCCCAGTTATCATCTAAGCCAATTTCTTCTTGGATATTAACACCAAACCCAGCGCCTTTTAAGGCATCGGCAAAAGCGTTAATCTTATCACCTTCCATGATGAAGCGGAATGTATCAGGAGTGATAGAACCATCCTCTTCTTCAGTATAAGGAATAATTAAGGATGGATAATTACCTTCACCCATTGATGGGATAATAACATTTGTTTCAAAGAAACCATTAATTAAGTCACTTGGGAAAGTTTCTACAACGGTATAGCCTTCAAAGTTGACATAGTCAACATACCAATTAGTATCAATACTAGAAACATCTAATTTACCAGCGCCTTCGCTT
>Ga0256405_10009514_pt1 | contig 13271 bp, 11 predicted proteins | sample RumenRJG_02DNA_FD_189096 | JGI IMG/M metagenome (GOLD analysis project Ga0256405, IMG submission 189096) | Bovine rumen microbial communities from Lethbridge, Alberta, Canada - RJG_02 | ecosystem: Host-associated > Mammals > Digestive system > Stomach > Rumen | place: Canada: Alberta...
CTTCCTCAGAATCCGGAACAGAAAAGAGCGGGAAAATATCAATGAATACTCCCAGGTCATGCTCAGGCCCTATATTTTCATACTCCCATTTCGTGAACCCGGTCGTATCGCTTCTTCTCAGTCTGCTGGCAACGACCATGGAATACGGATCTGAATAGATCCCTTGAAACACGAAAGGAGAACAGCATTCCTGCGGCGCGACCTCCATAAGCTTTTTATAGTCCGGCCAAAGCATCCAAAAGTCCATATCGTCATCCCAGGGGATAAAGCCATTGTGCCGGGCAGCCCCAAGCAGCGTTCCGTCGGCTGCAAAATAAGTCAGATTCCATTTCCTGCAGATCTCTTCGAACTTTTCAAACAGGCTCAACTCTACCGCCCAAAGCTTTTTCATTTCTTCTGAAACGATGTAATCGAGATCCATTCTTTTTTCCTTCTTGTTCTTTAAAGATTCAGTCGTTGGGAGAAGCAGTTTTTCTTTTCATAATGGCGTCTCGGATTTGCGTACTGCTCGTTGTCTTTGTATATGGGAAATAGATGATTCTAACGCCTTTGTCATCGAAGAATTGCTCATACATCCGGAATCTCTTGCTTCCCTGGTAATCAGACCCGACAAACAGCCTGTCAAAATGATAGAGCTCCCAGGCGTCGCTGTCCTCCTCTGGTGCATCGACAACTCTGTCTACGTACCGGCAGGCGGCAATGATCTCTTTCCTTTCCTCAAAGGGAACGAAAGTCTCTTTCCCCTTCCAGGCGCCGCTGTCATGCACGCCTACGATGAGATAATCGCATTGCTTTTTCGCACGTTTAATCAGGTTGAGATGGCCGATATGAAACAGGTCGAACGTTCCCGACAGATATCCGATCACGACTCTCCGTTCGTTCATGACGCGGTCCGAACTTTTTTTATACTGGTAACTGTACAGGCCGTATTCATGGGGATCGTTCCTGTATCGCTCTAGCACAGCCTTGAAGGTTTCCTCATACTGGGGAATATAGAGCGTATCCCTTGAAAAAATATGCTCCACGATTTCCCCGGCCAATCCTTCCAGCAACTCAAGCCGGTTCTCCCCGCCGTTAAAGCGGGATCCCTTGAAGGAAGCCGGAGAAACATTCAAAATGCGATTGTCGGTCTTCGCGACTTCAAGTTCGATATTCACGCTTTCTATGAAACGGCAAACCGCGGCCTTTGACGCAGCATATACTGCCGCCATGGGAGACGACATCAAGCCCGCTATCGATCCCATCACGCCGCAAAAGAAGCTGTCCTTCCCCTTTATCCTGTCATAGAAAAGACGCAGTATGCGGATCGTCGACGTTGCGTTTACCGTCATGATATGGTCGATTTCAGCCGTATGGAAATATTCGAAATCCGCAACGCGCCCGATCCCCGCCGTGATCATCAGAAAAGAGAGCTCGGGGTCTCTGGCAAATGACGATATAAGCTCTTCGTCAAGATCCAACATATCGCAATAGTGATGCTCGTATTTGCCCTCTGGTATAATTCCCTTTTCCGGTTCTCGGCGAGTAAGGATATCAACATGATACCCTTTTTCGATCAGATTTTTGGTGATGGCAAGGCCGATTCCGCTGCTGCCACCTATAACAAGCGCTTTTTTCATAGAGCACCCTCTTGATTTATATACCTGTCAGTACGCCGTATCAGTCTTCCGGAAACTTGATCCGGCTGATGGGATAGTACGTTATCTCGCTCGGAGGCGGCGGCGTCATGTAATCTCCGTACTTCAACGTCAGAAACGTATCATAATCTTTCATGATACGGAGTTTCTTCCCCTCGAAATCAGCATCGATATAGGAATCGAAGCAATGACTTGGCAGGCCGAAAATGCACTCTTTTCTGAAGTATGGGAAGGTATAGTGCCGCATGAGCTCAGTTCTTCTGCGATTGGTGCTCGATGCGAGAGAATCAAGTCCGGCAAAGAGCCATTTTTTGGGGATTTTATCGATTATTGCATACCATGCCCGGAGGCCCGCTGTTTTTGCATTCTTTTTTCCGAAAAGAGAATACTGACATTTTCGGATACAGAAGCAAGCCGCAAAATGCAGTCTTCGCGAGAGAAATCCGTCCGGGACATTGTCATAGATAAAAATATCGGTGAAGATCCCGTCACGAAAGCGCATATCCTCCTGACCGATTTGAACCAGACTTGTCCCGTTCATACGCAGCTTGGCATAGCCCCAGGGGTATTCGGGATCGGTTCTGTGCTCCTGCAGGAAGAACTTCTCTGCGTTGAGATCAGTTTTACAGGCCTCGAAGAACTTTTCGTATTCCTTTCTGGACATGGAGATATCAACATCGTCGTCCCAGGGGATAAAACCGTGCTCTCTGACGGCGCCGATCAGCGTTCCGCCCTCCAATGTGTATTCGATGTTGTTTTTACGGCAGACTCTGTCAACTTCACAGGCGAGCTCCAGGCATACGTTTTGCAGCTTTTTCAGTTCCTCGCTGTTCAATTGCATTTGTCATATTCTCCTTTTTTCTTTCTCTTCGCCGGGATCGATGTGATGCTTGATTATATTTCGATATATTTTTTGCTGTTATAATCTTCGATCACCTGAACAATGGCCTTTGATATATCTTCGCTGATATCATAACCGCCGCTGCCCTTTTCCACCGCTTTGGCAAAGGCAACGATCTCGTAGCGGATCCCTTCGCCGTCAAGCTGATAGAAATGGCGCTTATTCTCTGTCTGATCCTCAAACCGTACTTCAAAATAATCGGTTTTCCACCACGGAGACGGCACGTAAATATATCCTTTCGTGCCGGTAATGATCAGCTCGCCCTCCGCTTTTGCGGCCTTGGCAACTTTGATGGAAGCAACAGATTTTTCAAAAACAAAGTCGACCTTTGTAAATCCGTCGAAATTCAGCTCCGGATCCAGGATCCGGGAAACCATGGTCTTGGATCGATAGTCTGTACCGAGAAGCTGAAAAATTGGGAGCATTGCCGTCGGCCCCCAGGCACAGATGCTGTTTTGCTTACGGCTCAGATCTGCGCCGGATTCCCCTGCTCCGTCAGCAAGGCTTGTGCAGACCGAATCAACAGAGATGATGTCTCCAATCCTTCCGCTTTTTGCGACAACAAGGAGACGGGAATAGGCAGTAGAATATGCCGTTTTAATCGCGTCAGCCAGGATAAGTCCGTTTGTGTGGGCAAGCTCCTGCAGCTCCTGATACTGCGCGGCGGAAAGCGCAACGGGAGACTCGCAGATCACGTGCTTTCCGGCCGTCAGTGCTCTTTTCACGTCGTCATAGTGCTTTTTCGGATGTGTCGCCACATAGACAGCGTCTACTCCGTCAAAGGAATCGTCGCAATCCTTATATTCGACACCGTTGACATATGCCATCTCTCTGACGAATTTTCTGCGAACACTTCCGTTGCCGATCGCACCAATCAGCAGCTTTCTTTTTTCCGCCCGGATCTGCGAGCTGGAAACGCCCTCGGTGCGAGGAAGATAGATTACCTTGCAATACTCATTGAGATAATCAAACTTTCCGACCCAATCGGATCCGACCGTGAAAATATCGACATTATATCGTCTGATATCGTCGATCTTCTGTCCTTCATATTCCTCAACGATGATCTCGTCCGCAAGACCGGTCGCTTTGACTGCGGCAATACGTTCAATGAGGGACTGTTGGTTGTTGATCTTCCCTCTGGATTTGTCATAGTCGTCGCTTGTGATGCCGACGATCAGATAGTCGCCAAGCGCCTTTGCCCTTTCCAGAAGGCGAATATGCCCGTAATGCAGCAAGTCATATGTACCGTATGTAATAACCTTGACCATGAAACACTCTTCCTTTCGCAGATATGCAAGTCACAGGAGTCCCCTTTTTTGCATATCCTTTAAGGCATTGATCAGCGTGGTGTTATCCTCGTGGGTCAAATGGCCGATGTGGCCAACGCGGAATATCTCGTTTTTCATATCTCCGCCGTTCGGGCAGATCCAAATCCCATACTCATCCTTGAGCGTTAAGAATATCTCGTAAGCATTTGCGTTTAGTGGGTGGACAGGTGTGACGCCGTTTGCGGGGGATTCCGAAACAAACGTAAACGGGAGTTCCATGATCTTTTCCCGGAAGTCTTTCGCCTGCTCCGCTACACGCCTGATCTCCACATCCGCACCGCCGGCGGCCTCTATCTCTTTCAGGCGGGCATTAATCTGCCGAAGGATCCCGACTGCCGGTGTAAAAGGCGTCTGACCTCGTTCCATGTTTTTCAATGCATCGGCAAGGTTGAAATACATGGATTTAACCTTCGCCGCCTTAACCCGGTTGACCGCCCTCGGCGCCAGAATGATGATTGAGATTCCCGGAGGGCATGCGAGAACCTTTTGGGAGCCTGTAATCATAACGTCCGCTCCGCAATGCGTCATGTCGAAGGGGTCAGCCAAGAAGGAGGAAACACAATCACAACCAAAAAAGATCCCGTTTTTTCTGCAGAACTCCCCGATCATCTCAGCATCATACAGAACGCCCGTCGACGTCTCATCAATATTGACGAGCAGACCCGTGAAGCCCATCCCGTCATATTCATACAGGCGTTCCTTCGAGAGCTTTTGTCCGTGATTCAATTTGAGGATTGTATGTGGGATATCATGGATCTCGCACAGCTCGACGAAGCGATGTCCAAAGCTTCCTCCGTCAATGACCAGGATCTTGTCATCGGCTGTAAAGCAGTTCATAACGACCGCCTCCATGGATCCCGTCGAGGAATTCGTCATAAAGGCTGCTTTCGAGCCGAGGGGCGCCTTGGAAAACTTGAGCATCAACTGTTCATTTTCAAGCATCAATGCCGAAAACTCTGGTGTTCTGAAATAGGGTACCTGTTCACCCCCTACCGCGCAGACTTCGTCGCTGCACATGACCGGGCCAACTGTGAAATTAAGCATTTCTTCGCCTCATTTCTTAAAAGCTTATTCTTTCCAGAAGCATTCAACGCAATGGTTGACGCGCTCCTCCGGAGGCGGGATCCTTTTATAATTCTCATAAGAAGAATTCAATACTTTTTCATACTTTTCAGGGCCGATAAGCATATGCCCTTCGAACGAGATATCGGTCAATTCCTCGAAATCAGACTTCTTAAAGACAGAGATGAAGTATGGAACGCCGAAGCATTCTGTTTCGGTCTCATTGTATTTCATGCAGTACTCATCAAGCTCCTTGACAAGACGGCTGGTGCTGAAAAAATGAGAGTACACAAATGCTCCGTACAGCAAGAATGCATGCTTCAGTCCCTCTGGCTTTCCAGGCCGCATTTTCGATGAATGCTGGATCAGTTTAATGAGATACCGCGCATGCGCCTTAAAGCGCTTCCGTTCTCTTTCGTCATCCGGTATGTTGTCGAGCAGAAAAACATCGATAAAGGCGCCGTAGCCTTCTACCGGTCTGAAGTTGGACTCCTTGACGATCGTTCTCGCGTCGCATATTTTCCCGCAAGCGTAGATCGTATCCTCCTGACTGTTTATGTCGATCACGTTTAATTCCAACTCAGGATGCGCCAAAATATACGCCTTGAGTTTTGCGTATTCCCCTCTCGTCATGGCAATATCCATGTCGTCATCCCAGGGGATAAAGCCCTTGTGTCTGATCGCGCCAAGCAGGGTTCCGTAAATAATGGAATACCGGAAGTTATTATCCCGGCAGATCCTGTCGATTTTCAGCATGGTCTCAAGCAACAGGTTTTTGTACTCTTCGCTCGTAAGTTGTTTCATGGTTCTGATTATACTCCTTTTGAAAAGGCGGAGCTCATTTCTGATGGGATAGATCACCGCGCGAGGCGAGCCATGATCTGTCTGGTAAGAAACAGAATATCTTTGAAATTTATGGCCAAAAAGAGGACGACAGCCGCTGCGGAACACACATAAATATGATAGTCCAGAGACACGGCGACGGCCTGCAGAACAAGGATGAGGATCGTCGGCAAAAAGGTCTGCCATTTAATATCAATAGCCACAAATCGCTTAACGTCAAACAATCTGAAGAAAGCGATCGTTATATAGGCAATAAGCGTACCGATCACGGCGCCCCAAATACCCATGGACGGTATAAGCAAAAAATTGAATACGATGTTGACGACGGCCGCCGTTGCCGTAGACAGCATGTTGTTTACCGATTTTTTCAGGGCGCTGTACATCGAGCCGAAATATCCTGCAACTCCGGCGAACACGGCGCTGACCAGGAGAAGCGGAACATAATGCCAGGCATCGATAAAGTCTTTTCCCACATAGTGAGTCATAAAGACCTTCATGATCGCTACAAAAAAGACGCAGGCGCCAGTAATGAACAGAAACAGGTATCGAAGCACCGTCGAGTAATAGCTTCTGTCGTTTGAAGATTCAAATTCTTTTACGGCGGAGATCCCCCATGCCTGCTGGAAGATCGTTACCATCACGTTGATCAAAGCAGGGATCTTGGCTGCGGCGGTATAGATACCCAGCGCAGCGGCCGAGATCATCGCCTCCACCATGACTTTATCGGACGATTGGATGACCCACCACGAAACGTTGTTCAGGATCAGCGGGGAGGAAAAAAGCACCATCCTCTTGAAGAGATTCCGATCAAAACGCGCTTTTTTCAGGTCTTTGATGATATCTCCTGTTATGATCAGGCAAATATCGATCACGATCTCGGATAGGATGTACGCCAACAGATAGCCGCGTATCCCCATTGAGCGATAGACAAGAAAATATACGTTCAGACTTGCCATCAGCGCCGTTTGAATGACGCTCAAAAGCGCATAGATCTTGTTCTTGCCTTTTGCCTTCAGGTAACAATACCCGATGCTGTCGGCAATGTTGGAGATAACATAAACGTACAGATACCATTTCCATTCGGCCATGGCTTTATATAAGCCGATCAGGGGCGTCAGCGTCAGGCCAAGAACGGCCGCGCCCACCCATACAATGACGCCGACTAAAATGATATCTTCTTTTCTTTCTTTTTCTGAAAGGCCGAATCTGATGATGGCGTCAAAGATCACGACAGACAGAAACGGAGCCATCAGCTGCGCGATCGTAAAAACGAGATCCGCAATGCCATATTCCGCATCTGTCATATAGCTGGTATAAAGCCGAACCATCACGAACAGGATCAGCTTTGTTCCCATATTCCCCAATCCGAAGATCAGAGTATCTTTCAGTAAAGTTTTATATCGAGATCCCATCTGTTCTTCCTCGGAGAATATCTGAACGTGTTATTCCGATCCTGATCCATCCACAGTCGTTCAGTGCCAAAATTCATACGGATATAAGTGATTCCAACCGGGACGATAGATCAGCGTTACGATAAAGAACGCCAGCAATACCATGCAGATTCCGAAAAGCCACAGCCGGAAAATCTTTATTTTCCCTCTATACAATATATTTGGCAGTTCAATGACTGCAATGAGCATAAAATACTCGCCCGCACGTTCAAACAGATTTACGGCATAACCGAAGGCCGTAAGTATCATCAGCAAGGTGAAATTGGTCGCAACGACGCCGTCTGCCCTGTTATCCTCCTCAAGCGAGTTGATGATCAGCAAATACATGATAGCGTAAACAATCAAATAGAACGTTATGGCAAGCCACCCGGAAGAGGCATACTGGCCCGCAAAATAGTGGGTATATCTGGGAAAAACCGCGTTAACGACCGCTTTCATCACGCCGGAGAGAGATATGATCGCGCAAACCCCGGTAACGCCCAACACGATCCACCACTTTCGCAGAGCCTTGAGATCGAGAAAGAGGAGAAAGCACAAAAATGCTGTCGTATGAAATGTCGTCGCCAAAAGGAACAGCGCCGCTGCAAGTATTCTCTTCCCGTCTTTGAGCAATTGATATCCGTAGAGGGCGATGATCATGGCAATGCCCTGTCTGAAGATATTGGTATAAACAGAAAAGAAGCAGCTGAAAAACAGGCAGAGGGACACAGCGGCATTTTTAGAATATTTGCGAAGAAAAATGCCGAACCCGCCATACATGATCGTCGCCATTATGATCAGAAAAGTGTGCTGATCACGGGTAACTTTTCCGAGGAAATAATTCAGATACTGATAACCGATTTCCAGTTTAGATGTATTATCAAGGCCTTGGGCAAAATGGCTGAAATACCACAAATAATTTCTGGTATCGTTTCCAATGGCAGCTGAACGAAAGGCCGTCAGGAACCAGAGCGCAAGCAACGTCGACCAGACAAATACAGAAATGATCAGTTTGTTGATCCTGGCCACACTGTCCTCCGGCTGATTCGGCCAGCATTCCGCCGCTTCAATAGAATCCGGTCGCAAGCCCATAAGCAGAACAAGAGTGATCCAAATAGATAACCCGGTATAAAGAACCATTACAAAATCCTTTTACTTCACACTGTGTTTACTGTTGGCCTTGCCTTGTTCAGACAGATCACTTGTGCACATTCTCATAGAGAGCAAGCGTTTTTTCCATGATCGTATCCCAGGAATACGTCGACTCAGCCAATCGTCTTCCGTTATCTCCCTTTTCAGACCATCTTGCTTTTTCCGAAAGACATCTGGTCAAAGCATCTGCGATCGTCTCGACCGTTTCCCCCGCGTTCCACCCCGCATCAGCGTCGCTGATTTTCTGTGCGAGAGTAGTGCCTTCACTAGCAACGCACGGGATCCCGTAGCTTAACGCTTCGAGTATGCCAAGCGGCATTCCCTCAAAGCGAGAGGTTTGGACAAAGACATCTGTCTGCAGCAGTATGTCTTCCTTCTCTTTCCCTGTTACCTCGTGATTCAGCGAAACGATATCTGACACGCCCGCCTCATCAATGAGCTGTTTCACGTGTTCAAACCGTCCGGCATAATCCGGCCCGTATATGCTTATTTCCACGTTTTTTTCCAGAAGGAAACCGTGCAGCTCCTTCGCGGCGGATATCAGGAGATCCAAACCTTTGTGATAGGCATCCAGTCTTCCGATATAGGTCAGCTTTATCGAATCGCTTCCCGATCCTGTTGCTTTTTTCATCGGAATGTGGATACCGTTTGTGGCGATGAACTTCTTTCGACCAAATGACGTGTTGTCATATTCTCTCCGCGACAGGCACTGAAGAGCGGCGGCATTGGAAATAAAGCGATCAAAAAGGAGAAAATTCGCGACCGCTTTTTTGAGATGCTTTTTTTGTTGCGCTTCTTTCCCCAATTCCCCGTGCGGAATTATGATATAAGGAATACCCTTTTTCTTCAGCTGAGACCAAAGCAGCAGGTATTCCTTGCGATAACATTCCTGAAAAACGACGAGATCCGGCTTGTCAAACGGAGCATCGATGGAATCAACCTCGAAAAATTTATGCAGGGACACCTGCTTTACGCCATCGATCTTCTCCTTGGCGACATTCAGCAAGGCCGCTTGATGCCCCAAGCGTATTTGCGCTTTAATGTATTCCGGAACTACAATACAAACTCCGCTGAACGGATCGTTATCTATTGCGGCAATGTGAAGAATGACCATTTTACGTTTCTCCCGAATCAGCCTTGTCTCAATGCATTTTTAATATACAGAGCCGTTATCTCTTCCCGGAAAAGATCCCGACAACCGTTCCAACGCCATACGATATATGAAGGACCAGGAAAACCAAGGGCAGCAGCAGGGAAAGCACGCTTCTTTTTTTGCACTCGACTATTGAGCTGATCGTCATAAGCATATTCGTGATCGCATACATGCCCCACAAAAGATCAGCCGGCCAATTGATGCCGATCAAATGTAAAATAAGTCCACCCAAAATTGCTACAACAAAGCCAAACGGTACAAAATGATAAAGAGAAAAGCAGCGCGGTTCAACCCAAATGGTTCTCCCTATCCAATAACCGTTTAAATATTTCTGCTTTGCAAGTCCTTTCAGATCAGCTCTGGTTTTCCTGAAAGATTCGATCTCCGGATCGTAATAAAACTTGTATCCAGCGCGGCGCATCCGGTAGTGCATCTCATTGTCTTCGGTCCGGATGAGAGTCTCATTGTACTTTCCGACACTGTCAAAAACGCTTCTCCGATATATGGCAAATGCTGCCGTATTGACATATCCTTTTGTCCTGGCTCTGCGAAATGAAGCAAAGCCTCCACCAAACATGGAATTCTCCGCTTGGTTAAGGACCGCGCTCCAATCAGAGTCGTCTGCCGGGATACTTGTGACTTTTCCCCCGCAAATGTTCTCTCCGGTAGCAAGATCTCTGACATTCAACTCTATAAAGCTATCCGGAATCATCACATGAGCGTCTACGCGAAGAAGCGCATCTCCCTCCGCAGAATCCAGCGCGACATTCCATCCGCAGGTAAGTGTCCTCTTGGGATTATCCAGTACCTTTACCTTCCAGAAGCTTTTTTCCTCTTGTTGAAAGCGCAGCATTTGCTCTTTGGTCGAATCTTCCGAATTGCTGTCTATTAATATAACTTCTATCAGGTCATGTGGATACGTTTGCCGTTTCAGGCACTCCAAAAGTGTCCCTATAGTTGACGCTGCATTTAGCGCCACTATGATAAATGACGTCTTAATTTCCATCTTTCTCCCTAATTGTAGTCCTTTCTGCAAACAGCGGCAATTGTTCTGACCATAGTACCAAGTTCACGGATCAATCCGAATTGACGCAACTCATTCAGGTTCCATACCATTTTTTGCGGAAGAACTTTCTCAATATAAACACGATCCACATCATTTGCTTCTTTGAGCAATTTATTCTCGTCTTTATATCGGATGCTAGCCTCACTGGTGATCCCCGCCGGCATCAAAAGCGTGGCATAATACTCCGGCTGATAGCGCTCAACATATTTTACTGCTTCCGGCCTTGTTCCGACGAAACTCATGTTCCCCTGCAAAACATCTAACAATTGAGGAAGCTCATCTATCCGCATGCCGCGAAGTTTCTCTCCCACTTTTGTAATTCGTCTATCATTTTCTGTGGTGACTGCGGTTCCGATTTTGTCGGCATTCACGACCATTGTCCGAAATTTGTGTATCCAAAAATGTTTGCCGTTTTTTGTCACGCGCTCTTGTCTGTAAAAGACCGGTCCATCGCTGTCGGTTTTGATCCATATCGCGATAATCATCATGGGAACAGCTAAAAGCACAAGTAAAACAAGCGCAGCGGCAAAATCGAACAATCTTTTTATCAAAATTGAAAAAGAGTGTTTCTTAAGGACATCATAGTATGTTTTTACTTCTGCGGTCCTCATATAATCCGGAAGCTTGTCCCAGCTAGTCAGCATCTGTCTATCTCCGTCCGATCTTTTCATGCAATAATATGCAGTAATGTATTGTGAAATTTCAAAGAAAAAAATGGGATTGAAACAGCAAAATATTCCTAATCATTCTTATTTACTTTATCATAACCTGGGATGTCAGTCAAGCCGGGGCGTATTATATAGTAGCAATAATCTATGAGTTTCGGCTGCCATCTATGAGTTTCGGCTGCCATCAATCTTTACCACCCGATTTCTGTTTTTACACCCCGGTATCACAATATTGGACTTGCAATGATTTATGGTTTGATATAAAATTCATTTATTCGTATTATTCAAAAGAAAGGAGTTCATATGAATAACGACGAACGTGTCATTTCTCTATCGGACTTATTTTCCGTTTTGCTTCGAAACATCGTTCCGATCATTTGCATCACTCTGGCGTTCACACTTTTGGGATTCGCATATTCTTCGCGAAAATCTCGATCTGCCTCCATTCCGCCTGTCTCCCAGCTACAGCAGGAGGATTTGGTCAAGGCCGAGGCGCGTCGTGACATTTTAGCTAATGCAAATGAGATCGCCGCCGGTGAAATAGAGTTTCTTGAAGAGGAGGAGCTGACCTCTCTTTGGAAAAGTGTCGCTGCAGCAAATCATAATCTGGCACAGCTGGCTGATTATTGCAGTTCTTCTCCCGTCATGGCTATGGATCCGTTCCATTGCACCGTATTTGACGTTTCACTGCTTGCGCGCACAAACGGCAATGGGAACAACAATTCTGTCTCCAATGTCGGTGATCAGGCCGCGGCAGCCATCTCCTCTATCTGTACGATGGACAATTCCGTTCTTGAGAAAGTCCGGGAGCTTCTCGGCGTCGAGCAGGATCTGGATCATGTTCGTCAGCTCATCTGTGTTTTCAACGATCAGGACGTTGTGCATATCCGTCTTTATTGCGCCAACACAGAATCTGCGCAATCTGTTGTTGACTATTTGTGCCGCACTGTAACAGACCGTATCCGTTCCGGCAATTTGGGTTTCTCAGTTGACGAGATCTCTCGGTACAATGGAACTGTTGTTGACAGTATTGTTCGAGAAAAGCAGATTTTAACAATGGATGAGCTTTCTAAAACCATCCTCACATTAACGGACGCGGAAGCCGCCTTAACCGGCTTAAACTCCACAATAGATAAGCTGCAGACAGCATCTTCCGATCTTGCAGGTAAATTTGATTCTTCCGAGCAGGAAGTGGCAACGATCAGAGCCGCGCTTACTCAAACGAGCATGCCAACAGCTTCTCGCGGCATTTCTCTGAAAACCATCTTTCTCTTCTTTATTTTGGGCCTGTTTATCAGCTGTTTTGTCGTGGTTTGCCTTTGGCTTCTCAGCGGCAAGTTCACAAGCCAGAACGAATTGCTTAGTCGTTACGCCTTCCCGGTTCTCGGTGTCCTGCCTGAAGGTAAGAAGAAGCTCTTCGGCAATACGATCAGACGCCTTGAAGGTGTCGGCGGTGCCAGCTTTGAGGAAACCGCCAAGGTTGTTGCCCAGACCTTATTCCGCGTCACTGAAAATCGTTCCGCTTGCTTTGTTTCTTCCCTTGGCACCGAAAAGGCGGCTGCGCTTCTCCCCTATCTTGATGGGAAAATAAGCGTTTGCGGCGATATTCTGAACGACCCCGAAGCCATCAAAGATCTGGATAAGTACGACAGTATTATTTTAGTTGAGCAGAAGCGGAAATCCGTTCTAAGTCAAATCGACAGCCAGGTTCTTCGTGCAAAAGCTTTTGACAAAGACATTCTTGGTATCGTACTGATCTAATTCGAAAACATAATAAAAATCAGCATCTGGTTCTGGACGTCACCGGATCAGATGCTGTTTTCATTATTCACGCGAAGTATTTCATTTTTCATTTCTACAAAAAAGAAGTGTCCACAACGAAGATCCGTCATGAACACTCGAAATGGTGCACCACGGCAATCCAAATCCGAACCGGTATTGTTCTTTACGGCTTCTTTCACATCATCCAGGGTGATGGTTCTGGTGCCGTCCTTGTAGTTGAAGGTGAGAACCAGTTTATCATCGTACAGG
>Ga0256405_10009516_pt1 | contig 13270 bp, 14 predicted proteins | sample RumenRJG_02DNA_FD_189096 | JGI IMG/M metagenome (GOLD analysis project Ga0256405, IMG submission 189096) | Bovine rumen microbial communities from Lethbridge, Alberta, Canada - RJG_02 | ecosystem: Host-associated > Mammals > Digestive system > Stomach > Rumen | place: Canada: Alberta...
TGGAGGCGGAGAGGTTGACGATGACCGACGCCCCGTCCGCCGCCAGCTTTTCCGAGGCGGATCCCGTAGTCCAGAGCTCCTCGCAGATCTCCGCGCCCACGGCCAGCTCCGGCATCTCCCGGCAGACATAGACGCCGTGGGACAGCGGGAAGGTGTGAATCCCGTCTCCCATCCGGATCCCGACGGTCTCACCCTCCGCGGGAACCGCGAAATGCCGGGCCTCGTAGAATTCGCCGTAGTTGGGGACGGCCGTTTTCGGGGTGACGCCGAGGATCTCCCCGTCGGAGATGGCCGCGGCGCAGTTGTACAGCCGGTCGTTCGCCCGGAGAGGAACCCCGGCGAAAACCAGCAGCTTCTTTCCGGCGGTGTGCTCCGCGACGGTCCGAAGCGCCCTCTCCGCTCCGTCCAGCAGATCGTCGGACAGGAACAGATCCCCGCAGGTATAGCCGGTCAGGGACAGCTCGGGAAAAGTGAGGACGTGGACACCCTCCTCATAAGCCCGGTCGATCAGGCGGCAGAGCTCGGCGGCGTTTTTCATGGGGGCGGCCACATGCACGTCCGGCACGGCGGCGCCCAGCTTGATGAATCCGTGTTTCATAAAAACCCTTTCGCAAAAGTGCGCGCGCACTTCAATTTTATATGGAGGAGACGCTTTACGCATCGGAATGTCATTCCAAAAATCGCTTCACCGCAGACGGAACTCACGCAGAGGGGTATAGACCGCTCCGGCGCGGGTGAGGGTGGACTGCATGAGGAAGAAGGAGGCGACGGCTTCCCTCCCGTCCGGCAGGAGCAGGGAGACGCCATCGGGCAGAGGACCGGCGCATTTCCGGGCCAGGGTGATGTGGGGCAGGGGCGGCTTTTTGTCATACGGGATCCCGCTCTCGTCCAGCGCGGAACGGACCGCCCCGGCCAGCCGGACGCTCTCCCCACCGTCCCGGATCTCCAGGGTCAGGATGTCGCCGAAGGCTCTCAGGCCCGCCGTTCCGATCCGGAAGGGGGCAAACCGGACGCGCTCCAGGGCCCGGACCGCGGAATCGGCCTCCTCCCGTTCCCCCAGAAAGGCCAGGGTCATGTGGAGGTTCTCCCGCTTCGTAAATGAGGGCTTCCCCGGCAATCCCATCCGGCGCAGGCTCCGCTGACAGTCCTCCAGAGAATCGAGAAAGCAGTCTGAAAAGCAGACGGCGGCGAACAGTCTCACAGCGTCCTCCTCTCCAGTCTCCCGGCCAGCTCCGCGCAGAGGGCTTCGGCGTCGTTCAGGAACCTTGCCAGATGGTACCCGTCCGCCGCCGCGTGGGACACGGTGACGGACAAGGGCATGAGAAGCCGCGGTCTTTTTCCGATCTCCGGCACCTCCCGGAATCCGCCCCAGACCACGAGAGGAGCCAGGGAGGGCGCGTCGGTCAGGGCTCCGGCGTGGGTGAAATGCCGCCACGGAACGCAGGAGGCCTCGAACACGTTGGGCGGCGTGGGAATGGATGGGATCGGGAGTCTCTTCGCCCGCTCCACGTCCTCCGCGGCCCGTTCCATGAACTCCTCCGGATCGGGGGAGAACAGGGTGAAGGTGCCGGTATAGGTTTCCGTGTCCTCGTGGAACACATTGTGAGCGGGATGGACCACGTCCCAGACGGCGGGAACCGGGGCCGGAAGCTCGGGCGCGTCCACCTCGGTGAGCCGGAACTCCTCACGGGCGTTGACGACGGCGGATACCGTCCAGAGAACGGACAGGTAGAAGGACAGGTTCCTTGCCCGGCAGACCTCCCGCAGGGCGGTGACGTCGATGTCGTCGGTCATGGTGACGGCGCAGGGAGACTCCTCCGTAAAGCGGCGGTAATGGGCGGCTCTGGGCCACGCGGTCAGATCGATGGGGCGGCAGTCGGCCATCTCTTCCTCCCTTTGGTTCATTTGTCCCTATTATACCCGATCCCGCGGCGATTTGCAAGATAGGGACGCGGATTTTCGGAGCAGGGAGAGCCGCGCCATCCTGTCATGAACGACAAAACAACGCCCCGGGAATCCGCCCGGTCCGGAACGATTCGACAAAAAAACGCGGCGGCAGGAGAAAATCTCCGGTAAGCACTTGACAACCGAAAGGCAAAAGCTTATAATACAGTGGGTTGATTAGCGCGGGCTAATTTTGTCGCGCATCGGCCTTACATCGATCGGCGGCGGTCCCGAACGGCCGTCAGGGAGCAGAACAAGCATGATGCCTTTATTGCTGGCCGCGGACGGAAACGCCCACACCATTGTGAAAATCAGCGGAAACCCGGAGATCAAGAAGCACCTGGAAAACCTGGGGTTCGTCGTCGGCCACGACGTCACCGTAGTGTCCCAGCTGGCGGGCAATCTCATCGTCAACGTCAAGGAAAGCCGCGTGGGTATTGACCGCGAATTGGCTTCAAAGGTTTTCGTAGCCTGAACCTGCCGGACAGCTCCGCGGAACAGCCGCAGAGAGGACCTGAACCCCGCGGTTAGTCCGGACTGATTTCTGAGTCTGAAACGCAGTCCGGGATAGTCCGGAACCGGCGTTCGCGCAGACAAACCGTCGGGACATATTCCCATTTGAATCCGCGTACCATTGTCAACATTATCTGATAGAGGAGGAACCGCATGAACACTCTGAGAGACGTGAAGATCGGCGACACCGTACGGGTCGTCAGACTGCACGGAGAAGGCGCCGTCAAGCGCAGAATCATGGACATGGGCATTACCAAGGGCGTATCCGTTTACGTCCGCAAGGTGGCGCCCCTGGGAGATCCCGTGGAGGTCACGGTCCGCGGCTACGAGCTTTCCATCCGGAAGGCGGACGCCGAGATGATCGAAGTGGAGCCGGACAAGAAATAATCGAGCGGAACGCCGCTCTTCTCCGCCGCGAGGATCCGTCAGATCTCCGCAGGCGGATGCTGTTCCGGGCCATGAGGTTAGCTTTTTCTAACCCTCTCCGGAACGGATTCTGATTCTGCTGCTGCAAGAACTGCAATAAGAAAGGAATATCGGATCATGGATATTCGCATCGCCTTAGCGGGCAACCCGAACAGCGGTAAAACAACGCTGTTCAACGCGCTGACCGGCTCCAACCAGTTCGTCGGCAACTGGCCGGGCGTCACGGTCGAAAAGAAGGAAGGCAAGCTCAAGAAGCACGACGACGTCATCATCACGGACCTTCCCGGCATTTACTCCCTCTCCCCCTACACCCTGGAGGAGGTGGTGGCCCGGAACTACCTGATCGGCGAACGCCCCGACGCCATCCTCAACATCATTGACGGCTCCAACCTGGAGAGAAACCTGTACCTGACCACTCAGCTCACGGAGCTGGGGATCCCGGTGGTCTGCGCCATCAACATGATGGACGTGGTCACCAAGAACGGCGACAAGATCAACGTGGAGGAGCTGAGCCGCCAGCTGGGCTGCGCCGTGGTTCCGATCTCCGCCCTGAAGGGCACCGGCATCACCGAGGCGGCCGAGGCGGCCATCAAGGCGGCGAAGGGCACGAAGACCGTTCCCATGCACAAGTTCTCCGGTCCCGTGGAGCACGCCATCGCCCACATCGAGGAGGCGGCGGTCCACGGCATGCCCGAGGAACAGCAGAGATGGTACGCCATCAAGCTCTTCGAGCGCGACTCCAAGGCCATCGAGCAGCTGAAGCTCTCCGATGCCACCATGAAGCACATCGAGCAGGACATCGCCGCCGTGGAAAAGGAGATGGACGACGACGCCGAGGCCATCATCACCAACGAGCGCTATCTGGCCATCGCCGACATCATCAAGTCCTGCTACAAGAAGAAGAACGCCGGAGCCCTCACCGTCTCCGACCGCATCGACCAGGTGGTCACCAACCGCTGGCTGGGCCTGCCCATCTTCGCGGTGGTGATGTTCCTGATCTACTACATCTCCATGGTCACCGTGGGCGCGTCCGCCACCGACTGGGCCAACGACGGCCTGTTCGGCGACGGCTGGCACCTCTTCGGCATCGGCACCGCTGACGCGGAAGAGGCCGGCGAGGAATTCGGCGACGCGGCCAATGTCATCGACGCCTTCTTGGGTGAAGAGCTGGGCGACGAGTTCAGCGTGGACGACGTGCGCGCGGCTCTGTCCTCCGTGGACGCCTCCGCCACCGCCGACTACACCCTCGAGGACGAGGAGACCCTCGAAACCGAGGACGTCACCTACTCCTACTCCGATCTGACTGAGGCTGTCGAGACCTTCGCCAAGTACGACGGCGAGGAGCCCGATCCCGCGGACTACGGTGTCTGGGTGCCCGGCGTTCCGGCGCTCGTCGACAAGCTCCTCTGCGATTCCGAGGGCGAGCCCCGGATCCCCGACTGGCTCTACGGCCTGATTCAGGACGGTATCGTGGCCGGTGTCGGCGCGGTGCTGGGCTTCGTTCCCCAGATGCTGGTGCTGTTCTTCCTGCTGGCCTTCGTGGAAGCCTGCGGCTACATGGCCCGCGTGGCCTTCGTGCTGGACCGGATCTTCCGCCGCTTCGGCCTCTCCGGCAAGTCCTTCATCCCGATTTTGATCGGCACGGGCTGCGGCATCCCCGGCATCATGGCCTCCCGTACCATTGAGAACGAGCGCGACCGCCGCATGACCATCATGACCACCACCTTCATCCCCTGCGGCGCGAAGGTTCCCTTTATCGCCATGATCGCGGGCGCCATCTTCGGAGGCTCCGCCGTGATCTCCACCGGCGCGTACTTCATCGGCATGGCGGCCATCATCATCTCCGGCATTATTCTGAAGAAGACGAAGATGTTCGCCGGCGACCCCGCTCCCTTCGTCATGGAGCTTCCCGCCTACCACTGGCCGACCCTCTCCAACCTGCTCCGGTCCATGTGGGAGCGCGGCTGGTCCTTCATCAAGAAGGCCGGCACCATCATCCTGCTGTCCACCATCGTGGTGTGGTTCCTGTCCTTCTTCGGCTCCGTGGACGGCACGTTCCGGATGCTGGAAGAGGATGAGATCGACCATTCCATCCTGGCTGCCATCGGCAACGCCATCGCCTGGATCTTCACGCCTCTCGGATGGGGCAACTGGCAGGCGGCCGTGGCGTCCTTCACCGGACTCGTGGCCAAGGAAAACATCGTCGGCACCATGGGCATCCTGTACGGCGGCGGCGAGCTGACCACCTGGCAGGCTCTGTCTGAAGCCTTCACGAAGGTCTCCGGTCTGTCCTTCCTGATCTTCAACCTCCTCTGCGCTCCCTGCTTCGCCGCCATCGGCGCCATCAAGCGCGAGATGAACAACGCGAAGTGGACCTGGTTCGCCATCGGCTACGAGTGCGGCTTCGCCTACGCCGTGGCCCTGGTGGTCAACCAGCTGGGCAACCTCTTCACCGGCTCCCTGGGCAAGAACGCTCCCATGGCGGTGGACGTGATCTTCCTCATCGTGGCGGTGGCCCTCATCGTCCTCTGCGTCTGGGCGCTCTTCCGTCCCTACAAGGAAGCCACCACGCTGGAAAAGGACGTGAAGGTTGCCTGACGCGCACCCGAATCCGTTCCGCACTGCGGTTCTCTGAAAGGAGCTTATCATGATTGAGTGGTTTGCCGCCAACTGGCTGACGATCGTCGTTCTCTGCGTGCTGGGTCTCATGGTCTTCGGCATTATCCGGGGCATGATGAAGGACCGCAAGGCCGGCAAGCTGTCCTGCGGAGGCTGCTCCGGAGACTGTGCCCACTGCGCGCACGCCGCGGAACACGGAAAAGCATAGTCTGACCGACTGAACCAAAGGGGCTGTCGCATGAACTCCTGTAAATAAGGAGAAATGCGACAGCCTTTTTTGATTCAGATGGTCTCGTTACGGAGCAGCTGCAAAAACGGTTTCCGGCGTGCAATGGCGAGGAAAATCCGCTGTATTGTGTTTCAGTAATGCGGCTGCGTATCATGCGTTCCCCCTCATCCGACCCTTTGGGGAGCCCTTCGGGCCACCTTCCCCTCCCAGGGGGGAAGGCTGACAGAGTGAAGCTGAACTTCGATATAAAGCGGCTTCCGTGGAGCTTATTCATGACCGATACCCCACGGGAACCGCTTTGCTCAGACTGCAGCTGCATATGTATGAGGCTTCCCCCCTTGGCGGGGAAGCTGTCACCTTTGGTGACTGATGAGGGGGATCGTATGAGTATCGATCGCTGTATTGCGTTTCAGTACAGCGTCTGCATATCATATGATGACCGATACCCCACGGGAACCGTTTTGCGCCGGTTTTCGCTGCACATCCGTGATCGGTATGCCGCGTGAACTCCCGGAAACGGAGCAATGCGATCCCCCCGTTTTTACAGGTCCACCCGCCCTTGACAAAACGGCGCGGTTGATTTATAATCGTATCAGGCAGTCCGTTTATAAATTGAGATGAAAGCGAGGACCACAGCATGAAAAAAGCCGGAAAAGCATTGTCCCTCCTTCTGCTCGCCTCCCTCCTGCTTCCCCTGTTCTCCGGATGCTCGGACGTCGGGGACAACAGCACCTCGTCCCCTGTCTCCGACGGATCGTCCTCCGCCGTCCTGTCCCAGGAGCCCGTCCCCGCCGAAACGGAGGAGCCGCCCTTTGCCTCCCTGCCCGAGGTATCCCTGGAAGGCTTGACCGTCAACACCCTGATCCGGGAGGAGCAGAAGCGGGAGTTTGACGCGGAGCTGGACGGAGACGTGGTGGACGACGAGGTCTATGCACGAAACCGGGCCATCGAGGAACGCTTCGACTGCGCCATGACCTTCACGGTGGAGCCCGGCAGCTGGAGCTTCAAGGACGGGTATCAGAACATCATCCGCGGCACGGTGCTGGGCGGGGATTCCACCTACGACATCGTCACCGGGCAGAGCAACATCGTCCAGCCCCTGAACGTGGAGGGCATGTTTGCCAATCTGCTGGACGCTCAGTACATCGACCTGACGAAGCCCTGGTGGGTGGCAGCCTACACGGAGGGCGTCAACCTGAACGGCTCCGTCATGACGGTCTGCGGCGACTGCGCCCTGTCCTCCTTCTCCAACGCCAACGTCATCTTCTTCAACAAGGCCGTCATGGACGAGCGGTCCATCCCCTATCCCTACGAGGACGCCCTGGAGGGAACCTGGACCCTGGACAAGCTGATCTCCATGGCGGAATCCGTCACGACGGACCTGGACGGGGACGGCAAAATCACCCCGGACGACCTGCACGGCTTCTGCGCCTACAACAACTCCATCCAGCCCTTCTTCTCCTCCTGCGAGAACGAGTACACCGAGGTGGACGCGGACGGGCGGCGGGTGCTCCTGTCTCCCTCCGAGCGGCTGATCGACACCGCCGACCGGCTGAACCTCTTCTGCCACACCGACAGCTTCCTCGATTCAAATGCCACCTATCAGGCCACCGGCGTCAACACGGAGCCCGCCATGCACGAGCACTTCAAGGAGGGCAAATACCTGTTCATGGGACTGGTGCTGGAGGGCATCGAGGCCCTGAGAGACATGGAGGTGGACTTCGGCATCCTGCCCTACCCCAAGTACGACGAGGACCAGAGCCGCTATTACACCACGATCCTCCGCCGCTACACCGTGTCCGCGGTTCCCGTCACGGCGTCCAGCGCCGACAACTCCGCCCTGATCCTGGAGGCCCTGTCCTCCGAGGGCAGCCGCACCATCATCCCGAAGTACTGCGAGATCGCCCTGAAGGGCAAGTACGTGCGGGACGAAAGCTCCACGCAGGTGCTGGATCTGGTGAAGGATTCCCTGTATCTGGAGTTCGTGGACATGTACTACGCCGATCTGGGCTGGAGCGACTTCTTCGCCTCCTACGTCATGGGAGGCACGGCCGGAACCTACATGAGCCAGTACAAGAGCCAGGAAAAGGTCTGGTCCAAGAAGCTGGACAAGCTGTACGAGGCCTACGAGGGATAAACGGTCATTCTGTACCGCGCCGGAACAAAAATAAAGTTTTTATTAACACTTGACGGATCCTCTTGACAGGGGGATCCGTTTTTGCTATAATATATCTGTACCGCGAAGGAACAGAAAACGTCCCGAAAATCGGAAAGAGGATGCCATGAGGCGCAAGAACGAAGAGATATTCACCGCCATCCGGGAATTCATCAACAGCTATTATCTGGAAAACGGCAAGGGTCCGTCCACCCGGGACATCGAGGCCGGGACGGGCATCCAGCGGATCACCGTCCAGCGGTATCTGCAGGCCATGAAGGAAAACGGGGAGATCGAGTACGGCGAACGCCGCGGCACCCGGAACGCCTTCTCCCGCACCATCGGGGAACACATCATGGTCCCCTGCTACGGCACGATCAAATGCGGCCTGCCGAACGATCCCTTCGTGGACATCACCGAGACGGTGCGCCTGCCCCGCTCCTGGGTGGGGGACGGAGATTTCTTCATCCTGGAGGCCGACGGCGATTCCATGAGGGACATCGGTGTCGAAAGCGGCGATCTGGTGGTGCTCCGGAAGCAGGATACCGCCCGGCCCGGCGAGGTGGTGGCGGCGCTCTGCGGGGACGAGACCACCCTGAAACGCTACTGCCCCGAGGGGGACCGCATCGTCCTGAAGCCGGAGAATCCTGCCTATCCCGACATCGTGATCGCCGGGGAGGACACGGAGCGCTTCCGCATCCAGGGAGTCGCCGTCAAGATCATCAAGAACGTCCGATAAACCGGCCCGAAGCCCTTTCCGCCGAAGCAGCGGAGCGATCAAAGCGAGGACAGCATGAAACCCTCTACCCATTATTTCAAGGAATCCATCGTCCGGGACGGCGTCCGGTATCAGCACGTGATCGGCCTCAACGAGGAGTACGACTGGCGGCTGATTCTGGACCTCACCGACAATCCCGCCTGGCAGCTCGTCACCGTGAAGAAGCCCTCCGCCTGCCGGTTTCCCCGGGAGAAGCGCGGCTTCCTCCGCCTGTTTGAAAAGCGCGCGAAGTACCGCTGCCCCCATTGTCACGAACGGCTGGCCTCCTGCGAGGACGACTATCCCGACGGACGCGCCCGCCTGTTCGTCCTGCCCCGGACGGCCGCCTCCTTTGAGCCTTGGCACGACGAGGAGACACGCTGTCCCGGATGCGGCGCGAGACTGGGTGTGGTACTGCCCTCCGTTCCCGCTCTTCCCACACCGGCGCGCCGCGACCGTCTGCACGCGGGCAGGGCTTCGGCGGTACGGTAATCGATCAAAAAAGCGGTCCCGTATCCTTCCCCGTCCGGATCCGTTCCGACGAATGACCGCCGGACGGGATTCCTCTCGGAAGGACTGCGGAACCGCATGCTTATGGAGAGACCGTCAACCGGTCCTCGCCCGTCATGATCCCTTATTCACGGGGATCTTTTCTTTTTCACCGCCCGAAGAAGCCCCGCTATGGCGTACTGGAGAGCCCAGAGGATCCCCGCGCAGACGGGCAGGCCGATCTGATACCCGGGACTGCCGAACCGCTCCTCGAACCAGACCAGGGGATTTCCCGTGCCCGGATAGGACAGAAAGTAGAAATTCGTCCCCCACCGCAGATCCAGAAGCCAGATCGGGCCTCCCGTGACCGCAAGGAACAGGGCGCAGAACCACAGCCGACGCGGATCCGGCGCGATCTCCCCGGAGGACAGGAGCAGCAGAGGAATCAGGCAAAGCAGCATGTGGAAGGTGAAGCTGTGGATCGACAGGAAGCTCCACGGCGGCAGGATGGACCATCCCGGAAAGAGCAGCGCCATGACGGCACCCGGAAGACTCACGGCGAACAGCAGCTCCCCCGCGTACCGGTTCGGATGCACGGCGTACCACAGGCAGACGAACAGGCCGACGGAGCAGAGATGCAGGGGCAGGTAGTCCACGTCCTCCTCCCCGAGGATCAAGAGAAACAGGTGCTTCGCCAGCTCGTCCGCCAGAAGCAGGCCGGTCAGCGTCAGAAGAGTCCGTCTGCGCCCGCGGGATCCCATCCGGCGGTACAGGGGGATCGCCGCCGCGCAGAGGATGCAGAAGATCCCCAGCCACAGAAGATGCTCCCGGCCCCACAGCGAAAAGGAGGTCTCCCACCGAGCCGTCCGGTACACCGTGAAGAACGGATCAGTCATGGCGGTTCTCCAGCTCCCGGGCCAGGGTCAGGCAGACCGTCTCCAGCCGGGCAAGATCCGAAAACAGGGTCTTCTTCAGCCGCTCCGCCTCGGACAGGACCGCCTCGTACTGCTCCCGGGTGCAAAGTTCATTCCGGAGCGCGTCCTCCAGCTCGTCCCGGTCGTCCTCCCGGACATGGCCCCGGGGATGCGCGAGGCAGGCGGGACGGGCGATCAGGTCCAGCCAGCAGTCGTAAAAGCAGGCAACCCCGTCCGGATCGAAATCATACCCCGCCGTCAGGTCGCAGTACCACTCCGTCAGCCGCCCGTCCGCCCCGATCATGGCGGTCAGCACATAGGGCCGGTCAAAGGGCAGCAGCTCCAGCCACCTCATGCCGGCTCCGCAGATGGTCACGTACCCGTCCGGATACTCCCACCGGGATTCCCGCTCCACCCGGTCCAGATACAGAAGGGCGGCGATGCCCGAAAACTCCGGGAACGCCTCCGGGCGGATCAGCTCCCGCTGAAAATACCGCTTTTCGACGATGTCCGTCCAAAGATCCCGGTCCAGACGCTTGCGCTTCATGTCAGCCTCCCCCTATGCAAAGAGGGGATGAGCCCGCCTGAGCCATCCCCTCGGAAATCGATTCGGTTGGATTACGCTTTCATGGCCTCTTCCACAGCCACGGCCACGGCCACGGTCATACCGACCATGGGGTTGTTGCCCGCGCCGATCAGACCCATCATTTCCACGTGGGCCGGAACGGAGGAGGAACCCGCGAACTGGGCGTCGGAGTGCATGCGGCCCATGGTGTCGGTCATACCGTAGGAGGAGGGGCCGGCCGCCATGTTGTCGGGATGCAGGGTTCTGCCGGTGCCGCCGCCGGACGCCACGGAGAAGTACTTCACGCCGTTTTCCACGCACCACTTCTTGTAGGTGCCGGCAACGGGATGCTGGAAGCGGGTCGGGTTGGTGGAGTTGCCGGTGATGGAAACGCCCACGTTCTCCAGCTTCATGATGGCCACGCCCTCGGGAACGTTGTCCGCGCCGTAGCACCTCACGTCCGCTCTCGGTCCCTTGGAGTAGGGAGTCTCGGAGACGACGGTGACAGTCTCGGTGTAGGGATCGAAGGAGGTCTTGACGTAGGTGAAGCCGTTGATGCGGGAGATGATCATGGCGGCGTCCTTGCCGAGACCGTTCAGGATCACGCGCAGGGGCTTGGTTCTGACCTTGTTGGCGTTCAAGGCGATCTTGATGGCGCCCTCAGCCGCCGCGAAGGACTCGTGACCGGCCAGGAAGCAGAAGCACTCGGTCTCGTCGGAGAGGAGCATCTTTCCCAGGTTGCCGTGGCCCAGGCCGACCTTGCGGTTTTCCGCCACGGAGCCGGGGATGCAGAAGGACTGCAGGCCGATGCCGATGGCCGCAGCAGCGTCCGCCGCTCTGGTGCAGCCCTTCTTGATGGCGATGGCCGCGCCCACGGTGTACGCCCAGACCGCGTTCTCGAAGCAGATGGGCTGAGTGCTGCGGACGATCTGGTCCACGTCGATGCCCTTGGCCAGGGTGATGTCCTTGCATTCGTCGATGGAGGAGATGCCGTATTCCTTCAGAACGCCGAGGATCTTCGCCTCGCGTCTCTCGTAACCTTCAAACTGTGCCATATTATCGCTGTCCTCCTCTGATTATTCCTTGCGCGGGTCGATATACTTGGCGGCTTCCGCAAAACGGCCGTAGGTGCCCTTGGCCTTCTCGTAGGCTTCGCCGGGCTCCATGCCCTTCTTGATGAAGTCGGTCATCTTGCCGAGGGAGACGAACTCGTAGCCGATCACCTGGTTGTCTTCGTCCAGAGCCATTCTCGTGCAGTAGCCTTCGGTCATTTCCAGATAGCGGACGCCCTTGGCCTTGGTGCCGTACATGGTGCCCACCATGGAGCGCTCGCCCTTGCCCAGGTCTTCCATACCGGCGCCGATGACGAGACCGCCCTCGGAGAACGCGGACTGGGTGCGGCCGTAGACGATCTGGAGGAACAGCTCCCGCATGGCGGTGTTGATGGCGTCGCACACCAGGTCGGTGTTCAGCGCTTCCAGAATGGTCTTGCCCGGGAGAATCTCGGCGGCCATGGCGGCGGAGTGGGTCATGCCGGAACATCCGATGGTCTCCACCAGAGCCTCTTCGATGACGCCGTCCTTCACATTGAGGGACAGCTTGCAGGCGCCCTGCTGAGGAGCGCACCAGCCCACGCCGTGGGTGTAGCCGGAGATGTCCGTGATCTGCTTCGCCTGAACCCACTTGCCTTCCTCGGGCAGGGGAGCGGGACCGTGATCGGGGCCCTTGACGACGCAGCACATATTTTCTACTTCGTTGGAATAGACGAGATCGCTCATAGAATGAATGTACTCCTTTTTTGTGATATGCCTTGCGGCGGTGTGCGTACAGAGCTATTATACCCTAAGTTTCCGCCAAAATCAACCGCAAATCCCGCGTTTTCCCGGCGTTTATAAAATTTTTACGTTTTCCCGCGGGTCCGCCGCTCCGGATCAGAGGGACACCTCGGCCGCCATGATCCGTTCCCGGCGCCAGGTGAAGGTGCAGATCAGCCGGTCTCCCGCGAAGATCAAGGCGGGATAGGAGTATTCCCCGGGTCCGCGGATGAAGTCCAGCTCCCGAATCCAGCTCTTCCCGCCGTCCCGGGACACGGACAGGGTCAGGGGAGTCCGCGCGCCCCAGTCCGATCCCACGGGATTGGAGCAGAGAGCCAGCCGTCCGTCCGGAAGGGCCGTCAGATCGATGCCGCTGTTGTTGTTGGGCAGATCCGTGGGATACGCGGGACTCCAGTGTTTCCCGCCGTCCTCGGAATCGGTCCGCCAGATGAAGCCGGAATCCGAGCGCATGAGGGCGTGGACCTCTTCCCCGTCCTCCCAGAGGGTCGGCTGGATCAGGCGAACGGGCCGCTCCGTTTCGAGATAATCGGTCCGCTCCCAGGTGAGACCGCCGTCCTCCGAACGGTCGAAAAAGGCCCGCCACACGGTCCCGTCCGGATTCTCGTGGGACGCTCCCGCCAGAAGGGTCCCGTCCCGCAGAAGGATGGGCTTGTCCTTCACGGGTCCGCGGCCTCCGGTTTCGTCCCCGGGACACAACTCCCGCTCCTCGTCCCAGGTGCGCCCTCCGTCACGGGACCGGCGGACAAAGGTCTTCCAGGGCGCGATATTCTTCCCCCGCTTGAAGAACAGGCTCACGTCGCGCCCGCCCGTCCGGGGATCCGCCC
>Ga0256405_10009517_pt1 | contig 13270 bp, 10 predicted proteins | sample RumenRJG_02DNA_FD_189096 | JGI IMG/M metagenome (GOLD analysis project Ga0256405, IMG submission 189096) | Bovine rumen microbial communities from Lethbridge, Alberta, Canada - RJG_02 | ecosystem: Host-associated > Mammals > Digestive system > Stomach > Rumen | place: Canada: Alberta...
CAGACTGATGTTCAACGACATCTCGTTCGGGAAACCTAATCCCGACTGCGACAACCTTGCGTGCAAGGGATACGTCGATGTGTGCGAGAAGCGCATCTACGATTTGCAGCAGCTCCTCGAAGTCGCGCAGATGCTCTGCTCCACGCTGGAATTCAAGCGGCTCATCCAGTCCGTCCTCGACAGCTGCACGGCGCAGTTCCTCGTTTTGAGCGCTGGCGTTTTTCTCCGCGATACGATTGATTCCGATTCGTTCAATCTCGGCGGAAACTACACCGGGTTCGACATCGAGTCGGGCGATAAATTCAAAATCCACGAGGACAGCCCGCTAATCGAATTCCTCGAAAAGAACGGCGGCGTCTATTCTCCGGCGGAGCTGCGCGGAAAACTCATGGCATTCCTTCCCGAACGCGAGCGCGCCGACGCGGAAAACGACATCTGCCTTCTCGAATCGCTCAGCACGTCGCTCGTCGTTCCGCTCATACAAAGCGGGCATCTTGAGGGCGTCCTCGTTTTCGGCGAGAAAATCGACATCGGCACGGACGGCGGGGAAAGTTCGGGGTATTACAGCGAATACGACAAGGAGCAGATTCTCGTCATGTCGTCGCTGGCGGCAATTGCAATCAACAATGCCGCCCTCGTCGAGCGCTCGTCCACGGACATGATGACGCACCTCAAATTCAAGTTCTATTTCTTCAATATACTTTCCGACAAGATGAACCTTGCGGTTCGCGGCGGCGAGTCGAAAATCTGCGTCCTTATGTTCGACATCGATTTCTTCAAGAAATTCAACGACAATTACGGCCATGCGTGCGGCGATTACGTCCTGCAGACGGTCGCGTCCATCATCCGCTCGAACATCCGCGACACGGACATGGCGTCGCGGTACGGCGGCGAGGAATTCACCGTGATGCTCGACAGGACGGGCGGCGAAGAAGCGATGAATGTCGCCGAGAGAATCCGCAAGAAAATCGAGGAATACGATTTCTGCTACGACGGAATGAACGTGCGCGTGACGATTTCCGCGGGTGTCGCCGAATTCAATCCGGCGCGCGACGGGGGAATTTCCCCGAAAATGCTCGTCGATTCGGCGGACAAGGCGCTGTACATGTCTAAGCGCAACGGACGGAACCGCGTTACTTTTGCGGACTCCTCGGTTATCGACGCGGACAGCCAGCCCGAGCGGTAGCGTTGCGGATTTTCGGTTCGGCATGCCGGAATCGGCATCGCATTTCAATAGAACCGTTCGGAAATTTCAGGTTCCGGGCAAGTTCAATGGTTTTAGGGTGGGGGACGCATGGCTTCTGAGATTCTTTCGCGGATTCGAAGACCGTTCAGGTATTCTTTCAAAAACGCGACGCTTTCGATAATCGCGATAAACGCGGTTGTTTATTTCCTCTTCAATTTTACGAATCTGATTCCCGTCGGCGAGGATTATTTTTCGATAAATGTCGTAGGGTTCGTTTTTCATCAGTGTTTCTGGCAGCCGCTTACGTACATGTTCATGCACGGGAACATCCAGCATCTGTTCTTCAATATGCTCGGCCTTCTTTTTTTCGGAATGCAGGTCGAGCGGGCGCTCGGCTCGAAGGAATTCGTGATGATGTATCTCGTCATCGGCGTTCTGTCCGGGCTTTTTTCCGTCGGGGTGTATTACGCGCTCGGCGCCTACATGGTTTCGCAGGGAATGTATCCGTACACGTATCTGGTGTCGCTTGTCGGTGCGAGCGGCGCAATATACGGAATTCTTCTCGCGTATGCCGTGATTTTCCCGCGCTCGAGGATTTTCGTGTGGTTCGTCATTCCCGTTCCGGCCCCGATTCTCGTAATCGCGTACGCCGTAATCGAATTCGTGAGCCAGTTTACCGGCGGCTCGAATGTCGCGCATCAGACGCACCTTGCGGGATTCGCGTTCGCGTTCCTCTACATGCTCGTGAGGATGGGCGTGAACCCGATTCGCGTGTGGCGTGACGTTTTTCGGCGCTGACTTTTCCGGCGCGGGCAAAACGCCGAAATTTAAAACGATGGCACATTCCGCAAAGAAAAAAATCATATTCGCGCTCTCTGTCCTTTTTCTCTCGCGCGTTTTTGCGTCCGACGTGACGCAGGAACGCCTCGTCCGCTTCTCGCTTTGGGCGCAGATGGACGTCTATCCGGGATATTTCGAGGGCGACACCGCGTCGGAATCAGTCCTGGAAATGAACAGGCAGAACGACGGCGACGACGTCTATTCCGTTCCCGTCAGAAAAATCCGCGAGGTCGCCCCCTTTTTCGTCGGGGGAATGGTATACGGATGGAAATTCGAGTATACGCCTTACGACAAGGCGCGCGGGGTCGAGGAATTCTTCGAGTTCAGCCCAGTGTTCGGACTTTCCGACGCCGACAAGGAGCGCATACGGTATGCGAAACCGTGGGTGAAGGACGACATGCTTTCCGCGTGGGTGGAATTCCCGCGCACGGAGGAGCAGATGCACTTCTACTATTTCTGGCGCTCCGTCATCCATCCGCGCGTCAGCGGAATCGGGTACGCGCCGCTTTCCGACGGTTTCGACGGCATAAAAAGCGCGAGCGAGGAGGCGCTTCGGAACGCCGTCCGCGAATATGCGCGGAAGAAAATCAAGACGAAGCCGAAACTCGTGTCCGGAACGGTGCTCATCTCGGAGCCTGCGCTGATTGGCATAGACGCCGGGCGGTACCGCGTTTCCCTTGATTTTTTTATGGAAACAGATAGAATACTCGAATACAAGACATTTTAAAAACGATGGAGGATATATATATGAAGAAGTTTTTGGCGATCGCTGTATCGCTTTTGTTTTCGTTCGGAATAGCGTTCGCGGCTGATACGGATTCGGCACCCGCGCAGGATTCGCTCACACGGACTATCGTTCCTGAAAACCAGCATGTCGAAAACAAGACTGCAAGCGTTCGTCTCGAATACACTCCTCTTACGGACGAGGTTATCGCATATTACAAAGTTCTGGCAGTTTCTTACGACCCCGGCGAGGCGATGAATGCGATTCTCGAATGTCTCAATGATTTCAAAATGCAGAATCAGTACGACAGCTACAAGCATCTTCACAAATACAACGTCAAGTATTTCAAGGATGAGAACGGTCTGAGATGGGCTGAGCACCGCGAGTGGGTCAAGTTCAACAGCAGCAGGCTCGCTTACTAGTTCCCGCATCAGGTCGATTCGTCTGTCATCAAAAATGGAAGCCGGCTTCTTAAAAAGGGGCTGGCTTTCGATGTTTTTAGGCGAATGCGAAAGATAAAAACAAACAATAGGAGTAAATAAATGGACATCCAGAGCATAATCAAAAATCTTCACCCGCTCGAAATCAAGGTTCTCCTGAAATACGGGCAGAACGACGAGCTTTCTTCCGAGAAACTTCAGAAGGAGCTCGGCTACAAGGAAGGACACGCGAACCAGGCTTTCTCGTGGCTTGGCGGAAAAAATCTCCTTTCCGTGACGAGCAGGACCCCGCACACGTTCTATGAGATAACGGATTTGGGGCGCGATTATGCGAAAAACGGAACGCCGGACGAGAGAATCATCGAATTCGTGAAGGCGAACGGCGCGAAGACGCTTCCCGAGATTGCGGCGGGTGCCGGTCTTGAGCAGAAGGATGTCGGTTCCGGGTTCGGGCAGCTTTCGAAGGACGGCGTCCTCAAGATGAATGCCGAGAAGAAGGCCGAGTATACGGGCGCGGAAATCCCCGCGAGAATAAAGATTGCGCGCGAGCTTTTCGTCAGGGCGAGCGGCACCGAGAACGGGCAGATTGATGCGGCGACTCTCAGCGACGAGGAGAAGAGCGTCATCGGCGCATTCGCAAAGAAACGCGGCGCCGCGGATTCTCCGTTCAAAATCATCGAGCGCGAAACTGTCCTCTACAAGCTTTCCGAGCATTTCAAGGAAGTCGTCTCCGCCCTCAAAAACGCGGGAATCACGGGCAACGAAATCGGCGAGCTTACCCCAAAAATGCTCGCTTCGGGCGAATGGAAGAACGGAACGTTCCGCGGATACAACATCTCGATTCCGCCGGCGCGCATCATTCCCGGCCGCACAAATCCGTATGTGCAGTTCCTCGAGCACGTGAAGGACAAGCTCTGCTCGCTCGGCTTCCAGGAATACGACGGCCCGCTCGTTGAGACGGAATTCTGGAACGGGGACGCGCTTTTCATGCCGCAGTTCCATGCCGCGCGCGATATCCACGACGTGTACCGCATCAAGAACCCGACACACGCGAAGGAAATCGAGGAGCCGTGGCTCACGAACGTCGCGAACACGCACAAGAATGGCGGGAACACGGGAAGCCGCGGATGGAATTACGATTTCGACCACGAATTCACGAGGCGGCTCGTCCTCCGCTCGCAGGGAACCGTCCTTTCCGCGCATCAGCTCCACAAGGCGGAGATTCCGGGAAAATATTTCGGAATCGCGCGCTGTTTCCGCTACGACAAGGTGGACGCGACGCATCTTTCCGACTTCTATCAGACAGAGGGAATCATCGCCGGGGAGGACGTGAATCTCCGCACGCTTCTCGGAATGCTTGAGATGTTCGCGCGTGAGGTTGCGGGCGCGACGGAAGTGAAATACGTTCCCGGCTACTTCCCGTTCACGGAGCCGTCCGTCGAGGTGCATATCAAGCATCCCGTCCTCGGCTGGTTCGAGCTTGGCGGCGCGGGAATCTTCCGCCCCGAGGTCACGAAGGCGCAGGGAATCGACGTTCCCGTCCTCGCGTGGGGAATGGGAATCGACCGCATGGCGCTCATGGCGCTCGGTTTGAACGACCTCCGCGAGCTGTTCAGCGAGAACATCGAGGAAGTCCGCCTCAGAAAAGCGAAATTCTAGGATAAAACGAAAAACGAAAAAGCTGCCTGATATCCGCATTGTTAAAATGTGGCGGAAATCAGGCAGTTTTTTTTATGTAGTGCGCGTATGGATGTACCGCACATTCCTACATTTCGATTGTTGATTTTACATAAAAATCGAAACCGAGTTCAAAAAAATCTTCTATATCGTTTTGGCGGACTGTTGGCGTATTGGAGTCCGAACTGTTTGCCGCGTAAACTTTTCGCTCCCCAAAGTCAGATATTTCATGGCACATTCTAAATTTCTCAACGGTGCTAAGCAGCTGTTGCTTTGCCTTGTAAATCCATTTTGTGGTGTTGAGACCCGATTTTAATTCAACAAAAATAACAGCTTTGTGAGGTTCGTCTTTATAGCAAAGCATCCCATCGCATTTTTTGTCACTCTTGAACAAATCCTTGAAATATTCGTTATAGTCAATTCCTGTATATTGAATCAGCTTGCGATTTTTGTTATGAACGGTCGCTGCCCATTCAAATTCATCTTTTGTCGATGTGAAAGACGGCTTTTTTGAGTCCTGAATGTCAATCAACCCGAAAATTTCATAATCCACTGCTTGTTCGGTACAACTTTCTTCTGAGAAAAAATCCTTCACGACATACCAGCCTTCAATATATTTCTGAACAACTCATTGGTTTCTTCAAGCTCATGATTCAGCAGATTGTCGTCCGAAGATATGTTTCTGACTTTTTCGAGTGGTTTTATAACTCCGCCCTCAAATTCATATACGCGGACAGAATCCGAATCTATCAAACTTTTGATAGGAATGATATCAGCGATTTTTTTCCCTGCTTTTGGATTTCGCTTTACTAGCTCATTCGCTTTTATCGCGGCGTTTATGTAAGGCAAAAAGTAAGGGCTATGAGTTGTGATAAGCATTTTATTGCTTTCAGACGCATTGAGGCTTGAAAGCATAGAGAAAATTATGTTTTTTTGGGAAATAGGGAACAAATTCTGCTCCGGTTCCTCCAGAATTGACACGAGACAAGCGTTAAGAAGGCTGTTTGCATTTTCTTTCACATATTGCTCGAGTTCGGAATCAGAAGTCGGCATGAACCCCATGTTCTTCTTGTATAAAGCTTCCATCTGCTTTTTCTCGTCAATGTTCTTGAAGACAATTTTATTGAGGTTCTGTGACAATTCATTTGTCAGAAAGTTCTGGACAATGAACAAGGGGACAAAGGATTGCAATCCGCTTGATGCCTCGTCCAAAAAAACAGAATAGGCATTGTTGAATAGTTCTACTTTGTGATTCTGTCGGTTGTATTTTATTTTTAGGTCATTGATAGGCAACTGCAAATTTTGAATGAGCTCGCTTTGAACAGCAACGTCATATGTATACAGAAAATCTTGCAATGAATCCGAGAGATAAGGCATCTGACCATATTTATCGATAACGCTGACCAAGTTTCTTTCAGCAGGGATATACTGAATTTTGGGGCGGATATAGGAATTTGAATCGATTATTTCCCCAGAAATATCGCCGTTTTTGTATCTGATTATTGCAAATTTGCCTCTGTATTCAATTTCTGAATTGTGTGATAGATACTTGTCGATTTTATGAAATTTTAGCTGTTCAACAAAAAGATTGGTCGGAATCGCAACTTCTCCGTTGCGGTCGACAAAAAGTCTTTTTTCTATCCATGAAAAAGTTGAAAACAGTTTTGCAAGAGTGCTTTTTCCCGTGCCTTGATTTCCGATAAACACCGTTAGCTTAGAAATTTCCAAAAAATCATTAGCAGTATATCCAGTTGTTATTGGACCAAAGTTTCTGACAGATATTTTTATCATGGTTGCACTCTAGCATAAAAAGGGGAAAATTACGATTTAGGTGAGGGCAAAATTTTAAGTTTACCTTATTGCAGAACAGCGTAAAACAGCATTGAATGAAAAAATCCGCAAAAACTGTCTTCTTTTTTAACAAAAATAAGTGAAATACAGTAACTCAATATAAAGGTGATGAACATGAATGAATTTCTAATTTTCTTAATTGCTTAAAAATCGTGTTAAAATACAACTATGCGAAATAATGAAACAGTAAAATCTACAGAACTAAACAAAATGATTAATGACAATTTTTTTTGTCCTGCATCGCTTGTAAAAAATGACAGCCTCTTTAGGCTGAGGCTCTCAGAAACTATGGATAATGGCATAATTTCATTGAAAAACTTAATCAAATTTCTCAGAAATAATCAGAATGAAGTAGAGAAACAATATCATGTTTTTCCAATTGAATTGTTGAATGAAGAAGAATTTCCTGATTCTGAAATTGAAAAACTTGAAAATGAATATTCTGAAAAAAAGACGGAAGGTGGTTATACCAGATTCGTACTTGAACGAATTTATGATTCTAGATTTAAGGAAGAGCTAAATAAGAAACATCAGTCTTATTTTCATGCTGATTCCAATTCAAACAATGCTTTTGATTATGATTTTGTAGGTGACTATCTTCGTAGATTAGAAGAAGCAAATTTTGATTATTCTCAATTTACAGATAAGCATGAATTACGCGCAAGAAAATACAAAGATAAAGACAAATCTGTTGAACCTGTAGATAATTTATTTACTCTGTTTAAATGCTATGCTCAAGGAGAATATTCAAAAATTCTCATTGCATTGGAAGATAACAAGGAATATATAGATTTGTCTTGTCAGAATCCTGAAAAGATGAGAAAAGTCGGTTTTGATGCAATACTCAAAGATGATGCTATTCAAGAATTTATTCCTCGTATTCGTTACTTACCTGAAGAAGAAAAATGCAAGTTAAATGATTATTACCAAGTACTTACTTATGAAAGGCAAGAGAGGCAAATCTATTTAGAATTGCAACGCTGGTTCGATGATTTTATACCATCAGACTTGGAGAGAATATACAGAAAAGAAACAGGGAAAACTCTAAGATATGTTTTACGCGATGATTGTAAAAATATAAAAGTCAAGGTTTGTAATATACCATCGAATTTAATAGAAAAAGTTTATAACGACGGAGATGTCTTTTCAGGTTCTCAAATTTCAAGAATTAATAAATTATATGCAAAATATTGTAATGAAATTACAGAATATAAAACTGTAAGAGAAAAGATTGAGTTATTAATTCATGCTCATATGGCGGAATCTGAAACGAAGAAAAAAAGTTGGCAGGAAATAATCGAGCAATATAAGAAAACATATAAATTATCTCTTGATAGTTTTATCCCCAATAAAGATGGAAACGAATCTTCATTGTTGGATTTTGTTGAAGATGACAAGAAAGATTACGAAGAAATTGCTGAAGAAGAAATAACTAGAATAATTTCTTCTTACGATTTTGAGGGATACTCAGATAAATTATTTGATTTATTTCTTGATGAATTTGGGGGCAATCCATGTTTTATGAACGAAGTTGCGAAAGAAATTCAAAATCTCGAAATGGTAAAATTTATTTATTTGTCAGAGATTCCAATACCTGTAGTTTTTAACTCAATACAATACATAACGAAAATGATTACAAAAAAAGATATTCTCAATGCTCAAAAAGACGATGTTTTTAATTTTGAAAGTTTAAAAAACTCTCCTTTCCTTTTTAACTTTGAGCAAATTTCAAAATTTAAAATAGCATTCCTTATAGAGAATTTGAGATATCATCATTCGCATCCGTGGAGAGCATTTTGGAAACTATTCAAAAAACATTTGCCAAAAAAGACATTGGATTTCGAGCAGTTTGAGAAAAAAATGGAAAGAATTTATGCAGAGGTGAAATCATGGAAATAAAAAAAGTAATATCGTTCTTAGATGATTTGATGATAAAAAACAATTTCGCTTTTTCTTCCCGAACAGAATGTTTGTACCAAAATAAAGAAAAAATAGAAAATCTGCATAATATTTTTGATTTAAGAACATCAGAAGATTTTACATATTTGTATGCTATCTCAACTTTGCTTAGTGACAATCCAAAAGCTGTTAACGAATATCTTTTGCATGAAAATGCAGATTCTAATCTTATAGAGAATATCAGAGAACCGAGTAGAAAAGACTTATTGCTAGTAGCAACTACTATGGAAGAAAATCCAAAGTTTTTTTCTATGGCCTATTATTGGGTTGGAATTGTTGAAGACCGTTTGGCTCAACTGAAAACACAGAATGATAACATCATACATCTGTTTAAAATTGAAACCGATATGTTCAATGAACAACAATTAGAATTAGATTATCAAGTCTATGCATCAGCCGCAGGCTCTTCAGGCTTCAACAATATTACGCGAATTCCAATTGAGCTTCTTGGAGAACTTGAAATTCGAGGTAATTCTGAAACAGAAGAAATTGTTTTTGTTCTTTCTATTAACAAAGAGTATCAAACTTTAAAATTCGAGCTAACTATAGATTTTGAAGTAAACAATTCTATGTATTCTGCAATTATTGAAAAAAATGATTCAGCAGAAGATGAGGAAGTCCGTTCTGAACCTGTTCAAGTTGATTTTTCAAAAGGTCTAAAACTCAAAAAAATTAACTGGAAAGCATTATAGGAGACGTTATGGCAACTTTGTATGTTCCGATTATTGTAAATGATGAACTAAATAAAATTCGTGCGAATTTGTTCGCCATAACAAGTAAAGAATATTCTGGAAAAAAATCAGAGTTTAATGGACGTGAAGTATCAGAATTTAATGCAAAACTGAAAAAAACTTTTTCTCAAGCATTTTCATTCGACATTTACGAATATGGAAAAGAGAAAAAAGATGGTGTGTTCAAGAATTTCTCTGGAAATACGCTGTCAATTTCACTCGGAATCCTTTGTTCAGCCTATGCAACAGCTCATAATCGCCAGTTAAAAGAAAAATATGATTCCATCACCGTAACAGGAAATTTCGATGTCGATGATAATGGAAAAATCTGCCTGCAAGATGTTATCTACCTAAAAGAGAAATACAATGCAGTTCAAAATTACGCTAGCGCAAATTCAGACAAAAAGCATATCTTCCTGTATGTTTCGTCAGATGAAGTAATCCCGGAAGGAATTCAGGAAAACAATGTCCTTGTAATAAGGTATGACAGCTGTTTTTCTGTGGAATGTGTTCTTGCGGAGATTTTTGAGCCGACAGATATTCAAAAAAATATTTTAAAGCAGAATATCAATGAAAAATATAAAAATGAATACATAGAGACACGCTCGTTTGTGGAGTGGAAAAAAGAACTGATAAATCCAGAATGTGGTGGCTTCATAATAGAAGGAAAAAGTAATTATGGCAAAAGTATTGCAGCTGCAAACCTTTGTAAATATCTTGTAGAAGCATCATCCGTAGAAGAGCTATTTTGGATAACAATCACAGATAATAAGCACTTTTGGGATAAAATTGTTGCAATCCCAGAAATCGAAATTTCATTCAATAAAACAGAAGCCATAAAAAGATATTTCCCAGAATTTCGCATGATAGACGAGGCGGTTTCTAGAAAAAAGAAAAGCTGCCTTGTCATTGATAACATCGAAGGGGATTTCGTTGATGTTATTCTGTCGTTTTTGATTGATAGTTATAAAACTGCCATAAAATCCGGTCTTTTAAAAGTGATAATAACATCATGGTATAAGTGTAATGATGTGAGATTGGTATCAGAATTGAATTTTACAGAGAAACATGCTGAAGAGTTTGATATACCTAAATATGTTTTTGAGAGTATTGTATATAGCGTTCTTGAAAAGAGAAGTCTTCTTTCTGATTTTTTCAAGAATCCCGAAAAGTTGAGGAGAAGTTTTTTGGACATACTTTATGAGCAATGTGCAGATAAGAATAAGATATTTGCTGGATATGTTCCTATTGCCATTGCACCTCTACAGGACGTGGAACTTTCGGATTTAATCAGTCGATATAAAGAAAATGATGTAAAGAGTTTGTCTCCAAAAAAGCGGATAATAAGAATTGACTTTGAAGTTCTTGATTTGATTAGCCAGTTGTTTTTGTTTGCATTCTTAGGTTGCAATGACTATTGGCATGAATTAGATTGCAAGAAACTATGTAAAATATTGAATGAAAAAATAATTAATACACAAAATCTTGGAACGCATTTTATAACGGAAAAAAATATTTCGTATTCAATAAATAAACTTATCAGTAAAGATTTTATACAGAATGATAAAAAAAGTGCTTATTCTATAAAGTCTGATGTTTTGGAATATTGTGTTTTCTCAAAAAGCGATGAAAGTGAAATTGCAGACGAGCTTGCAATTGCTCGTGACCTGCTGATTCCTACAGACGTGAAGATTGATTATGCCATTCAGAATGATTTGTATGATGAATTTACAAAACTTATAAATCAATATGATGATAATAAAAAAAGAACTAATGATTTTGTCGTTCAATGTATTAAATACAATCGAACATTAAAATACTTTGTGCATCTAAGAGAGAAAGGTCTTGTAATAAAGGAAAATGAAGCCTCACCAATTGATTTCTTTTGGCTGTATAGTGATAAAACAGATGTGCTTAAATTTTTAATAGAATCAGGTTTAAAAATAAATAAAACGATTCCAGTTCGAGGAATACTAAAAAATGCTAATATATTTTATGTCTCGCCTTTATTTGCTTCATTATGTGGGAAAAATAATTTTGAGATAATAAAATATACTTTAGATAATAATCTTTATGAAGATATCAATAAAACTGAATTTGAGGGCGTTTCCTGTCTTCATATTTATGCTCTACATGGTAAGGATTCTAAAGTACTTCAAATGCTGTTTGATTATGGTGCTTATTATGATAAAAAATCACAGAATGGCTTGTCGGTAATAAATTTTGCTATTTTGAATGAAAAAACAACTCTGCTAGAATACATTCTTAAGAATCATCTTTTCAGTGATATAGAAGAGAAGGATAATTATGGCAGAACTCCTCTGCAATATGCATGCATAAAAAGTCACAACAGTGAAAATATAAAATTGTTATTGGAATATGGAGCAAATAAGGATGTTATTACCTTAAAAGGTGAAACATTACTTCACCTTGCAGTATGGAATAAAGATTGTATAGCGTTGAAATATATTCTTGAAAATCATCTTTTCGGTGACATAGAAGTGAAAGATAATTATGGCAGAACTCCGCTGCAATATGCATGTACAAAAAGTCACAACAGTGAAAATATAAAATTGTTATTGGAGTATGGGGCAAATAAAGATATCATAACTTCCAAAGGTGAAACGTTGCTTCATCTTGCAGCTAGAAATAAAGATTGTATAGCTCTGAAATATATTCTGGACAAACATTTATACAGCGATATAAATGAAAGAGATGTTAACAACTGGACGGCTTTACATTTTGCTTGTCGTTGTTGCATGAATACAGAAAGTATTCGATTGCTTTTAGAGTACGGTGCTGATAAGTCTGTCTTAACTTCTGATGGTTGGGCATTACTTCCTTTATCGTCTATGAATAAGAATGGTGCAATATTGGAGTATATTTTGGCTAATCATTATTATACAAATATAAATGAATGTGGTGATAATCGAAACACTGCGCTTATTCAGGCAGAAACATTGAAATCCTTTAAACTTTTATTGGAACAAGGTGCTGATTTGAACATTGTGACAAGTAAAGGTAATAATATTCTGCACGCCGCCGTATTATTCAATAAAGATAAAATTGTCGAATATATCTTGAAGAATTTGCCCATGGTGAATCCTATGTTAAAAAACTTTGATGGTAAAACACCTGCCGATTTAGCAAAGTCCGATGATATAAAAAAATTGTTCAAAAACTAAAATTCCTCCGCAAAATTCCTCTCATTTTTAACAATATCTCCTTAGAAGGATAAAAGACACACCTTCTAAGGAGGTTTATATGAACAAATTACGCTTAGATTTCAATCTTTCAAAATCGACAACTGCAGAAATCTTTTGGCAGTCAATTTATACATGGCTGAGTAAATCAAATTTTCTCGACAGCAAAGCAAAAGAAACATTCATAAATGATTACAAAGAAATATCAAGTTCCAAAGTCTTTTTAAATGGAAAGCCCGGTACTTTGGTTTCTATTGATGTGAGAAACGATGTTCAACGAAAGACTCTTTCAGTAGAAATAATTGACCAACGAGAGAACGTTGTAAGAAACATCAACATTTTCGCTAGTTTTTGCGGATACCTTAAATTTTCTTACGAAGAATTAGTTTCTTCAAAATACGGAGATCATTTCGACGAATGGCTTAATATTCCTAAATTTCTTAAATATGTAAGCCCCTTGATTGATTCTTCAGAAATGCTGATGTCTGTTTTGCCTGTTTTGGATGAAAATGGAAAGTTTAAAAGAAAACTCGAAAAAATTGAGCAGCGATATTTTGGACTTGCAAAAGTTAATCCAATCAGAGTTTCCGAAATAGAATTCTTAAATATTCAACGTAGTTTTATTCACCATGGTAAGACTTTACTTTTATTGATCGGGG
>Ga0256405_10009520_pt1 | contig 13265 bp, 13 predicted proteins | sample RumenRJG_02DNA_FD_189096 | JGI IMG/M metagenome (GOLD analysis project Ga0256405, IMG submission 189096) | Bovine rumen microbial communities from Lethbridge, Alberta, Canada - RJG_02 | ecosystem: Host-associated > Mammals > Digestive system > Stomach > Rumen | place: Canada: Alberta...
TTGCAATAAGTTCCTGCTTGCGAGCAGAAAGTTCAGCGGCCTGATAAGTAGCAAGCTGTCCTTTAATCTCTTCTAACTGTGCTTCAAGACTAGCTTTAGACTGTCTATCCATATCAATCTGTTGCTGCTCAGCATCAGTAAGCCATACACGCTTCACAGCTTCACGCTCACCAACGAGAGAATAGTTCCCATCATCATCTGACTCAAAACTTTGACGATATCCTTCAACGCCATTCCACCAGCTATACATAACGACATTGCTAGATTCAGGATAAACCTCAACATCGTAGTAGCAATCATCGGCCTCACTATACGTCTCATTTACCAGACGATTTAGAGCAAACTGAATATCGCCAAGAGTAAGCTCAAACTGATGAGTCTCACCATCAACAACAACGCTATACGCACGAACCGCAGAAGGAGTGGTATCAACGGTAGATCCCTCCTCAGTGGTTTCAGCGTTCATATTCACGTCATCCACTGTTGCATCCCCCTCCTTTCCTTGATTTTCGTTAATTATATTGATTACCCCAGAAGCTGTCTGAGATGAGTCAATCGTTTGAAAAATAGTAATATTTGAACCTTCCATACCGGGATTAACTTTATTACCAGTATCTTCATCTTTGCCAAGAATAGTAACACCAGTAAATATAAATTTATTTATATCAAGAACTTTTTCCTCAGCCTAATATGAAAGATCTAATACTGAAAGCTCGACAGATACATCACATTGAATTTCTCTCTTAAGAATCTCTACGGCATCTGTGTAGTCATTATAGATAAATCCATCAGCAATCACACGGTACTTATCCTCGTCCTCGACATATTCGAGATGTACATCACTATTTTCACGAATATGTCCAATGGGTTGTTCGTCATATACTATAACGCCATCATCTGTCTGATGCGTGTTATGTGAATCGAACTGCGGATTACCATCTTCGTCCTTCCAAATATAACCAAGGATTGGGCGATTTCTAAATGATGGAAGTGCGTCCTCCATGGCCTCTTTTGAAATACGAGACTGATTAAGATTCTTACCAGTATGACATGCATTTAACACAACTGGTGTAAGTCCAATTTGCTATGCATCCTCTTCGTAGGTAAGTCTTCCGGGTACAGTAACCGCAATTGCAGGATGATCTGTATCAACATTAAACTTTGTTGACACAGCCTGCTAAGAGTAGAAACTATACAAGTCTTCAAGTGTCATTATTTTATTCATCAAATTTCAATCCTATCACTATATACGGCCTTCTTATTATCATCAGCATTAAATCGTATGTTTATATCATTTAAAAATGTCCACATACCACCAGACTCGTTAATAACTTTAAAACCAAGTCTCTTTAACTCCTCAGCCGTTTCCACATCTCGTGTTTTAATAAATAGCTGTTTCATATTTCTTCCTTATTATCTCTGCTTTCGTCGCCTTTATCGGTAACTTCAGTTTTGGTAGGTGCTCCACCCTCTATTGGATCTGCAGCGTCTGAACTTTGTGTATATGAACTCGATAGTGGAATAAATGCTTTGTGCAACCCCAACTCCTCAATCTCAAGTCTATTCATACGAAGAGTGTCCATCTCACTAATACCATTCAATTGATTGAGAAGAAGTTTCACTGGCATTCCGAGTGTAGCAGAATCTTTAACTTGTTCACGAAATGTATCAAGAAGATATGGAGATGTTAAATGGAAGACAACCTTTGCTGCATTTGTTCCGATTTTATATTGTAACCAACGATTTACAAATGCTTGAATTTGAGGAAGCGTAGTTGATAGTGCTCGTCTTGTATTATAGATAGAGACAAGCTTCCACGCTGTAGAGCTTGTAATATTTTTTGCATCTAAAAGCGGGACACCCTCTTTGTCAAATATGTTACTCTGCGCTTGATTTATACGATTAACCTCAGATGTACCATCCTCCATAACATCAAGTATATCTAGGTCTAAACCCGGTGACATAACAAAACCAATCTGCTCCATCAGATTAGATTCAATCTTTTGACAATACTTTTCCGCAGTGTCAATATCAACAGCAAAATCATCTGGAAGCTTTGAATCTCCAAGCAGAGGAACTTTTGCCACAAGAATTTTATATGCACTTAATGCATCCTTGGTATCTTGAATATCTTCAAGGTTTGACAACTGAATCAAACTTGAAAACAAACCAGCAAATGGAGGCATAATAAGAAGAGGATCATTAGTATTTATTTTGATTACAACACCAACTTCACTTGGAACATTTACCCATTTATTATCTCCACGATTCAAATACATAGATTTAAATGGCTCGCCCCAATACTCTAGAAGATACTCATTAGCCCCATTAAAATAATCCATGTTATATGCGAATGTGAATGTACCATCAGCATTCATGCCAGATATTCTACAATACTCTGGGTCAAGAGGTAGAATAAATGCACCAGTATCATCTCTATACAAAACACCATACGCAACATCACATATCCAAGCATCTATCAACATCTTTGTAAAGTTAGCGAGTAAATCTAATTTTTCAATTTCATCAAGTGTTTGATAATATGCTTTTACAACTTTGCTGTCGGAACCAGCTGTTCTCTTTGCAAGAGGATAACGTGGAATTACACTTCTCGCATCTGGAACGAACATCGTAGCAAAGTATTGTACTAACGCTTGAAATACAGCGTTTGTTCTATAAAAGTATTGAGCGGCTTTAATCAATTCGGTTTGATACCGATATGGATTCTGAAAATACTGACGCAATCTCTCGATGGTAATCTTGCCGTACCTGCGTGTGGTATTACGTTTTAAATCAATGAGTCTTAATGAACCCATCTGTTCAATTGTCTTCTTGAACCAATCACGAAGTTCAGCAACCTACCGCACTTCAGAACCCGGCGACGAAGCCGCAGCCACATTCCGTCTAGCCAATTGCGGCTCCTCCTTAACTTAAAAGGGGCGGCTCATCACCGCCCCAGTTGTTATAATTATCTCCGAACAATATTACCGCTGGCATCTGCATACCAATCAGAAGCAATTCCAAGAGTGTCGGAATCCTCATCCCACACCAGACCAGTATCAGGGCCTGTATATCTTCTCAGATACTCCTCATACATATTACCTTTCTTATTAGCCTTCAGCAGCTCTGCAATCTTATCCATTTCATTAACATTAATAGTCATATTATTTATCTCCTTATTATTTGAGGTTTTCTAAATGACATACGGTCAATTAGAGAGTTTGTATGTATCGGTTTGCGTTCTGTAATATGAGAACGTCTTGCTGTCATCAGAGCGTACGCAAACTCTGCGCAACAATATGCTCGGTCGTCATGGAGTTTATTCTGCTTTTCTGGAGTTAGTTCAAACGAGTCTTTACCAGATGCACGACTAACCCTAACCATATTGACGACCTCTTCTTTCATTGCGTCTATATTTGTAAGCTATAGCTCATCCAACCAGTCAAGTTTAACTGTGGTTAAATTAACGTTTTGAGCTTTATCAAGTTCTTCTTGTAGTCGTGTATTAAATTCTTCTTGCGAAAGCTTTTCCTATTTCAATTTACTACTAATGCGCTTCGCTGTAGCATCGATGTCAATCGCTTCTGTATCATACACTGTAAGTTGTCCGCTACCGTCATACTATGTAGTAAGCTTAATTTTATTCTGATTAAACAATTCAATCAACGCTTCATACATATCAGACTTATATTTACTCGGAGAGAGTAAATGTAGCTTTCCTTTAACTGCATTTGGGAACTTCTTTAAATACTCTTCGGAATATTCTTCATCAATTAAACCACGATGATAGTTTCCAGCTTTATCATACCAATCATCCATAAGATAATCTGCAATGTTTACACCGCCGCCACCAGAACCAGCATCGATATATACACCATATAAATTTTCATACCCATCCGCATCACCATTAAAGGCAACAATTAATTGCTTGAGGTATTCTATTTGATCTGGCGTTTGCATTGGGCTACGTATTTTTTTACCAACATCAAGAAGATTTACACACTCAACAATCCTTCCGCACTTTTCAGTTTTACCATCATTGGTGGGAGAGTCATATATCTGACCAACAAGAATGATTGAATTATCTCGACTTCTTGCTGGATCATAACAAATTACCCAACCACCAGAATTGTTTGTGTTCTCATGGATTGGACGATAAGTTTTTTCGTTTCGTGTAATAACACCACGTCTAATAATTGCATTAGCACCAGCGTCAGATGTAAACTGACAGTAATACTCACGTCTTGCCTTTTCTGGGTTAGTACGCATTGCAGCGTCTATAGTGTCTTTAGACAATAATGCTCCCATTCGCTTGCCATGCACCGTAGGTTTCATAACTAAGTCGCAATCAATATGCGCAACAAAAAACTATGTGTCACCAATAATCATGCGTTTTGAATAATCTCGATACTTAGCATAGAAATCGGTGTCTGTATTAGACGCCGAAGAAACATTAATAATCTGATTCGGGACTTCGGGTGGAAGAGCACGAAGCCTGACAACATCTATTGCGTTGCCGTTTGAATCAAATCCTGTCTTAAACCCTTTTTCAACAATTGCGAATGCGCTATAAACTTGGACGAGATCGGCGTCCAAGAAACCAGACTCATCAAAAAACACAGCACGTTTACGCTTACCTCTGTTTTTATCAACATTAGAGTTAACCGTATTAGTCTCTGAGTCATTATATAAGCGATATGAGAAGCTAGATGGATTATGATTAAATCCGTCTCCGTTGGCATTTGGTATAACAATTTCATCCCTAAAGATTTTACCATTAGAACCAATCATAGAATCAATTCTGTCGTAGGCAATATCTTCAAGTTTCTTAAAAGTAGTATTAGACTGGTCTGAAGAACCAGCAGCTATAGCGCAAGTCCAAGGCTCAGATGCCAACATCTGCTTTGCCATAATAAACAAATCTATAAATAAAGATTTTCCATAACCACGACTTGCAAGTATAATAACTCTAGGCGTAATCCATGCCATCTGGAATAGATATGCCTGAGAGTCAATCAGTTGTATCTGAAAGAAATCTTCGACGAACTTTGTAGGATTTTGTTGATAGTAATCACGCTGTTGCTATAGTTTAATAAACCCTTCAAGTTGTTTATGCGTCATAAGTAACGATGGTGGACGTTCATATAACTTTTCCCATCCAAGTTCAACGCCAAGTAACTTACGCACAAACTCTGCTCCATATACACAGCGCTGCGCAATATCATCATTATAAATATTAGGATTCAGTATTTCCGTCATTAGCATCATCCCAATACTTTGTTACTATATCATCAAGATTCGTCAGCTCATCTTCATTAAGTAATCCATTATCTTTCAATGTCTCACGAAGATCAATATTTTCTTTCAGTATTAATCTTGCCGCTTCTTGATAACCATGCGCCTCTTCTGTGAGTTTAGTTATCATCTTACGCTGCTCGGCAACCATATCAGACCACTCTGACTCATCAAGATTAAGCTGCTTAAGTATTGAAGCGTTAGATATATCGGCAACTTGTTGCATTGCTTTGCATGTCTCCAAATCGAAGCCGTTGACGTAGCTTGCACGGAGATTTAAATCTCTTAGTTTACTTAACTTACCAGTAAACGTATTCGCGCCTTTAATATTATCCCGGTTCGACTTCAAACTTATTTTGGAGTCATCTGCTGATTTTGATATGGTATCAACAATCTGAGACTTAGTTGCCTGAAGCCCTTTAATTGTTGCCATATTTGCTTCCATGCTCTGCTGTGATAGCTTTGCGATTTGGTTGTCAATTTTAGTAATCTGAAGATACCAACGAACAATACCAATCATGGTCTGCACTCGCATGAAATTCTCAGTTACATCTTCGACAGAACCAAGGAAGTTGACAAGGTCTGCATATAAATACGGCTGATCAGATGACTCCTCGTTTTCATACGGGAGATATCCAAGCAGCCGTTGGCAGTCTAATTTATTTTTTTCAAAAGCTTTAGCCGCATCCTCACTGACTGGCGCAAGCTTTGGAATATCAGTATCATCAAGTATGATTGGTTTATTCACATTATAAAAATCAGAGTTTGCCCTGAATGTCTGTCCAACATACGCCTGCTTACTGATGTTTTGCATATATAAATCAAAAGCGTTTTGTTTGCCGCTTGCAGAAGTTGCTACACATTGTGAGTATAGATTTTCGATAAATGGTTTTCTCAACCATTCCATAGCATTTATCGTGCTCGCTTTGGATGGCGGAAGAATATTACCATTAACATCCATCCCACATGCAACTACTTTAGCGCACTGTTTGCAGATAGGCGTAATATGCTATGCAGCGCCAGACTCTGTACTTGTGTAAAACTCCTATGTAGGCTTTACTTCTCCGCACCTTGAACATGTTGCATAAAATTGTACCGGATGAAACCCTGAAGTCCCAACGCCAATGCGTCTTAGAAAATCAATTTGATCTTTCGGCTTCATGCGTTCGAACTGTGCAATCATATTGTTCTTTGCAGAATCAATCTGGGCAAATCCCGTTATAGCCTAAATAGCCTATTCCTTCGGTCGCCTACCCATTTAATTACCCCCGATTAATAAGATCGGTGAGCTTCTTGCTTGCCTTAAACTTTAAACGCTTTCTCTCTGGAACATAAGTATCTTCTCCATCTAGATTACTCGTGAGGTCGCGAGCCGCATGTGTCTTGATGATAAACTTACCAACATTCGGGAAGTTTAACTCGTAACCATTCTTAGCGTAGTCTCTAATCATATCACAGAATGCATTGAATACCTCTCTGACATCATCTTGTTTCATCTTGAAACCACGCAACCTCAATTCCTCTTGGAGAACCTGTATGCTATTGAAATTAGCTTCTCCACTCATTCCACTTTCTCCTTTTTGTATTTGCGGTTTATTACGGTGCCAAGCCACCATAACAGCAATATTTAAACTCTAGCCACAGAGTACATGCATTGGTTTGAAACGCTGCCGCAACAGTGATAGCAAGCCCCTTATGCTATATAAAAGAAGATATGTATCTTCTCGGCAAATGTTATGTTAAAATAATCTTATCTGTTCTAACCAAACCATTGTTTCTTTCAAACACGTACATACCACAAGCTGGTCTAGAACCTTTAAACAAACTTTCACTATATGGATCACTACCAACAAAACTTGGGCAGACAATCACCTCGATATCTTTCATACCATCTTCACCAGCAATAGTTCTACCTGATGCATGATAATGTCCAAGAAATGCGGCAGTGTAAAATTTACGATTAGCAAATCCTAAAGTCTTTACTACATCTGCAACATCTTTAATCTGATGCCCGTGTATTGCAATCGCAGTTTCATCAAAAATCGGGACTTCAATATACTCACGGTCAAAATTCAGATTGACATGAACGTTATTATTATCAGAAAGAGCATCTTTAATATAGTTACCAATAATATACTCGATATCCTCGTTCTTTAGTTCACTTGCCTTTGTACCAAGAGGGCGTATCTGTGTATGATTGGCAGATGGCACATGATAATAATCAACAATACACCACTGTGATATTTTATTTAGAACTTTTACAATGCTCTTAGCAATATATACAGTTGCATAAACAATAGATGTTTCGTTAAGTTGTAAATCTGATACACGAAGAATTCCTTGGATTGTATCACCTAAACAAATTACCTTTAAATTCTTCACATCTTCTTTATGTACATAGTCATCAATTGCATCAAGCAGCACACCAAATCTAACAGAAACCTCTTCAAGAGAATATGAGTTTGTTGCAGTCTTGAAGTTTGCACCAGCATGTATATCAGATATGGTTAAGATATATTCTCTATCGTCTTCATATCCAATACCACCAAATGAGTATTCATAAATTGGTGGTTCCACCTTCTCTATGTTATCTGCAATGTTCTGATAGAAGAGTTCCTGACGGCTATCCTGCCTGACCATACGGTTGTATTCGGTTTTGGTTGCAAAAAGTTTCTGTCTTTCAAATTCAAGTTCACGCTTTTTAGCGTCAAGCTCTTTTAGGTACTCCTCACCAGTTTGATGAAAACATCCCCCATCATAAAATTTTTTTGCATAAGCATATTGTTTACGATAAGCTGAATCAGAATTATCATAACCAAGCTCTTCATTAAATATCGCCTAAAGGTCATGCCAACTCATATCAATGATATTGTTGTCCTTAGCAGATGCAAGCCTCCAGATATACTGTGCTTCATTCTCGTTCGGTAGTTTTTTGAGATTCAAATTCCTGATACCTCCGATGTAACTTCAAATTCTTCATTGACTCCGTAAGGTAGTAACGCTTTGTTCTGCTGCGCTTTCCACGATTAGTCATTGAAACATATACCCCGTGTGACCGAAGGTACTCAGCTTCACTCTTACCAATTTGTATCATTAATATTCTCCAGTTCATCAAGTATTAGAAGTATTTCTCGTACTCCTTAACGTGGCTATTTCTTTATTAAAAACAGTAAAAAACAGCAAAATATTACAATTAAAAATCTAATAAATTAGATTATTTTCTGATTTGTCCTATGTATATAGTTTTATTATTTATTTCGTCTAATATGTTTTTTGGTATCACAATGCCATTAATATATCTTCCAATAATAGCATTACGATTGGCGATTAGCTTTTGAAATTTTCTATATTCAGTTTGACATCTTGGACATCTTGTAATATGTCTCGCCTTATCACCAACCTCAAAGTATTCATTGCAATCAACACACTGTATAATGCGAGTCTTTTCTTCTGGTATATTCATTTGCATGTGTTCATATATCTCATTACCAAACACACGCCACAGTACCTCTTTACGCTTATTATTAGTAGAAGAGTACAGATACTTAACAAGCATATCTGCAAGTTGATAGCTATCATATCCGAACTGCTCCAAGTCGTTTTTAATTAGTGTTGCGAGATATCCAGCATTATAGTTAGTTGGATTCATCTTTAAATGATATGACCTACTCAGCTCTCCATACCTATCTATTACACGCTTATCTATTTCAATATCTTTATTATCAACCATAAGCTTCCAATCGGGTTTACCAATACCAATATTGCGGAAGTTTAACCTTGGATTGATGATTGCATCATATAAACGATTAACGATGCTGTTGTTTCCGGGAAGTATCTGATCATCACGTTTATCTTTAGCATACTTGAAAAATCTTGGAAGCTTTACAGATGTATAACGAGAGAGCAGTGCCTGTTCATCTTTTGGACGCTCTGGCATATATAAAGTTTTAGCTGCGTCTATACAGTAATTATTTTCAGCTGTGAGCAACTTAATTGCAAACAAAGCTTCTTCGTGTTCTGGGCCATCGCTAAGGAACTCTGGACTATTCTTTATTTTTGAAATACTATTCGAATATATTCCGATATTGGAATGCTTAAATGCCATGATTAATCCGTCATATATTGTTTCACGATTCAAAATAGTAGAACCAGCTTTTTTCAATTCATAATATAACGGGACGATACCACGCATATTCCTAGCGGCCATACGTACAAACTGTTCGTCTGCTACAACTAAAAGAGTATCTCCATCACAATCAAACTGAAGAATGCGTGATATTAAATCATGGCAGGAGGTATATACCGCATTGGTGTTAAACCATTCTGAAGCTCTATCCCTTCTTTGTCCACACCCACGATAACCAAGGTTATAACGGATTGCATGTTCCTGATATAGATGTGGACTTCTCAAGCAATCAAGTCTTTCATCGTTTGGGAATAGACGGCTATATACCTCTCCATCACGAAGTAATCCATCAGGGTCGCTATTATCTAAAAACCAATACTGACATGCTGCATAGAAGTCTGGTAAAACAAATTGATATTTACCACGAATGTCAAGCTTACCAGAGCGGTATTCTTTAACTAGACTATCCTTTAGACTGCGAATAGTTATCTTGGTATATTCATCATTTAAAAGTTCTGGATATAACCTAATAGCTTCCTGAAACGGTGTTGGATGCATATTATAAATTGTGGCACCAAATACCGATTGCATATTCTTAACAGATGAACTGATATTGGCAAGCTTTGAGTTTGATGCGGAAATCATGATATTAAACTCTTCGTCGGTGTAATCTGTAATAGACTGAAGCATTTGATATGTAAGTCTGTTGTTCGCAATACGCTCACGCTCTAAATTACAATACCCTGTCATACAACCAAACTCATGGTAAAACTGCTTATACTGATCCCAAGAATCATAATACTTCCACATTTTAAATTGCGACTTGGTAAATATAACTTCAATATCCTCGGCTATAATATCATGTTCTTTACCATAGATATCCACAAGTGTTGTTTTTCCATTATAAGTCTCAATAAACTTACGGAAGTCGAATACACCAAGAAGCCCTTTCACAAATGGGGCACGAACCATTCGATTAGGGCCAAGCTTTGGTAGCATCATACCAGCACCGTCAGTATGTGTGATTGTTACAGAGTTGGTGACTCGTTCGACTTTATACGTTACATCATCTATGTTATCGAAAGTCCCGAGCACACTTGTTTCAAAGTCATCGATTACAATTGACTTGTCAATATCAAACTCTTCCCATACGTCGGTAGCAGAGTTTTGCAGTGCGAGGTAGGCTAGGTATTTGTTGGCGTTACATCCACCCTTCTCATTTATCTTATCTACGGTGAGTCCACACATGATAGTCTGCTGGCATCTAAGCCATGTTGACTCTTTGATAAACACGGCTTTCTTTCTTCTAATCTGTCCAGCAGAAGAAGAGAAGTACACATAGTGATTACCTTTGTACCAAAAACCGAAATAGGCGAGGTCTCTAAAAAGCTCGAAGTAATATATCTGAACTGTAATAAGGTCATCGGTAAATTCATCCGTCTTAGCTCCAATAATTCTACTTAGATTAGATTCAAATACAGAGATGACAGAAGATGGGGATAACGTTGATTCATCTAAAATATTTTTATGGTCTCTTCCATTTGTTTTGATATTTTGATTCACACGGTTCTCAATTAGGCGCTTTAATTCCTCTTTGCTTTTATGTGCCCCCTCTGTCTTTAGCTCTTTGATTCGGACGAGCTCTTTCATCTGTTCGTTGAGTTCATCATAATCGTCTGTAGCAGCAGCGAGCTTCGGTTCGAGTTCTCTAATACTGTCTATAATTCGGTTCCGCTCTACACGAAACCTTTGGTTTAGATTATGAAGTCTGCGTTCATGTTTGGTATAGTAACTTCCAGTATCAGTTGTCCAACAGTGAATTTGCTTGTCTAACATAATTATTTCTCCAGTATTTTCAAAGCACATGCTCCGAATATATTTCCGCAAGTAGCAAACAATACCAGTAATATGCCGCTGTACCCACCATAGCAAGCATAGAACATATCTGCTATACAATGTTCAAATCCGCAAAGTATAAACACCATTACACCTAGTACCAGTGATAATACTCTTACAATGTCAGATGAAATAGTTCGATATCCAGTAACTGCAATATAGATACACAACTCACAAAGCATACCTGATATAAAAATATTACCGGGTGGGTTTGACGCTTTATTCAATAAGATTGTTCTGCAGCTATTAGTATTAGTTCCAACAATCATATACATCAGCGCTACAGTGATAATACCAAGAGCGTTAAATATCCACGTCGAAAGTATATCGTTATATGTAAAATCGCTACAAAGCTTCCCGGTAAACAACTCCCACTTCCTAGCGCAAATGGTCAATAGTCCAATGGAGAAGAGTAGAGCACCAATGTATTTATTTTCAACTGATACATATGCCATGCATCCAAGTCCTATTGCTACACCACCTAAAAACTTCTTACACATTAATTTCATTCTCCTTATTATCGGCGGTACAAAAATGAATAAGTCCGAATCCATCCTGAAACACTTCTTGAGCAATATCCTGAGCAAGTCCAGACCAGTTACCATTATAATCGGCAATGTTATCATCTGAGAACTGGACGACTTTCGGTACAAATCTTACATATGCATGTTTAGTCCCGGTACTATCTATACAGGTCTTAATATCCCTAACGATCGGATTACCATCGAAGATAGTTCGGTAAACATCTACAATAGACTCAACACCGTTAGCATTCTCTGCATCGAATAAATAGATACCTAGATTGACGCTACCAAATTCCTTAGAGGTCGGCATGACTCTGTCGAGAGCGACGAACTTCTCATGGTCGTAAACTTCAATATCGAAAACAAAGTCAAATCTCGAATTGTCGGCTTCATATACGTCGCCAACTGCGATGTCTGGATCAGCTTCAAAGAGTGCTTTAACCTTTTTGTTCCATGTGTGCCATGGCGCTTCTAGTTTAAGTTGGGACATAGTGTATCTCCTTTGATTTAGTATTGGGCGGTAACCCTATTGTTATTATAACATAGATTTGATAAAGTACAACATCTAATTTAATCAGTTGAATATATATTATAACTTATAGTCTATTATTAGATCTATAGTATATTATAACTTATACTTATTGAATCCAACTACGTTGGATTCAAATAGTATAGATTATAATAGTCTTAAAGTTAAATAATAGACTATAAGTAATAATATTATAGACTATAGTTTATTATTACACTTTAAGTTAATTATAATATTAAGAGTATTATGTTATAACTTATAAACTATAATTAAACTTAAAGTATATAATAGATTATAATTAATAATATAAAATACCATATAAATATCAATTTGTCAAGTATTAATTTTATGGTTTAAAAAATATTAATTTTATTTTTTAATATAATTTTTTATATTTTTAAAAAATAAAGATTAAAAGTTTTATTTATTTAAATATTATTTTATTTTTTATTATTTTAAATTTAGGTTTTTAAAGGTGGGTATTTAAGAAGAACTACTATACCCGGCTTGCACGCACGCTTGCACGCTTTGATTTTATCTATCCCCCAAAAAACTATAATTTTTTAGCCTTTAGCGGTAGGAATAGCGCCCCGGACGGGTAAAATTTGCAATACAGTGGACTTTTTCGGAGCATTTCGGCGCTTATATGTGCAAAATGTACATAATGACGCCGTTTTTTTGGCTATTTTGTCCAATTTTCTATCACTCTCTCTTACCTGCTATATACCCTTGCCCCGCCTGCACGTCTGCACAGCGTAACCGGGTAACCGTAACCGGGTAACCGTAACCGGGTAACCGTAACCGGGTAACCGTAACCGGGTAACCGTAACCGGGTAACCGTAACCGGGTAACCGTAACCGGGTAACCGTAACCGGGTAACCGTAACCGGGTAACC
>Ga0256405_10009521_pt1 | contig 13263 bp, 10 predicted proteins | sample RumenRJG_02DNA_FD_189096 | JGI IMG/M metagenome (GOLD analysis project Ga0256405, IMG submission 189096) | Bovine rumen microbial communities from Lethbridge, Alberta, Canada - RJG_02 | ecosystem: Host-associated > Mammals > Digestive system > Stomach > Rumen | place: Canada: Alberta...
CTGCAGTCCTTTGGCAAAGGAATCATAGCTCTCACTGGCAATGACAGTAAGAACATTGATGTTGTGCACATCATTCCCCAGCGCATTGGTATCCATGCGCTCACCATCCTGGTTGACGCACAGCCGCAGGCCACGGCCGACTTCCTGGCGTTTGCGAACATCGCTGCTGCTCTGCTTCAAGGTGCAGATCTGGAACACATTCGGGTTGTCCCAGCCTTCACGCAGTGCCGAGTGGGAGAAGATGAAGCGGACAGGGGACTTTTTCGGATCCCGTTCCAGCAGGAGCTCCTTGTTCTTCATGATCAGCTCATAGGCGCTGACATCATCGGAAGTCGTTTCCTTTCGACCGAGCTTGCTGTTGATCATTTTCCCCTTACCGTCTACGGAGAAATAACCGGCATGAGTTTTGGCCGCAGGGATACTGCTCAAGTACTTGATATAGTCGTCTTCTCCAATTCCAATCTGAAGATTGCCGATGATATCTTCATATTCTTCTTCAAACATCGTGGCATATTTCCCGTTTACCGGCTGGCCGGCGGCGTCATATTCCCGGTAATTTGCCACTTCATCGATGAAGAACAGGCTCAGGACCTTAATACCCTTATAGAACAGCTGACGTTCACGCTGAATATGGGAAAGGATCGTCTCGCGGATCTGAATGCGGCGCAGCTGGTCCTCATCCACCTTACCGAGCACATCCCCGGCATAGATCTTGATTCCGTTCAGGAATTCCACGGAATCGACACGGCCGTCAATGGCCTTTACCACGTATCCGTTCCGGTATTCTTCCAGACCGTTGGAATAGTCATACAGATTGTCGCCGATCTTGACAACTCTGCTCTTGACCTTTGTGCCGGTTGCCTGCTTTACATCGAACTGTAGGGTCGCGGTGGGGTCACTCTTGGAAAGGTTAATGCTCTCCAAATACAGGTAGCTGTTGGTTGCCGTAGTACCGGATTCGGTAATTCCCTTTACAGCGATTTTCTTGACCAGACGCTTGTTGTAGGCCTCCATGGCGTCCAGGCGATAAACCATGTTATAGATGCTGTCGGATCTGTGCGTGGCGGAATAGCGGAGCGTCAGGAGGGGATGGAACTCCTTCAGGCGCTCTTTTGTCTGCTTGCCTTCCACAGACTGCGGCTCGTCGATAATCAAAATTGGGTTCGTCTTCGCAATAATATCGATCGGCCTGCGGGAACGGAACTCGTCCAGCTTCATGTAAATACGTCTGGCATCCTTGCCCTTGGCGTTGAATGCCTGAGAGTTGATAATCATGACGTTGATGGAGCTGTCGGAGGCAAAGCGGTCGATTTCTGTCAACTGAGCGGAATTGTAGATGAAGTAGCGGATCTTCTTTCCGTATTCCTCGGCAAAGTGCTCCTGTGTCATCTCGAAGGACTTATAGACGCCCTCGCGGATGGCAATGCTGGGGACCACGACAATGAACTTGCTCCAGCCATAGGCTCGGTTCAGCTCGTACATGGTCTTGATATAGGTATATGTTTTGCCGACGCCGGTCTCCATCTCAATGGTCAGGTTGTAGCCATCGGCACGGCCTTCCAGTTTGGCAGACGGGGCGATCTGATTTGCTCGCTGGATTTTCTGCAGATGCTCCAGGATCAGCTGATCGTTCAGTTCGGGAATAATACGCTGGTTGCTCCAACCGGTGAAATCACGCTCTTCATCTACGCTGATCTGCCCATAGCCGCGGTCCATCATGTAAGAGGGGGTCAGGTAAGGCTGGCCGGCAAAGACATCCACCACAGCTTTCGCAGCATCTGCCTGGAATTTCTGATGCTTGTACTGTATTCTCATGGCAAATGCCTCCTTTTAGATTACCTTTACCCTCGTGTCCGGAGCAAGCATCTTAAAGATTTCACCGACATTGATCTTCGCAGGGCTGCCGTTGAAGCTGCTGTCACGGAAGACAGCGCGGAGCGGCTGGCGACGTGCAATTTCTTTGATCACCACATCAGGGATATTCTCGTCGAAGCAGGCAATCAGGTCACCGTTGTTATACGTATGGACAGTGCAGCCTTCTATCTTCTCAGACTTGTACGGCATGGAAAGAGGAAGACCCCATTCCAACAGGCACCCAAAGAGGAGATCAAGATCCGAGCGATCGGGTTTTACATTGGACTCGAGCATGGTCAACAGATCCTGTGTATAATCGCCAGCTACGTAATAAACATCATTCATGTTGCTCTCATCCAGCTTGAAGACACGGAATCCTATGTCAAGGTCCAGTGTGGGAAGTGGATTTTCTTTCTTGATTTTTAAGCCTGCACGACGAATACGTTCTTTTCCAACATCACAGATCGTCAAATATCCTAGTTTATAGGCCTCACTGTCGGCTGCTGTCTGTTCTGGTAGCTGAACAAGAATGAATCTACGCCGCATATTGTCTTCGGAGTTAAGTTTCATTATTGTGTGTGCAGTAGTAGCAGAGCCTGAGAAAAAATCTAAAATAATATCCGTTTCAGATGTAGTTGCTTGTACAACATCGGATAATAAAGCAATCGGTTTCGGATAATCAAATACTTTGCTTGCTTCGGGAAAACAATCCTTTAGGGCTTGTGTTCCATTTACTGTAAAGAATGATTTTTGATTCCAAATTGTTGGCACTTGTCCTCCTACGGTTTGGTTTTCACCAAAAATCAGTGTTGGACAACCATCCTCATGACCAACAATCTGTAGTTTTCCTTGTTCGACTTTTTCAATGACTCCACTTGGGAGATATTGGATACTGTACTTGTTATCATTCCCTTCTCCACGATTAGCTGTGATTTTTATATATCCTTTCTCCCAATCTGATTTAATTCTTGATGGAATTTGGCGCCAAACACATTGTTTCCCTTTAGCAGTAACAGGCCAAATTGCGACTGTTCCTTGTGGTGCGACCAAATAGTCATAGGGATAATCATTTTTTGAACCAGTGTATTCCCCTTGGTCAATCAATTCCTGTAGAGACTTTCCTACACCAGCAAAAGTTCCGTCAGCTTCATTCACGAAAATCGGGTATGTTTGATTGGGCCTCTGTGTTTTGTCAAAGGTGCTAAGTGTCAATCCCTCAAAGGGACTTCTATCTTTACCGCCCCATGAGCTAACAGCATTTGCCGAGAAATCGTTGGGAACAATCCAAATCAAATACTCATGCAGAAAATTAAATCCGCCAGATGGTTTTCCCCCAGAAGTTTGCACAGTAACGCCGAGAACCTGCTTATTGCCAAAAAGCTCCTTGCACATTTGGAGAAGATTATCGTATTCTTGATATCCTATACTGATAACTATTATTCCATCTTTAGAAAGAAGGTTCCTTGCGAGTAAAAGTCGAGAATAGATCATAGAACACCAGTCTGAATGAAAGCGGCCATTAGAATCTGTATTCTTGAACAGCCTATTATCATTCTCATCGAGCATTCCCATTTGATCCATATATTCGTCGTTGTCTTGTGCAAAATCATCACGATAGATATAATCCGCTCCAGTGTTGTAAGGCGGATCTATATATATCAGCTTTACCTTGCCAAGATAACTTTCTTGCAGAAGTTTTAGTACTTCCAGATTATCTCCTTCGATATACAGATTCTGCGTGGTATCCCAATCCACACTTTCCTCAGGGCAGGGACGCAGCGTTTTACGGATAGGCTTGTTGGCTTCCACGATAGCGGCCTTCTTGCCCACCCAGGTAAACTCGTAGGATTCATCGCCTTCTACCACGTCACCAGACAGCATCTGACGAAGCAGGTCAAAGTTGATGGCCTTTTTCAGCTTGCCGTTCTCGTCTGCCATCTCGGTAATGCAATTCGGGAACAGTGCACCGATTTTTTCCACATTCACCGCCGTCAGATCGGGTGTTTCCATTCTCATCTTGTCCATATCAAAGAGCCTCCAAGTCTTTCATCAACAGATTCCAGTTGCTTCTTCAATACGTTATAGGCGTACATGGAAAAGCAGGCTGCCGCGACAGAGACCTTACTGCCGCGACAGATTATCTGTTGCATATCGTCACGAACAATTTCAGTGACGTTATCGAATACTTTCATGAGAGCGATGCCTCCCCATATGTGGAATGCAAGATTAAATCCTGCATTCTCTGTATTTTATTGTATTAAAAACAATACGTCAAGAGCGCAATAGGTTTGTAAACATAAAAAGAGGGATTGTGCAGGGTAGAATATCACATGAGAGGAGGGTGCTCTCATGTACGATAGATTGTCCTATGAAGAGTATACACAGGAGAGAATAAAGATACTTCGGAAACAAAAAGGAGTATCCGCACGGGATATGTCCTTATCTATTGGACAAAATGAAACCTACATCAATCAGATTGAAATAAGAAGGAATCTTCCTTCGCTCCAAGCGTTATTTTACATCTGCGATTATCTGAAGATTACACCACATCAGTTCTTTGAAGACGACAATCCGGCGCCGAAGATGCTGGAGGAGCTGATCGAGGAACTGAAAAAGCTGGATGCAAAGACCCTGGAACTGATCACCGACCTGGTGAAGCAGCTGAACAAAGGAAAAGAATAAAGAAAGCAGGCGTTGTCTCCGCAGCATAATGCTGAAAACGGTGACAACGCCTGTTTTTGATCAAAACTATCACTCTCGATTGTGTTTTCCGTAGGGCAATGCTATAATGCAATCAGCCAAACCAACAAATATTTGAAGGAGGTTGTATTTATGGCAAAAAAGGTACTGCTTCTCTGCGGCGATTTCACAGAGGACTATGAAACCATGGTACCGTTCCAGGCACTGGGCGTTCTGGGGTATCAGGTGGACGCGGTCTGCCCGGACAAAAAAGCGGGCGAGACGGTTGCCACGGCGGTCCATGATTTCCTGGGCGAGCAGACGTACACCGAGCTCCGCGGCCACAACTTCGCCTTGACGGCGGACTTCGACGCGGTGAAGACCGAGGACTATGAAGGTCTCTTCATCACCGGCGGCCGCGCTCCCGAGTATATCCGTCTGAATGCCAGAGTCCTGGAGATCGTCCGTGAGTTCTTTGCCGCCGGGAAGCCGGTGGCGGCCATCTGCCACGGCCCGCAGGTCCTGGCGGCGGCAGGCGTGCTGGCCGGCTACAGGGCCACGGCCTATCCCGCGGTGGGCCCGGATGTGATGCTGGCGGGCGGCACCTATGTCCCCGTGGATGTGACGGAAGCCGTCGTGGACCGCAACCTGGTCACGGCTCCGGCCTGGCCTGGCGACACCGCGATTGTCCGCGAGTTTGCAAAACTCATGGGCGCGAAAATCGAGATCTGATCCGAGGACAGACGGCATAAGCTAACAGACTGCAACAAAAAACAGGAAGACAGACACGGGGTCTGTCTTCCTGTTTTTATGCTTATGCGCTCAGCGCAGTTTGCGCAGACGCTGGTCGGTGAAGGCGGCGATCTGGGTCCAGAGCCGCTTCAGCTGGTTCTTATGGGTGCAGAGCTTCTCAGAGCAGTTCCGACAGCCGAGATAGCCGTTGGTCGCCTCGGAAAAGCGCTCGGGGTACCTGTAGAAGGTGATCTCCCAGCGGGCCAGCAGCGCCACGGACAGCGCCAGCAGGCTCCAGGTGTAGGACTTGCGCATAAAGAAAAGCGGCGTGAACATCATGGCGTAGTCCCAGTTATAGATCCGGCAGGTACAGCAGCACTTGTTCTTCAGAAACCAGCTCTGGAAGGGGCAGAAGAACAGAATGCAGATCATGTCGCAGACCGAATAGGCGAGGCACAGGAGAATCATGATGCCGTCGTCCAGAATGCCGGACATGTGCAGCGCGCCGAAGAGGGCGTTGAAGGCAATCCAGATCAGGGCCACCAGCACAACGCCGTTGTTGTCCTGAATGTCGATGTCGGTCCTGCCGGTCTTGACATAGTTCCGGGCAAACTGCTTCTGACATCCCGGACTCTCCAGACGCGAGGGAAAGAAACGCAGAATCATCTCCACCGTGAAAACAACCCAGATGAGACTGAGGATCAGCGGACGGCTCTCCAGCACGGCGGAGATCTCCGGGCCGCCGCTCAGGCGGCAGGAGAGATACATCCACAGGAACGCGAGAAACAGCGCGGAGCGGTAGACCAGACGAAGATAGTGAAAGCTGCTGACAGCGGTCAGCTTCGGCTTATGGCGCGGTTGATGAGAGACATTTTGCAAGAGATCATCCCCTTGAAAGGATAACAAAGGACAGAAGGAATCAGGCGGCTTCAGCAACTTCGGCGGCCAGGGCTTCCGGCGGAATCGTGATCTCGCCGACGGCGTCGAAGTTATAGAGCTCGGCGGATACCGTCAGGGTGTGGATATCCAGGTTGAAACCGAGGGCGCTGAGGTCAAAGTCCTCCATCTCTGCCGCATCCATTCCGCTCTGGGCGGCCATGGACTGCATGGCGACTTTCATGACCATGGGGATCAGGTTCTGAACGGTCTCGGTGAAATCGGCAGAACCATTTACGATGAGAGCGTTCTGCTTGTCAAATCCGATGCTGACAGGGATGCTGCCGAGCGCGGCCAGGTCCAGACCGCTGAGATCAAGCGGCGTCCCGGCGGCGGAACCGGCCGCTTCGCCGGCGGCTTCCATGGCGGAAGAGAGATCCACATCTCCGAGCAGGTCTTTCCAGAGAATGCTGCCGGAGTAGATCACGGCTTCGTTCCCGCGGACCGTCTCGGTGCCGGTTTCCTCAAAGGAGTCGGCGAGCTTCTTGATCATCGCGAGGGTCTTCAGGTCGGAAGAGCCCTTTTCCTTCCCGTCGTTCAGGGCTGTCTCGTTTTTGGTCCAGGACTCCCCGTTGTCGGCGGAGGAATAGATTACGAACTTGTCTTCCTGCTCTTCAAAGTAGAGGAGCAGAGCCAGCTTCTCGCCCATGAGGTCAACGGTGAGATCCGCCTTGCCTTTTTCATTCTCAAGGTCGATGTCAAGAGGACCGGACACGTTGATCGTGAAGGGAGAGGTTTCCTCCATCATGGTCATATCCATGCTGAGTTTCAGGTCCAGATCGGCGCTCACACTGTCCAGACTGTTCATGTTGGCGGCGGTTTTGGTGATGGTGATGACGCTGCAGCCGCTGAGGGCGAAGGTCATCAGAAGGACCAGGAGCAGCGCAAGAATTTTATGGCTGTGTTTCATATTCAGACCTCCGTATAGTGTTCTACCGGGTAACTGACTTCAAGGTATTTTGCCAGCTGGGGGACGATGCGGGTGAAATGTTCACTGGTGTTATGCGCTTCAATGGCGGCCTGATCTCTCCAGATCTCTATGAAGCAGAACAGGCGCGGGTTTTCGGCACAGCGGTTGAGTGTATAGGTGACGCAGCCCGGTTCGGCCTGGGATGCGGCAACCAGCTCCTTTGTCATGGCCAGATAGTCTTCGACACATTCTTCTTTGACGAGACGCTTGGCAAGGATTTTGATCATGGTAAAACCTCCCCACGATTTGATGATACCATCTTAACAGAAAAAATCCGGGCTTGCAATGACGATTCAATGAACAATTGGCCGAGAAAAGCACAAAACTGTGCAAACTGCATGAAAATAGATAGAGGCGATTGTGCATCCTGACCAAAACATTGAGAGGTCAAAATGCGGCGAATCGACTAAATTATGCATGTATCCGAAAGTTTGTTAACCTGTTGACAAAATGGCTCAAATTTGTTATTTTGCTGACGATACAAGGAGGCGATCAACATGAGCAAAGAGTACGAATTCATCGATTCTGTTGAGAAGCTGGAGCAGGAGATCGAACGGGTTAAAAAAGCCCAGGCGATCTATGCACATTACTCACAGGAGCAGGTGGACAGAATTTTCCTGGCGGCTGCGACCGCGGCCAACAAGGCACGTATTCCGCTGGCCAAGGCCGCTGTGGCGGAGACCGGAATGGGAATCGTGGAAGACAAGGTGATCAAGAATCACTTTGCATCCGAATATATCTACAACGCCTATCGGAACACCAGAACCTGCGGCGTGATTGAAGAGAACAAAGAATACGGCATACGAAAGATCGCAGAGCCCCTGGGACTGGTCTGTGCGATTATTCCGACGACAAATCCGACGTCCACAGCCATCTTCAAGACGCTTCTGGCGCTGAAGACCCGCAACGGCATCATCATCAGCCCGCATCACCGGGCAAAGGCCTGCACGGTGGAGGCGGCGAAGGTCGTCCTGGAAGCGGCCGTTGCGGCCGGCGCTCCGGAAGACATCATCGGCTGGATCGACGTGCCCTCCCGTGACATGACGGGCGTGCTGATGAAGAAAGCGGACATCATTCTCGCCACCGGCGGCCCGAACATGGTCAATGCGGCCTACTCTTCCGGCACCCCGGCGCTGGGGGTGGGTGCGGGAAACACGCCGGCGGTCATCGACGAGACGGCGGACATCCTGCTGGCGGTCAACTCCATCATTCATTCCAAGACCTTCGACAACGGCATGATCTGTGCCTCGGAGCAGTCCGTGATCGTTCATACGAAGGTCTATGACGCCGTGCGGCGCGAGTTCGCAGCAAGAGGCTGCTACTTCCTGAAAGGAGACGAGCTGGACAAGGTCCGCAAAACAATCCTGATCAACGGCTCGCTGAACGCAAAGATCGTTGGACAGTCCGCGGCGACCATTGCGGCGCTGGCCGGGATCACGGTACCGGAGCGGAGCAAAATCCTGATCGGCGAGGTAGACTCGGTGGAACTGAGCGAAGAATTTGCCCATGAAAAGCTCTCTCCCGTGCTGGCGATGTACCGCGCAGCGGACCTGCAGGATGCGTTTGCCAAGGCAGAGCACCTGATCGAAGACGGCGGCCTCGGCCATACCTCTTCCATCTACCTGGATACGGTTACCGGACAGGAGAAGCTGGCGGAGTTCCAGAGCAGGATGAAGACCTGCCGGATCGTGGTCAACACCCCCTCGTCCCACGGCGGCCTGGGCGACCTGTACAACTTTGCCCTGACGCCGTCCCTGACACTGGGCTGCGGTTCCTGGGGCGGAAACTCGGTCTCGGAGAACGTCGGGGTCAAGCACCTGCTGAACATCAAAACCGTCGTGGAAAGAAGGGAGAACATGCTGTGGTTCCGCGCGCCTGAAAAGATCTATACCAAACGGGGCTGCCTGCCGACGGCTCTGGCCGAGCTGGGAGAGATGGGGAAGACCCGTGCCTTCGTGGTCACCGGCCCGCATCTGTACAAGTCCGGCGCGGCGGCGCCGATCTTCGAGCAGCTGGAAAAAATGGGAATCCAGTACACCTGCTTCTTCGATGTGCCGAATGATCCGACCCTGGAATGCGCCAGACGCGGCGCGGCCCAGATGCTGAGCTTCAAGCCCGATGTCGTCCTCGCCCTGGGCGGCGGCTCGCCCATGGACGCGGCGAAAATCATGTGGGTGCTGTATGAGCATCCCGAGGCGGACTTTGCCGACATGGCAATGCGCTTCTCGGATATCCGGAAGAGAATCTACAAGTTCCCGAAGATGGGCGAAAAGGCATACTTTGTCGCGATTCCCACCTCCGCGGGAACGGGCAGCGAGGCCACGCCCTTCGCGGTCATCACGGACGAGACCAGCGGAATCAAGTACCCGCTGGCGGATTATGAACTGATGCCGAACATGGCCATTGTGGACACCGATCTGCACATGAGCGCCCCCAAGGGCCTTACGGCCTCTTCCGGCATCGACGCAGTGTCCCATGCGCTGGAAGCCTATGCCTCGGTGATGGCCACCGATTACACCGACGCCCTGGCGCTGAAGGCGCTCAAGACGCTGTTTACCTACCTGCCCCGTGCCTATGAGAACGGCCAGACGGATCTGGAGGCCAGAGAAAAGGTCGCCAACGCCGCCACAATGGCCGGCATGGCCTTCGCCAATGCCTTCCTCGGCGTGATGCACTCCATGGCGCACAAGCTGGGCGCTTTCCATCACATTGCCCACGGCCTTGCCAATGCCCTGATGATGGATGAAGTGATCCGCTTCAACTCGGCCGAGGTGCCAACCAAGATGGGTACCTTCCCGCAGTATGATCACCCGCACACCATGGCCCGCTATGCGGAGATCGCCGCCTATCTGGGCTGCAGAGGGGCGAGCGATGAGGAGCTGGTCGTAGCGCTGATCGAAAAGATCGACGAACTCAAGCGTCAGATCGGCATCAAGCCCACGATCCGCGATTATGTGCCGGATGAGGAGAGCTTCCTGAAGACGCTGGACGAGATGACGGAACAGGCCTTCGACGACCAGTGCACCGGCGCAAATCCGCGGTACCCGCTGATGAGCGAGATCCGCCAGATGTATCTGAACGCCTATTACGGGAACACCTTCCAGGAGAAGGCGACCCCCGACACCACGCAGTTGGAGAGGAGCTGAGCATATGAAACTGGAAACTGTCATTGCGGAAAGAAAGACGAAAACCATCTATCGCGACGGGGACTGCTGCGTCAAGGTCTTCAACAGTACCTTTTCCAAGGCGGACATCCTGAACGAAGCGCTGAACAATGCCCGCGTCGAGGATGTGGGCCTGTATGTGCCGAAGATCCTGGAAGTCACCACCATCGACGGCAAGTGGGCGATTGTATCGGAATTCATCGAGGGAACCACGCTGAGCCATCTGATGCGCGACAACCCGGAGAAGAAGGACGAGTATCTGGACCTGCTGGTGGAAACCCAGATGCAGATCCACTCCAAGCACAGCCCGCTTCTGAGCCGGCTGAAAGACAAGATGAACCGGAAGATCCTTTCTGCCGATCTGGATCCCGTGACGCGCTACGAACTGCTGATCCGGCTGGAGGGCCTGCCCACGCACGACAAGCTCTGCCACGGCGACTTCTGCCCGTCGAACGTCCTGCTGACGCCGGACGGGAAGCCCTATATCATCGACTGGGCTCATGCGACCCAGGGCAACGCATCCGCGGATGTGGCCAGAACCTATCTGACCTTCCATCTATCGGGTGATGCGGCGACTGCCGAGAAGTATCTGAACCTCTTCTGCGAAAAGAGCGGCACCGACAAGCGCTATGTCCAGAAGTGGATGCCCATTGTGGCGGCTTCCCAGTCCGTCAAAGGGAATCTGGAGGAGCGGGACTTCCTGCTGAGCTGGACAAACGTGGCCGACTACGAGTAAGAGGCAACTGCCCCTGAGGAGGAGAAGCGGAATTCCCTCTGAACTGACGGTCGGGTGAAGCTGAAAATCGCATTGACTTTTTCATGGCAGACCCTTACAATAAATCGGTGAAGCATACACGCAACAAATCAGGAAAGGGAGACACCCGTTATGAATGCGAAGAAGCTGAAACCGATTACCAACAAACTGCTGTGGATTTTTGCCATCGGACAGTTCGGCTGGAGCCTGCTGTCCGGCATCGTGAGCAACTGGATGGTCTACTACTACACCGGGAGCCCGGATGCCCAGAACCCGAACACGGGCATCTTTGCCTCCGGCATCACCCAGAACCCGATCCTCTTCAAGCTGACGCTGTTCGGCCTGGTGCTGGCGGTAGGACGCATCTTTGACGCGATCACCGACCCGCTGATCGCCGGCTGGTCCGACAGAAGCAACTATAAGGGCGGGCGCCGCATCCCCTTTATGCGGGCCGTGGCGATCCCGTTTGCGCTGGTGACCATCGGCCTCTTCACCATTCCCCAGACGGCGAACACGGTTGTGAACGATGCGCTGCTCTTTGTGCTGCTGCTCCTGTTCTATCTGGTGATGACCATCTTCTGCACGCCGTATAACGCGCTGATCGCGGAACTGGGCGACACGCAGGAGCACCGGATCAATGTTTCCACCTTCATCTCCTTCACCTTTATCGCCGGTCAGAGCGTCTCTTTCATGCTGCCGAACGTGGCGGGAATGCTGCAGGGCGCGGCAGGGCAGGCGGGCTCTGTCCGCCTCGCGGTGGCGATCATGTCGACCGTCGCCTGCATTGCGATGCTCATTCCGTCTCTCTACATCAAGGAGCGGGACTATATCGATTCCAAACCCAGCGAAACAAAGGCGTTTCGATCCCTGCTCAAGACCTTTTCCAACGGACAGTTCCGGCGCTTTGTTTACAGCGATGTGATCTATTTCTTTGCGCTGACCCTGTTCCAGACGGGCCTGGCGTTTTATGAGACCAAGCTCATGGAGATCGAGGACACCTGGACCTTTGTCCTGACGGCGACGATGACCTTCATCAGCGTGCTTCTGTACCCGGCGGTCAACAAGCTGGCGCCGAAACTCGGAAAGAAAAAGCTGATCATTACCGGCTTCTTCGCCTACTCGCTGGTCTTCCTGATCACTTCCATCTGCGGAAAGGGCCTGTACTGGGGCTTTATCGTGGCCGTCTGCGCGTCGGTGCCGATGGCGATCCTGGGCATCCTGCCACAGGCCTGCGTGGCCGATGTCGCCGAGCTGAACCGCCTGGAGACCGGAGAGGACCGCAGCGGCATGTTCTTCGCGGCGCGCACCTTCGCTTTCAAGATGGGCCAGGCCCTGGCGATGGTGGTGTTCACGTCGATGACTGTTGCAAAGACTCCGGCCAGCTACCGCAGCACCGCGGTGGTGGCGACAGTCACTTGCCTGATCGGGGCAGGGCTATTCTTCCTGTATAACGAAAAGATGATCCTCGAACGGATTGAGGAGCTGAAGAAAAAACGCTGAGCAGTTCCGAACCGGGCGCAAAACGAACAAAGACAAAATCCCCTCTGAGCAGATCGCTCAGAGGGGATTTTCATAAGCCGCCGGAAAACGGCAGCGGCGGAAATCAGACAACCGGAGTCAGATGCTTTCAAACTCCTTGACAATCTCGGCCTCGGGCTCCTTTGTCAGGAGGCTTACCACGACGATCATGACACAGCTGACCAGGAAGGCGGGCAGCAGCTCATAGATGTCCCAGGCACCGCCGAGGGGACGCACGCCAAACTTCCAGACAAAGATCATGACCGCACCGGAGAGCATGCCGGCGATGGCGCCGTACTTGTTGCAGCGCTTCCAGAACAGGGAGAAGAGCATGACCGGACCGAAGGTGGCGCCGAAGCCGGCCCAGGCGAAGGACACGACGCGGAAGATGGAGCTGTTGGGGTTCAGGGCAAAGAACACGGCGATGACCGCAATGCAGATGACTCCCAGACGGGCGACCAGAAGGTTCTTTTTGTCGTCAAGCTTCACCCCGAACACGTCCAGCAGGAGATTCTGGGTGATGCCGGAAGCGGCGGCCAGAAGCTGGACATCCGCGGTGGACATGGTTGCCGAGAGAATACCCGCGAGGATGATGCCCGCGATGATGGAGAAGAAGACGTTCTTCTGGCTCATAACGGCGGAGACGCGGACCAGGA
>Ga0256405_10009522_pt1 | contig 13262 bp, 18 predicted proteins | sample RumenRJG_02DNA_FD_189096 | JGI IMG/M metagenome (GOLD analysis project Ga0256405, IMG submission 189096) | Bovine rumen microbial communities from Lethbridge, Alberta, Canada - RJG_02 | ecosystem: Host-associated > Mammals > Digestive system > Stomach > Rumen | place: Canada: Alberta...
TGGCTGCATTAGCATAAAAAAAGCAAGGAAAAATCACTGCCCTTTTGAAAACACATGGTAAAAATCACCGAATCTTAATTTTTAAGCGGATATATGTGTTTGGAGGATTGAGTTTTTAGACGGTCTGAGGGGGGGCAAGCATAAGCCGGCCTTGTATTTCAACCTCTCCGCCAAGGAACTCAGGATCAGTTTTTAGTGCAGTGTGAGAAGCTGCAAGTGCAGACTCCACTTTGCGGTACAAAAGCCGCTGTTTTTCGCAAAGGAACTGGTTCAGTTCGTAAAAGCGGGAAATGTTGTCTTCATTCCACGAAAATGTCTTGTTGAGCTCGCTGGCACGGGCAAACGTGTATTGTTCAAGCTTGTCGGCAAAGCCGCTTTGAGCATCCGCAAACTGTGCCGGTCCTTGTGCTTTATGCATGTATTCGGATTTCGTCCTGCGAGACAAGATGCAGCGCGTTTTCAACAATCAGCGCCTGTGCCTTTCCCACATCCTTTAGTTTGACAGGGCCTGAAAAATCCATTTCATTCTTAATGATTTCAGCGTAAGGCTCTGTAAAGCAGGAAAACACGCGTGCCTGCATTTCAGCTTCCGTCGATTTTAGGGCAAGCACCAAGTCGCTTCCTTTTATCGTTGAAAGGACTTTCTGCAAATCGCGGATGTTCAAAAGAGAAAGCTCCTCGAACTTAATTTTTTCGCCGTTTGCAATGCGCATTAAAAGCGAGTTCTGTTTTTCATAAGAAGATTCGTCATCATCTTCGATTTTCCGAAGCTCCGGATTTCCGGCTCTGAACGCAGCAATTCTTTTTGCTTTTTCAAGATTTGCCTTGTTCTGTTCGGCAAAAAACTCACGTCCGAAATCAAATCCCATCATCGAAGCTAACTTTGCACAGAGAACCTGCAGATTCACGCCTTCCTGAATTCCTGCAATGCCTTCCGCTCCGATCATAATCGCAAGCTTTTCTGGAGCGTCCGCGCTTTCAACATAATTTCTTGCGATATCATGCACTAAATCAGCGTCCGCTGCATCAACAACGAGCGAAAGAAGTACGGAAAAGACATAGTGCTCATTTGGGGTGAACTTAACCGGCGTGATATCGCTGTAAAAAAATGCTATTTCAAGTTTTTCCCTGTCAGTAATATCGTCCAGCGCAAGAATACCTTCTTTCCGCGCCTTTTCCGCAAGCTGCAGCGTGAATGCCGCGATTTCAAAAAGATGTTTTTTGTCCGAATCTTTCGGGTCGGGCAGATGATTGAACAGATTCATACTCCTCCTTTACAGCATCGGCGCCTCGACGGCAGCCTTCTTTAAGTCTTCTTCTACTATAGTATAGGCGGAACCATTGGTAAAGAAAAATGTTCTGGATAAAATGCTTTATGCTCATTCTTTACAGCCTCGGCGCTTCGGTGGCGGCCGCGCGACGAGGCTGTTTGCAGCACCATAGGTATGGCGCGGAATGTACGTGCATTCTAAAACGGAAGGTCGTCGGGAAAAGGATTGTCATCGCCTGCCGGGGGATCCCCTGCATTGTTTTTGTGCTCAAAAAACACTTTGCCCGATTCGCTTTTAATTGTTTGAAAGAACCAAGTTACTTTGTGAATATCAAACGCATTTTTCTGCTCTTCGGTCAGAACAAGTTCATAATCCTTGTAACTGTATTCTTTGCTAAAATCACAGCTTGTCTCATACAGTAAATCAAATGCCTGCTCATCAAATGTGGTGATGCACGCAGGAATTTTCACCGTCTTGTCATACACAACTGCCCGGTACAGATACGGCGTTCCGTCCTCTTTTGTGCCGATGATGTGCGGAGTACCTTTGAGTTCCGGATACTTTTCGTAATCGATTGAGCGCTGTGCCGCATTCTGCCATTCAGGTTTGAGTCCGTGCTGTTCTGCAGAAGTTTTGGGTTTGTCGCGGAAACTCTGGCATATTTCTACGTCCGGCTCTGCAATCCCTGCGTTTTCTACCTGTAGATCTTCTATAGGATACTGGTCTTCGTGCAATGCCTGCTCGCCGCAGAATACGGGTATGTATGTCGGATCGATGTCGGGATTCCCGAGAAAGAGTTTGTAGCTGTTGATGATTTCGTCCTTGGTGTAGTTGCCGTCGTATAAAACGTTAATCTCGTTCCAGCCTCCTGCAAGCCGGTATGTGCCTTCCAGTGCATAGTCAAAAAAGCGCATATCCTTGTCATTTGAGAAGTAGGTGTTGAACATGGCGCTGTCGCCTGAGTATTGGTAATACATATACACGCCGGGGAAATACTTGTCCAAAAGCTCTTTGAAAATAAATGCCGAAATAGAATTACGGTTATCAAGACTGCAGTGAAAACACGCCCGGCCGCCCGACTGCTTTACTTCTCCCAATCCTATAAACCAGCCCAGATACGTTTCTTTAATCTTAGTTTTGTCGATCGGATATTTTTCGTTGATAAGCTTGTCGAGATTTTTTGACAGCTCAAAAAGCATATCTTCGTATTCTGAGTTTTTGTCTTTTTCCTGCTCTGGCTGCGCGTTTATGCTGTACGGGTAAAGAAAATCGTAAAATGTCTTTACACCCTGTTCGCTTCCCATAAAATAATAACTCTCTTGAATATCAACTCCCATTATATTCCTCTTTTTCCGTGGTATTTTTAAACTTTACTGTATTGTAACATCGGGTCCGCAGGAACGTCAAAAGTTTTTTTAGCTTGCTCTAACATGCTGCAGCCTGCGGCGTGCTATTCCTGCGGCTGCTGCATGGTGTCGGGCGACGTAATACCGCTTTCTTTTTCTGCCGTATCGATGAGCCGTTTCAGCGTCTTCGCATCGAACAGCTTCTTCAGGGCCGTGCTGCAGCCACCGGCGTAGCGGCTGAAAAAATTCTCTGCCGCTTTGTTCATGGTGCTTATGAGCTGATCGGGCAGCTTGAAGTAGTCCGGCTCGGTGCCCCAGTATGAAAGCTCCTTGTGTATGTTGTCCGCCAGAGCATCATTGCCTGCACGATCGGCTTCCGCCTGGACTGCATCGCGCAGCGCCGTGCTGTATGTTTCTGCCCGTACGAGCGCATCCACTGCGAGCCGGCCGATACGGCTTGTAAGCTCGCGCCGCTTCCACTCCTTTGATTTCTGGAAGTCGTGAAGCTCGGGATCATAATCGTCGTATGCGCAGTCCGCCATTGTGTCAAAGAAGCCGTAGAGCTGGGACAGCGAGTGCATTGCAAGCTCTGCCAGATCGGTTCCCGGCGCTTCTTTTACGATGCGCAGGAAGGCGGCTTCGGCAAGCCGGCCTTCATCGCTTTGGTTCATGCTGTCTGAAAAGTAATGTGCGAGATGCGTTTCTGCTTCTTTGTACTGCTCGTGCAGCGCCTGTTCCATCTGATACTCCATATACTATAGTGCGGATATAAAAGCACGGTTCCCGTACGAACGCGCGCAGGAACCGTCGCCGGCTTACGATTCTTCAGGCCGGCCTTTTCTCTGTTGCAGGAGCTTTCTGAGCTCTTCTGTCTTTTTCTGGATAGTTTCCTGGTGCTCTGCTTCGTCTATACCGGCTTCGCGGCGTTCTTCGCGTGCAACGGCCTCCTCAAGCTCGTGCTGCTTCTGCGCTTTTTCCGGGCTGTACACAGGAGAGACCGGTGAGGGGGATTCGTAGATGGAGGGAAGCCATCCGGCCGTAATCTGCGCTATTTCTACGATAAAGCTGCGGACTTGTTCGGGAAGCTGTTTGTTTGTGCGCAGCTTGAACAGAGCAAGCTGCTGGCGCTCGGCGTTCAGAAAATCCTGTGCCGTTGCCGGTTCGAAGCCGCATTCAAGCGTGTCCTTGACCGCCTGCTCGTTATCGGCGGCTGATTCCTCCGCAGAAGCTGCATCATTCGGTTTATCGACGAACACGCTGCAGCGGAACCAGCTGTGCATGCAGAGCGTATAAAGCGCGTACACGCTGTCCTTGGTGAATTCATCACTGTCAGTGCAGGAACTGCCGCTGTGCGCAGCGGCGAATGCGGCGGCTGCCGCTTTGTTGAGCCATGCATCTGACTTCCTCATGTCACAGGGCAGAAGCTCGTCCAGACCTTCGTGGTACAGTATGCCGAGCATCAGCTGTGCGCGCTCGCATCCTGATGCTGCCAGCTTTTCAAGTGCGGCTGTCTGCTCCGTCACAACCGCGGCATCCTCCGATGTTTCCGCACGGATGGCGTACAGATCTGCCTCGGCGTCCCGGTCGCCGTTGCGGGCTTGAGCCTCAAGCCCGGAGAATGCTTTAGGGTCCTCGTCGTACCAGCCGAAGATGATGTTAAATCTGTCTGCGATGCTCATGCATGCCTCCTGAAAAAGTATGTGAATATTTTGATTTTTATATAGGGCGCCTCGAAAAAACCGCTTTTATGGCTTTTTCGAGGAAGCCTGCGAGTTTTAATTCCTGAAAATAACAGGAATTAAAACATCGCATTTTCAAAGTTTCCTATAGTAAATACTATAGCATGTTTTTCAAGTTCGTAAAAAAATGTATGTTTATTTATCAGAATATGCGCGGGGACTGTGCATGCGCCGCGTACCCGGCAGGCTGGGGGTGTTCCTTGCTGGAAGAGACCGCTGTACCTAACTGGGTGAGACCGCTGCACTTTGCCGGGGAAACGTGCACAAAGTACGGATACCCCCGCGGGGCAGACCGCTGCATGCCGCTTTTTCCGTAAGCCGCCGCGCGGAACGGGGCGTTTAAAACACGTTTTAAAAACACGTTTTAATTGACTAAGCACCTTATTTATTATATAGTATCAAACTACTGTCTGTATTGACAGTGCTATGTTATTTCAGAACTTGGCGCCGTTCCGTTGAGTTCTGCGGAGGTAAAATCAAGTGGTAAAGATCAGACTTAAGAGATTCGGTTCTGCCAAACGGCCTACATACCGCATCGTAGTCATGGAAGCTAAGCAGCCGCGTGACGGAAAATGTATCGAAGAACTCGGTACCTATGCTCCGATCGCTGCTGAAGGCAGTCAGGTTTCTTTCAAAGAAGACCGCGTTAAGTACTGGCTTGGCGTTGGTGCTCAGCCTACCGAGATTGTCAAGAAACTGCTGAACAAAAAAGCAAAATAATTTACAGGAGCTATTGTGATGGAAAAAGACCTGATTGAATACATTGCAAAATCACTGGTCGATGATCCTAGTGCAGTTTCTGTAAATGAAACCGAAGGCGACAGAGGCATGGTTCTTGAGCTGAAGGTTGCCGAAGGTGACATTGGTAAAGTCATTGGCAAGTATGGCAGAATTGCGAAAGCACTGCGCACGGTTTTAAGCGCATCGGCTACAAAGGCGGGTAAGCGTTACAGTCTTGAGATCCTTGACTGATGGTGGTTGCCGGTGATTGAAGAGCTGATTGTTGGTTTTGTCCGGGGCGCCCACGGCGTGACGGGTGAATTTAAAGTAGAGAGTGCTTCCGGCAGATATGATCATATCGCATCTCTTGAGGAAGTTACTTTGAGGCACGACGGAGTGTGCAAACGCTGCAGAGTAGAATCTGCGGAAGAAGGCACCGGTACCTTGTATATGAAGCTGGCGGAGATCAACACTCCCGAAGAAGTACGCAAGTACAACGGATGGGAACTGGTGGTACCGCGAAAATATGCCGCCCCGCTTGAAAAAGATGAGTGGTATATTGAAGATCTAAAGCAATGTTCCCTTATTTATAAGGAAACAAAGGATGGATTGGCAGCAGGAGCTGCACCTGCCAGAACGGTAGGAACAGTCACAGACGTATTGGAAGGCGGGGCTGGTTACCTCCTTGAGGTTTCGCTCCCCGAGGGTGAGAACGGATCTGCAAAGAAGTCCAAACCTCTGGTACCTTTTAACGCTGAGTTTATTGGTACGGTGGACATTCAGAACAGAACGATCGAGCTGATGCACCTCTGGATTCTGGAGTAATTCCATGAAGTTTACAGTGCTGACCTTATTTCCCGAGATTCCGCGCGTTTATTTTGAAAGCTCAATCATGGCGAAAGCGGTTGAACGGGGGATTATTGCCTACGATTTGGTGAATATCAGGGATTATGCCTATGATAAGCACCGCACTTGTGATGACAGTCCATACGGAGGGGGCGCCGGACAGCTTATGATGGCGGAGCCCCTGGGACGCGCGCTTGACAGCGTACAGGCCTTCAAAAAGCACGTTATTTATGTAACGCCCGGAGGCAGGCCTTTTACGCAGGCTAAAGCGCAGGAACTGAGCCGTAAAGACGAGCTTGTTTTTATCTGCGGACGGTACGAAGGTATTGATCAGCGGATAATAGATTCATACGTTGACGACGAGATTTCCATCGGAGATTACGTTATGTCCAGCGGTGAGGTAGCGGCAACGGTCGTGATCGATACAGTGTATCGGCTGATTGACGGCGTTATTTCGAGTGAATCTTTGGAAGAAGAAAGTTATAGCGGCGGACTTTTAGAGTATCCCCAGTATACCCGTCCCGCAGTATACAGGGGCATGGCAGTGCCGGAAGTGCTTACGAACGGCAACCATGAGCATATTCGGAAGTGGCGTCTGAAAAAGCGGCTGGAAAAAACACTTGCGAACAGGCCTGATATGATCAGCGCCGCGCGGATGTCCGGTCAGCTCACTGCAGAAGCCGAACACATGATTGAGGAGATTACGGAGCAGGTTTTCCTGAAGCGTAATCGTAAAAAGCACCGTAAGACGGCAGCGCCGTCAGGTGATTCTACTGGAGAACATTATGGATCTGATAAAGACAATTGAAGAGCAGAATAAGCGGCAGGGTGCCCAGGGCTTCAGAGTCGGTGATACGGTAAAAGTTCACTTTAAGATTGTTGAAGGTAAGACCGAGCGTATTCAGGTGTATGAAGGCATTGTACTGTGCTTTAAGAACAGCGGCATCGGCCTTACATTCACCGTACGCAAGAACTCATACGGCGTAGGCGTTGAGCGTGTATTCCCGTACCACTCACCACACATCGTAAAGGTTGACGTTGTGCACGCCGGTAAAGTCCGCCGCGCCAAGCTGTACTACCTGCGCGACAAGATCGGTAAGGCTGCCAAAGTTAAGGAGCGCATCGGCGGTAAGATCGCTCAGGAAATCGCAGCCCGCAATGCCCGTGCAGAAGCTAATGCTGCTGCCGTTGAGCAGGAGATCAAGGCTGCAGAAAAGGCTGCCAACAGCAAATAACATATTTCGTACGTAGTATGGGAATTGATTCCATGTATGTACATTCTGTAACTGCCCTCACCGGTTTCCGTTCTGTACGGACGCTGCGTGAGGGCAGTGTCGTTTCTGTGCGTATTGTCGCGCAGAGCGGGCCGGATCAGTTCAAGGCGGCCGTAGGCGGCGTCGTAATACAGCTGCATTCCGACCTGAAGCTGCAGCCCGGTCAGGTGTTTAAGGCATCGGTGTCATTCCGGGGCGAAAAACTTGTGCTGACGCCGCAGCAGCAGCCGGAGCAGACCGGACCGCTCGTGCAGAACCTGCAGTTCGATCAGGGAACGCCGGCCGGATCCCCGGCATTCGTTCCCGTCTCTGATCCGGCACTTGCCGCCTATCTTGAATCCCTTCATCTGTATCCTGATTCGCTTTCACTCCGCATGATCCAGCAGCTGCGGCAGGCTGACGCGCGTTTTGACGCCGCGCTGCTGAATAAAATCCGAAAACTGGTACGAAAATTTCCCGGGCAGGAGCATCGCGCGGCCGAAGCGGCGCTTGTGCTTGAGTCAGAGGGCGTTGAGTGCACTGCCGAGGCGGTGGCCGCGATGCTGGCGCTGCTGGACGGACAGATACAGGGCGATACCTGCGGTGAAGGTGAGTCCGGGCATGACGGCATACCTGACGATGATCGGCTGGAGCAGGCGGTGCAGCATGCCGTGCGCGCATATGCCGCGGGTGTTTTTTCAGCTGCGGACAGTCAGACGGACGGCAGACCTGATGGCTGCGTTGTGCCCGCTGCAGGTGCCGATGGTGCGGAGACGGCGGCAGCCCCTGCGGCGGATGCAGATGCGGATGAATGTTCCGTGCCTGCAGTGCCTTCCGGGCGGGGGGCCGGCCTGCTCACGCTTTTGAATCATCTGGGCGGTAAAAAGCACTGGGTGCTGCTGCCCTTTGAGCTGATGCTGCACGGACGATCCGGTTCCATGTCCGGAGCGGATAAAGCAGACGCTGCAGACATCGGTGCTGAGGCTTCAGCCGCCGGGCACGGCATGCTGCGGTTCTGTACGGATACCGAAAGAAAAACGTGCGAAAAAATCGTGCTTAGTATGGAATTAAACGGACAAAAATCCTATTATGTGATATATTTGAATAATAACGGCGCGCGTCAGACGGTTGACCGCGTGTATGTCCGCGTTGAGCCAGAGCCTGCCGGCCGGGACGCGTTTTTACAGGCTGCAAAAGCCGCGCTGCTGCCCGGTGCGGACGGCTGCCCGGTGTACTGGCTGCAGCGGGAAGAGTGTACGCCGTTTTTTACGGAAAACCTGCCGGTTTCAGTTGTTCAGGGAGAAGTCTGAGAAGTATGGTGAACACTGCCGTGGCCCTGCGGTATCCGCCTGAGGCCGATGCTCCGTTTATTGCCGCATCCGGCAAGGGTGCGCTTGCCCGCAGAATGGTCGAGCTTGCGCAGGAGCATGATGTTCCCGTGGTTCAGAACCAGCTGCTTGCCGATGTACTGTCGGTGCAGGAGGTGGGTACGAGCATTCCTGAAAGCACGTGGGAAGTTGTTGCTAAGATTTTTGCGTTTATTATAAAAACTGAGGAACAAAAAGTATTGAAATGAAACAGTTTAATGTCATTGACAGCGCTACAATTAAGCTCGGAATGCGTTTTTCTGCGCCTGTATTTTTTGATGACGGCAAGCATATGTTTCTGGCGGAAGGCAAATCGGTCAAACGTTACCATCTGGTGGCGATCAACCGGTGGAAAATCCCGAGCTTTTTAACCTACGGCCACGTGCTGGATCCGCTGGCAGTGACACAGCACGAGGTGTCTCAGTCCGCGGTGCCGCAGCCTGTGGTGCAGCCGGCGGCAGTACAGTCGGCTGATGACGTTGAGGAAGCGGAGCCTGTTGAATAGCAGACAGGTCGGAAGCTCCGGCGAAGACCGGGCGGCCGCGTATCTGGTGCAGCAGGGATTTACGATTTTGTGCCGCAACTGGCGGACAAAGCGCGGTGAAATTGATATAATAGCAACTAAGAACGATATACTGGTGTTTGCGGAAGTGAAAACGCTGCCGAGCGGCAGCGTACAGACGCTGATGCAGGAGCTTGGAAGAAAAAAACAAAAAAGAATTACCGAAACGGCTAAATGGTTCCTTCTAAACAATCGACAATATAGTAACAGCATTATCAGATTTGATGTGCTGATTGTTGATATGCCCGGATTGGAACCGGTCTATCACGTAGAAAACGCCTTTTCGGAGTCTGTATGATTTCTGATGCTTCTGTAACGATCCAGTATAATGGCTATACGGCCGCTGCACTGTCGCCGCGTCTTATGGAGCTGCGCAGCAAGATACACGATTCTCAGTATCTTGACGGCGCGATCCAGCGGATTGCGCAGGTGCTCAGCAGCAGGCTTGTGGAAGATGATGAGCAAATACATGTACGGGGTTGAGTTATATGGACAGAAATAGACGCCATAGCAGGAACAGGGGCCGCAGCTGGAACGAAATGAGAGGCGGCCAGGAGCAGAAGCCTAAGTTCCGGCGCTCCATTGTGCCTGTTGAAACACGGCAGGAAATTGCCGCCAAGGAAAAGGCCATAAAAGATTTTAAGGCGCGTGAGGTGATCTGCCCCATGTGCGGACAGCCCATAACGGACGTGTCCTCCGCGATCGCGGACAAAGCGACCGGTACTCCGGCGCACTTTGATTGTGTGCTCGGCGAAATCAGCAAGAATGAAAAAGTGAAGGCGAATGAACGCCTGACCTATATCGGACAGGGACGGTTTGCCGTTCTTTCGTTTGAAAACCCGCGCGACATGCGCCACTTTAAGATTGAGCGTATCATCGAGTGGGAGGAGCGCAACAAAAGCTTTGACTGGCGCACGGAAATGGCAGGATTGTACAGTCAGGTCAAGCAGATCTAGGAGGTGGCGGGAGGTCGTAGTTTGAAGTGATGCTGTGTCAGCCACCATTTTGTTCCGGCCAAGGTCGGGGCTGCGGGCCGTGCCCGTAAAACAAAAAAGCTTTCCTCATCTGGGGAAAGCTTTTTTTATTCGGACGACTTGTCCGCGGTATCTGCCGGGAACCGGAATCGAACCGGCACGACGGTATTAGCTGTCGAGGGATTTTAAGTCCCTTGTGTCTACCAATTCCACCATCCCGGCAGTAGAAAGTATGATATACCAAACTGCCGTTTTGTACAAGGGCTGCCGGATTTGCACCATGCGCCGCAGCGGCGTGGCGGATTCGGCGGCAGCTGTTGCCTTGAACGCGCAGGTTGTATAAAATGGCTCCATGTATTCTGACACTCACTTCCATTTTCTAAAAGTCGCCGCCTCGTATGACGCCGCGCAGGTGCTTACGGGCATGGCGGAGCACGGCGTACAGTTCGCGCAGGATATCGGCACGCGCTGCGATGATCTGCCGGAGCGGACGGCGGGCCTGCAGGCCGCGCTTGATGCCATGGACAACGACGAGCTGCGCGGCCGCATTGCAGGCGCGCTCTATATATCCGCAGGTATCTGGCCTGATCCTGACGCAATCCGCGACCGTGTGAATCAGGTGGCCGTGCTTGCCGGGCACATTAAGAAGGCGCTTGATGCTTCCGGAACCTTTGCCGGACGCCTGTGCGCGCTCGGTGAATGCGGCATAGACCATCATTGGAATCCGTCAGGCGTTGACGGCCGTGATGAGACGGAGTTTGACGGCGCCCTGTACCAGGGGGAACGCGAGCTGTTCATCATGCAGCTGGAGCTGGCGCGGTCGCTCGGCCTGCCGGTGATCGTTCATTCCCGTGACGCGTTTGAAGATACCTATGAGTGTATAAAAGAGGCGGGGTACGACCGCGGCGTTATCCACTGCTATTCCTACGGCGTGGATGAAGCGCGTAAATTCCTTGACCGCGGCTGGTATATCAGCTTCAGCGGATCAGTGACGTATACAAAGAAAAGTAAGATGGAGCAGATGACGGAGCTGCTGCGCTATGTGCCTGATGACCGCATCCTGCTTGAGACCGATGCGCCGTATCTGGCGCCGGTACCGTGCCGCGGCAGACCGAATTCGCCGCTTTTGATAGAGCACACCTACCGTTTTGTATCTGAGATCAGGCAGGTGCCGCTTGAATATTTATGCAGTACGGTTGATACAAACAGCCGGAGCCTGTTCCTGCGGTAGCGCAGGAATGCGGCTTGTACATGTATATTTATATACGTGTACTATTCGTCCAGCTCCGGTATTTTAACTTTGAGTGCGCTGATGAACTGCTGTCCGGTTACGCCTTCCCGCAGACAGGCGAACAGACAGTTGTCTCCTGCCACGGTGCCCAGCAGTTCTTCCATGTTCAGACTGTCGAGTGCGTTAGAAACGGTATCCGCGTGGCCGGGGAATGTCTTGATGACAACGATGTTTCCGTTGTATTCGATGCTGACATAGCCGCGCAAAAAATCCTGAATAAAAATCTGTTCTGAATCCTGCCGCTCGTCTTCACCGGGCAGGGTATACACATACCCGTTGTGTCCGTCGGATACTTTGCCGACTTTAAGCAGCTTCAGGTCGCGCGACAGCGTAGCCTGAGTCACTTCATAGCCTTCTTTCTGCAGGTATCCGAGCAGGGCCTCCTGGCTTTCAATGCGGTAGTTTTTGATAAGCTTGCGTATGCTCTTGAGCCGCGTGAGTCTTTCTTTCACGGTAACTCCTATGTATGAATAATTATGTATTTATTTTGCATAAAATATGTATACTCGTCAAGTGCCTGATTCAAGTTCTGGTTCAGCTTTCCGGCGGCAGCAGGGCGCGCACGGAGCGCGGCCTGCTGCGCTACAGCATCTTTACGTAGGTTTTGCCGCTGCCGCCGTCTTCGGGCGGCGCAAAGCGGAACTCCGCCACGCCCGGGTAGTGCGAAAGGTAGTCCTGCACCGCCTGCTGCAGCACGCCCGTGCCTTTACCGTGGATGATGCTGAACTCCTTAAAGTTGTGTATGGTGCACAGATCAAGCTGTGCCTGCAGCGTCTTTATAGCCTCGTCCTGCCGCATGCCCAGCAGACGCAGCTCGAACAGCGGCTTGTTGCCGGGGAACATGTTTTCTGCAAGGCTGTTGCTGCCGCCGTCATCGGGGGCGTAGTCCACGCTGTAGGACGGTGGCGCGGCAAAACGTGCGGACGGAATGAGCGTCATGTCCCGTTCCTTTATATTCATCTTTATGCTGCCGAACTGCACCGACCAGGTGCCGCGCCCCGCGGGTGCTATCAGCACGCCGCGGCTTCGGGCGCTGCCCGCCAGCACTTCCGCGCCGGGCTTAAAGGTAAGCGGCTCCGCATGCTCCGCTTCGTATTCCTGTACGGGCGCTACGGCGGCGGCAAGCGCCTCCGCGTTGGAAAGCCGCCGTTTGGCCGTCTTTTTCTTTGATTTATGCTGCGCGGGCTTCTGTGCGTCCCGCCGCTCCTGCTCCTGCTGGGCCTGCGCTATACCGGCCTCTTCCTGCTCTATGTGCGTCTCATGCTGCGCCACGGTATCGGTGAGCGCGGCGATGTACTGCTTGACCGACACAGCCTTTTCATGCGTCACCTCTCCTTCTTTGAGCGTGCGCACCAGATTCTCAAGCTCTTTGCGGCTTTCCTTCAGGAACCGCTCCGCATTCCGCTGCCCGTGCTTCTGCAGCTCCAGCTCCTGCCTGCGCAGCTGGAGCGACTTATGCTCGTTCTTGTGCTGCAGGGCAGCCAGCTCGCGCTGCATGCGGTCGTATTCAATAAGCTTTTTATCAAGCTCCGTATGCTTGGCGGTAAGTCCCTTTATCAGCGAAGAAACGTCCGCCTGTTCGTTCGTGATGTACGACCGTGCCCTGGCGGTGATTTTGCGCGGCAGGCCGCTGCGGGCGGCAATATCAAGCGCGTGGCTTTCGCCGGGCACGCCCATGACCAGCCGGTAGGTGGGCGCAAGCGTGTCGCTGTTAAAGTCCACGGACGCATTTACGCACGCGGGATTTGTATAGCCGTAGTTCTTAAGGATGCCGTGGTGCGTAGTGACGAGCACGAACGCACCTTTTTGTATAAGCGCGTCGAGCACCGCCATAGCTATGGCGCTGCCTTCCTGCGGGTCGGTGCCGCTGCCGAGCTCGTCAAGCAGCACCAT
>Ga0256405_10009526_pt1 | contig 13259 bp, 13 predicted proteins | sample RumenRJG_02DNA_FD_189096 | JGI IMG/M metagenome (GOLD analysis project Ga0256405, IMG submission 189096) | Bovine rumen microbial communities from Lethbridge, Alberta, Canada - RJG_02 | ecosystem: Host-associated > Mammals > Digestive system > Stomach > Rumen | place: Canada: Alberta...
ACAAGCAACTCTCTCGCTTCCTGATCCAGCATGTTCGTTTCCCCCTTGTCTTCCTCGGCTATATTATAGCACGCTTGTCAAGAGGTGCGTGGCTATTTTGTTGTATTGCTATATATGAATGAAGGGATTGCTTACGAAGAAGTAATCCGGCAGCTGTATGCAACAAGGCACGTCCCGGCATGGCGGGTGAAACGCCGTCTCTTCCAGTACGGACACCTCGGAGCGAAAGGCGCGCACAACTATGTGGATGGGAAATACATCGCTCCGTTTGCCTTCTCAATCAGCCCGGCGACCAGATTGATTGACACCTATGTCATCAACCGGAAAAACACCCACCTTCTCTACAGATCGGACAAGAAATTTCGGGCTCTCATGCAGTCCGGGGATTATGTATGGGTTGACGGACACATCTGCGCGAACAGTACTCAGTTTATAAAGGTTGAGGACGGAGAAGCGCAGCTCACCCTTTGGGCCAGAGCCCATGTAGATGAGTGCTGCCTGCGGTTCACTCAAAAGTACACTGAAGCTGACGGAAGCTCTTCCTATGAATTTGGAAAGCTTAACTCTGTAGAAGCCTTCAACCGCCATTACCGCGGGTTCCTCGACCGAAAAGGGGTCTTGTCCGACAAGGAATACATCGAAGCCAAAAATGCTCTTGTCGAAAAAGTCATTCCCTTACCCTTTCCTGAGATGCTGGTCGTCCTTATGCAGTATGGAAACAGCCGGAGCGAGCGATTCACGTTGGAAGGTCTTGCTGAAGCCACACACCTCTCAACAAGGACCATCACAAGAATGCGGACGGAAAAGAGAAAAGAATACCGAAGAGATTATGTACTCGCCGTTTGCTTTGCCATGCACCTTCCAAGCTGGCTCTCTGATATTCTGCTCGAAAAAGCAGGATTCCAGATTCCCCGTTACGGGAAGGACGGATACCTCGGTGAGCTTCTGGACTGCAATTTCATGGACACAGTAGATGACATTCAGGAGTACCTAGCCGAGAACCATCTCCCGCTGCTCGAAATAGGGGACAGCGAAAAATAAGGATAAGCGCAGGGGAAAAGGGATGCTTCCTCTCCACAATGGAGGGAACATCCCTTCCTACTGTTCTCACCGCCATGAACCTCTTTCGAGATTGTACAGCCTGTGACCGGTGCATTTTCCTTTGCAATGGAGAAAACCTCTCCGACTTTTTCTTTCACAAGCTCACCGCCTTACCGGTGCGCTTTGATCAGTTCACAGATCTTTCCGATGATCGCATCCGCATCCATTCCGGATCTTTTACTCATCTCATCGATGGTCGCTTTGCCCATAATGATCTTGCCCATCGGCGTATTCAGCATTTTGAACTTATCATTCACCTTGGACAGCTCTTCACTCAACCAGGGATACCGTCCGACCAAATCGGACAGCTTTGTTTCTTTTGTAATCCCCATCGTGTACCTCACACCTTCACATCCGGATTCTTCTCACCGAACTTCTCCTTGAGAATTTCGCAGATCTCGCTGCGTTCTTTGCCCTGCTTTTCCATGTTCTTAATGGTCTTGTAGGCAGCAAACAGAGTGGACGGACCGATCTCAGAGCTGAAATACCCGATGCCCTGGTTCCATGCCAGCAGCTCGAACATATCGTCCAGCGCTGCGCTGTCGAGTCCGTGGATATAGGCTTTCACCAGTTCCCGGGTCGCCTGACGCATCCGTCCCGCGCCCACCGCATTAGCAAGGGAGAGGAGCAGACGGATCTCATAGGGAAGATGACGGCGTTCGTCGTTCCATGTCAGATCCCAGAAATTCACGGCGATATTGCCGAGACCCTCGTCGATCAGCGGCATGTTGGTCAGCGCAGCCGGACGCATCGGGATGTCCTTTTCCTCCTGCTTCAGTTCCGCGTGGTAGAAGTAGGCGTGATATTCCGCGTCGCTTATCCGCTCGGTGAAATGCTCAAAGCCGAGCCCCTCCATCACCTCATACAAGGGGATGGGATCAAAGCTCTGAACGATCTCAAGCCCTTCGCCAGCCGGGGTGTTCATGGCCTGCTTTTTCAGCCCCTGAAAGAAATTGCCCTGAATCCCTCTGACATCGATCTTTTTGAAAGAACCGACCTTCTCTTTCCACTCCATGATAAAGCCTCCTCAGTCTAAGATTCTGCCGTCGCGGGAAATCGTCACAACCTGCCACGGGATGAACTTGCCGCTTGCCCGGAGCGCGTTTTCCGCAGCTCTCTGCAAGCCTCCGCAGCAGGGGACCTCCATGCGGACGATGGTCACACTCTTTATATCGTTGTTCGCTATGATTTCTGTCAGCTTATCGGTGTAATCCACCGCGTCGAGCTTCGGGCAGCCTATGACGGTGATCTTGCCCTTCATGAAGTCCTCGTGCATATTCGCGTAGGCATAGGCGGTGCAGTCTGCGGCGATCAGCAGTTTCGCTCCGTCAAAGAACGGGGCCTCTGTCGGCACCAGCTTGATCTGGCAGGGCCACTGTCCCAGACGGGAAACCGGCTTCCCGGTCATGACAGGCACATCTTCCGCCTTCTGCTCAAACTGCATCATTCTCGATCCGGGGCATCCGCCCTCGTGATGTTCGTGCTTCAATTCCGTCATGTTCTTTTTCTCCTTTGCTTTCTTTACCGCCGCTTCATCGTATTCCGGCGCTTCCCGTTCCTCAAATGTGATCGCTCCTGTCGGGCAGTTCGGCAAGCAGTCGCCGAATCCGTCGCAGAAGTTCTCGCGCACCAGCTTTGCTTTGCCGTCCACCATCTCAATCGCGCCTTCGTGACAAGCCTCGGAACACAGCCCGCAGCCGCTGCATTTCTCTTCGTCTATATGGATGATCTTGCGGATCATGTCGGCATCCCCCTTGTTTGTTCTGAGAACATTTTACCGGAAAGTTTACGAAAAATCTGTATCCGGAGATACAGATGAAAAACTTTTTTGATGTATAATAAAGGCAGGACAATAGGAAGGAGACAGCAATGGAATCCACTGTACTCGAGAAAAGCGCGCTGTTTGCGGGCGTTCCGGCAGAAGAGCTGAACGGCATTCTGGAAGAGGTGCCGCATCACATCCAGCGTTATGACAAGGGAGACGCTGTATTTCACCTGATGGAAGACGCGAACAAGGTCGGACTCATTCTGGAAGGACGGGTTCAGGCGCAGAAGCCGTTTCCGAACGGAAGTCAGATCAATGTTTCCGTGCGCAATCCCGGAAGCATGATCGGACCGGCCGCCGTTTTTTCCCGGAATCACAAATACCCCTGCGATGTTGTGGCGTTGGAACCCTCTGTCATCATGATGTTCCGCAGGGAAGACATTCTATTGCTTCTGCAGAAGGATCTGCGGATCATGAGGAATTTCATGGCGGAGCTTGCTACCGCGGCGGCTATGCTGCAGGAACGGCTGGAGCTGCTGTCCTACAGCGGGATCGCGCAGAAGGCGGCCTTCTACCTCCTGATCCATGCCCAGCGGTCGGGAAAATCGTCTGTCAGAATACCGGAATCCGTTTCAAACTGGGCTATGATCATGAATGTCTCCCGGTCGTCCCTCCACAGGGAGCTGAAGAAGCTGGAGGATGACGGGATCATCGCATACACGCCTCCCATGGTTGAAATCCGTGACGAGGCGGCATTGGAGGATGTGCTGGGGAAATGAAGTACTCTCTGAGTCAGCCTTCCAGCACTTCGGCGCATTTTCCTATAACGCATAGTACTCCCGGAACACACGTCGCGCCGCTTTGCAGTTCCGAATTAAAGGAACCTCGGAAGGAGTTGCCCCTCCGAGGCTCTTTCATCGATAGAGTTTCTTCTCTGCCCCTGCTGTTGTCGGCTCCGAATGGCCCGACAGAAGTGTGGTGCCATCAGCAAGGTCATAATGCGCTCGCGGATGCTCTTCATGAGTATCCGGTAATCTCCGGTGGGGTAGCGATAGTTCCCATAGCTTCCTTTGAAGATTGTGTCTCCCACAAAGGCGGCCTGATCGGATCCACTGTAAAAGATAACCGAATCCGCCGTATGCCCCGGTGTGTGAATCACGCGAAGCACGTCCTTCCCGTTCAGCTTCAGCTCGTCTCCGTCCCGCAGATACCGGTCCGGCCTTACGGTCATAGGCATGCCGCATTGCGCCGATAAATTGATTTCCGGGTTCTCCAGAATCCTCTCTCCGTTCTCATGAATCAGAACAGGGATGTCAAGCTGCTTCCGGATCGCGGCGATTCCGCCGATGTGGTCGAAATGCCCGTGCGTCAGCAGGATCGCCTCCGGCCTCCATCCCCGCTCCCGGATCAAACCGAGCAATTCTTCGCCCTGCGCGCCCGGATCGATCAGAAATGCGTGACCGTCCCCGTCCACATAGAAATAACAGTTCGTCTCAAAGACCCCGCGCACGGGTACGCAATAGATCATTCCGCCGCCTCGCATCCGTCCGGACCGCAGACCATTCCGGACTGAATCTCCGGTTCCTTCTCTTTCACTTTTTTGAGCAGACGCTTCATCTCTTCAATGGGCAGAGCACCCGGTACTGCGTATTTCCCCGCCAGAAGGAAGAACGGAACGCCGCTCACGCCATAATTCTGCGCTTCCCGCTCGTCGAGGCGCACTTCGTCGGTACTCTTGTCTGTTTTCAGGAAGGCGCGCACTTCCGCCTCCTCCATCCCTTCTTCGACGGCGATCCGGACAAGGGTTTCGTGATCGGCAAGTTCCAGGCCTTCCGCGAAATAGGCATGATACAGCCTTTCCGAAAGACGGTCCGCAAGAGATTTCTTTTTGCTTCGCGCCAGCTTTGTCAGCCGGTGCGCGTCGAAGGTATTGGTATAGCGGGTCTCGGCATAACGGAAGTCAAGTCCCGCGCGCCGTCCCATCTCGGAGATCCCTTCGATCCGCTCCGCCGCCTTTTCCTTCGTCAGCCCGTATTTCCGGGCGAAGCGGTCAACCGTTGTTCCGGTATAGATGCGGCTTGCGTCGGGGTCAAGCTCGAACGCCTTCATCTCGATGGATACTTCCTCCTCCATTCCGAGCTCCCGGACGGCGGTTTTCAGATGGGTTTCCCCAATGTAGCAGTAGGGGCAGGCATAGTCCGACCAGTAGGTGATTTTCATCAGAATGTCCTCCATAGAATATTAGAACGTGTTCTATTGACATTCTAACATGTTTCTGCTATAATGTCAATGGGATTTCAGAAAAAACAGGAGAAAACCGCATGGCACACGCAGGAAGGCCCAAAAAGGACGCGGCCGGAGAACCGAACCGGGAGAAGATCATCTCCGCCGCAGTGGAAATCATACGGAACGACGGAGCGGGAGCGCTTACCGTTCGGAATGTCTGTGACTGGGCGGGAGTTGCCATCGGAACCTTCTACCATTGGTTCGAGAACCGGGATGACCTCATGATGACCTTTATCCGGGATGTCCGGTTCGATCTCTCCGACTGTCCGGTCCCGGAAGAGGATCCCGCAGGGCGGGTCACGGCGCTGTACATGAAGCTCATACGGCGTTATGAGGCGCTCGGCATCGACTTCATGAGACAGTTTTATTCGACGAACAATTCCGTCCTCTCTTCCTATATGGGGCAAAGCGGCGGGACCTTCGCCGAAGGCACCGTCATGTGGGAATGCGAGAACCTCCTGACCGCCGCAAAAGAAAAAGGGAGTCTGCCGGAGGGGACGGACGTACACAGGCTCAGCGAAGATATATGCACCATCGTCAAGGGCTGCGTGTTTGAATGGTGCTTATGCGGAGGAGAGATGGACATCGAAAATACCTTGAAGCGAATCCTCGGATTGCTCATCAACGGTATTCGTGATTCTGAGTGAAAGAGCTTCTAAAGGGTCCTCAAAGGTACTCTCACTTCATATCCGTTGACAGGGCAGTGAATTCTATGCTATAATTACTTAGTTCAGTTTCCTTTGTATTCGTTCTTTAAGTGAGGGAGTAAATGACAACTCTTCTTGTTTTCGCCTTTCTCTTCTTCATTGGTTCCTTGCTTGGGTGGGGTATTGAAGTGGTCTTTCGCCGCTTTTTCTCCGCGAACAACCCGGAACGCAAGTGGATCAATCCCGGTTTTTGTATGGGTCCCTACCTCCCCTTGTACGGAGTCGGACTATGTGTACTTGCAGCGATGGCGATAGTCGGCGCATCCATTGGATTGACTGCGACCGCTGCTCTCCGCGCCCTGCTCTTCGCGCTGATGGCTCTCATGATGACCTTGATCGAATACATTTCTGGTCTCATGGCGCTTAAATGGCTCAAAGTCCGGCTCTGGGACTATACAAACGAATGGGGTAACATCGGCGGACTAATCTGTCCCAAGTTTTCCCTCTTTTGGGCAATACTCAGTGCATTGTATTATTTCCTGATCCATCCCTATATTCTGGACGGACTTCGCTGGCTGTCGGAAAATCTTGCTTTTTTCCTTCTTCATCGGGTTCTTCTTCGGCGTATTCGTCATCGATGTGGTTTACTCCACGCAGATTATCGTCAAAATGAAGCAGTACGCAGAGGAAAACGAGATTATCGTCAAAGTGGAACGCCTGAAGGAGCATATCCGCCATGCAGAAGCCGAGGCAAAAGAAAAGACCCACTTTATTCTTCCCTTCCATGCCAGCCGTTCGTTGTCTGAATATCTGAAGGAAGCGATAGAAGCACAGGAACGTAAGGGGCGACGGAGTAATAACGGTTGAAGCTTCAGGGGCAACAAATAAGGAGAAGGATCGGAAAAAGGGATGCTTCTCCCCCAAATGGTGGAAGCATCCCTTCCTATTATATATCCCAATCCATTATTCCCTGTCGGCGCTCGGGTCTGTGATAGGGCAGCATCCGGCGGAAAATGACCATCGGTCCCCCGAAAAAAAAAGCTTTCCGTTTTCCGGAAAAAGTGGTATAATCATACGGAAAGAGTCATCGAAGAAACGGCGGGAGGGGAAATCATGCCGGGCTTTACGAAGAATGCGATCAAAAAGGAATTCCTGCGTCTGCTGGACGAAAAGCCGCTCAGCCAGATCACGGTGAAGAATATCGTGGAGGCGTGCGGCATCAACCGCAATTCGTTCTATTATCACTATCAGGACATCCCCGCGCTGATCGAGGAGATCGTGCGGGAGCAGGCGGACCGGTTCATCGCGGACTATCCGGACATCGGCTCGCTGGAGGAGGCCATCAACGCCGTGGTGGACTTCTGCTCCCGGAACCGCCGCGCGATCCTGCACATCTATAAATCCGTCAACCGGGATATATTCGAGGACTATCTCTGGAAAATCTGCGATTACGTTCTCTCGGCCTACGCAAAGACCGCCTTCAAAGGACACCGGGTGTCGGAGAGCGACCGCCGGCTCATCCTCGACTACTACGGGTTTCAGTGCTTCGGCATCTGCATCTCATGGCTGAACAAGGGGATGAAGGAGGATGTGCGGGAGAAAATCGCTCGGTTTCACGAGCTTGAAAAGGGATTTGTCGAAGAGATGATCCGCCGGGCCGAGGAGACGTGACTGCCCCCGGAATATGAAAAAACGCCTGATCCACAACGCATGCGGAGGACGGCGTTTTTTCTTTGCAGCTCTCATGGAGGGGAAAGGAATGAGACTGTACCGTCAGGATAGCAGAATTCCGTCCGGGGGCGCAACAGACAGGAGGCGCGCGCTGACCGGTTTTCGAACATTCGATCCCGACTGTCTGAATTTCGGTCATCCGCCCCCAGGTTGTCCGTTTCCTTATTCCGCCGCCTGCGCTATACTTGTACCGTGTACAAGCAAAAGGAGGTATCCAAATGAAAATGCGTTCCACCGCGCCCATGTGGGTGGCGAAAACCGGGTATATCGCCCTATCGGTTTTCTTCATCGCCGCCGGCGCTCTGTTTATCGCCTTTCCCGCCGTCTCGTCGAATCTCATCGGACGCGCGCTCGGCATCGCTCTGACCGTGTTCGGCATCGTCAAGCTGATCGGCTATTTTTCAAAGGATCTGTTCCGGCTGGCGTTCGAGTATGATCTGGAGTTCGGCATCCTGCTCGCCGCGCTGGGGGTCATCGTCCTTCTGAAGCCCGACAACGTGATGAATTTTCTCTTCATTGCGCTGGGCATCGCCATTCTCACGGACGGACTCTTCAAGATCCGCATCGCGGCGGAGGCCCGGAGCTTCGGCATCGGCAGCTGGTGGCTCACCATGCTCCTTGCCGTTCTCACCGCCGCCGTCGGACTGGTGCTCATCTTCCGCCCCACGGAAAGCCGGGAGACCATGACCGTTCTGCTCGGGTTGTCCCTGCTGGCGGAGGGAGGCCTGAACCTTGCCGTCGCCCTCTCCACGGTGAAGATCGTGAAGAATCAATACCCGGACGTCATCGAAGGGGAATTCACGGAAAAGGAGCGTGACGCGCGATGAAAGCCGTGAAAGCCTTCGGACGGGGCGTCGTCCGGGCGAGGATCCCCATTCTGATCGCCGCGCTTCTGCTCCTCATCCCCGCCGTGTACGGAATGCGTCACACGCGCATCAACTACGATATGCTGGACTATCTGCCCGCAGACATGGAAACAGTGATCGGACAGAACGAACTGATGGAAGAGTTCGGCAAGGGGGCCTTCTCCTTCCTCATTCTGGAGGATATGCCGACGAAGGACGCCGCCGCCCTCAAAGCAAAGATCGAAGAGGTCGGACACGTCGAGTCCGTTCTGTGGTACGATTCCGTTCTGGATCTTTCGGTGCCGCCCGAGATCCTGCCCGAAAAGCTCTACGACGCCTTCAACACGGAAAACGCGACGATGATGGCAGTCTTTTTCGACTCCTCCACCTCGGCGGACGTCACGATGGACGCGATCCGGGAGATCCGGTCCCTCGCGGGAAAGCAGTGCTTCGTGACCGGCATGAGCGCGCTGGTGACCGATCTCAAGGACCTCTGCGAAAAGGAGGAGCCCGTCTATGTGGCCATCGCAGTGCTCTGCGCGACGGCGGCTATGCTGCTCCTGCTCGATTCGTGGCTCGTGCCCTTTGTGTTTCTCGCCTCCATCGGCATGATGATCGTGTTGAACCTCGGCACGAACTGGCTTCTTCTCGGGGAGATCTCCTACATCACGAAGGCTCTCTCCGCCGTCCTCCAGCTGGCCGTGACTATGGACTACTCCATCTTCCTCTGGAACAGCTACAACGAGAAAAAGGCCGTCCTGACCGATCATGGCGAGGCGATGGCGGAGGCGGTGTCCGCAACGCTGTCCTCCGTCGTCGGCTCCTCGGTTACAACGATCGCCGGCTTCATCGCGCTCTGCTTCATGAGCTTCACCATGGGCCGCGACCTCGGCATCGTCATGGCCAAGGGCGTGCTCTTCGGAGTAGTCGGATGCGTGACCGTCCTCCCCTCCCTGATTCTTCTTTTCGACAAGCCCCTCGAGAAGACAAGGCACAAATCCCTCATCCCGGACATGAAGAGCTTCTCCGCCGGGGTGGTGAAGATTTTCCCGGTGTTTCTCGTCCTCTTCCTCGCCCTGATCCCTCCGGCGTATTACGGCTACCGAAGGACGAACGGCGAGGTCTACTACGATATGGCGGACTGCCTGCCGGAGGACATTGACTTTGTGATCGCCAACGCGAAGCTGCAGGATAGCTTTGACATCGCCTCGACCCACATGCTCCTCGTGGACGCGGACACAAGCCCGAAGGACGTGCGCGCGATGATCCGCGAGATGGAGAAGGTCGACGGCGTGAAGGCGGTGCTCGGTCTCGAATCCGTCGTGGGCTCTGCGGTCCCGGAGGAGATCCTCCCCGCATCGCTCACGTCGATCCTCAAAAGCGGCAAATGGGAGCTGCTCCTTGTGAACTCCGCCTACCACCCCGCAAGCGACGCCGTAAACGAACAGATCGAAGCCCTCGGCGCGATATTGAAGAAGTACGACGCGGGCGGGATGCTCATCGGCGAGGCCCCGTGCATGAAGGACATGATCGAGACGACCGACCGGGATTTCGCCGTCGTCAATTCCATCTCCATCGCGGCCATCTTCGTGATCATCCTGCTGGTGACGCGGAGCCTGACGCTTCCCGTGCTTCTGATCGCGGTGATCGAGCTCGCCATCTTCATCAACCTCGGCCTGCCCCACTATCTCGGCACAAGCCTGCCCTTCATCGCGCCCATCTGCATCAGCACCATCCAGCTCGGCGCGACGGTGGACTACGCCATCCTCATGACAACGCGGTACAAATCGGAGCGGACGAGGGGCGCATCCCGCACGGACGCCGTCATGACTGCGCTGTCCTCTTCCATCCCGTCCATTCTCGTCTCCGGCTTCGGACTGTTCGCCGCAACCTTCGGCGTCGCGCTGTACTCGAATATCGACATCGTCGGCTCCATGTGCATGCTGCTCGCCCGGGGCGCCGTCGTGTCCATGCTCGCCGTGATTTTCTTCCTGCCCGCCCTGCTCCTGCTCTCTGACAGGATCATCCTTCATACGACCTGGGGCTTGGGGGCGGTCCGGAAACGGGAAAAATCGTAAAACAAACCATCGGAGGATTCTGCAATATGAAAGAAAAAGGATTAAAACTCCTGGCCGCTTCTCTGGCGGTTGTACTGCTCACCTCGACGGCGGCGCTCGCCCTCGTCGGCGCGGCGGAAGCGGAACGTCAGCCGGAGGACGCGGCGGAAACGGCTCTGGCGGCTGTCGCAGATGAAGTCAAACCGGAGGCCGCCGTCTCCCGGAAGGATGAGGTCGTCTACATCCTCGCCTCCCCGGACGGGACGGCGAACCGCGTGATCGTCAGCGACCACCTGAGCAACCCCGGGGGACAGGCGGCCCTGAACGACAGATCGAACTTAACGAACATCGAGAACGTCAAGGGGGACGAGACCTTCGCCCCGGCCGGTGAGGACGGCGAAATCGTCTGGGCGGCGGACGGCGGGGACATCACCTACCGCGGCGACGCAGTCATCGGAAGTGACGCGGAAGCCGGTCTTCCCATAAACGTCTTGGTCACCTATACCCTCGACGGGGAGGAGATCTCCCCCGAAGCGCTTGCCGGAAAGAGCGGACGGGTCACAATTCGGTTTGATTATGAGAACCGTCTGACGGAAACCGTCACCGTCGACGGGGAGCGGGAGAAGATCCCCGTTCCGTTCGCCGTGCTGTCCGCGGTCCTTCTGGACGGCGAGGTATTCTCGAACGTGGAGGTGGAGAACGGCCGCGCGCTCGGCGACGGAGACCGGACCATAGTCGTCGGTCTGGCGTTCCCGGGTCTCGGCGGCGCGCTGAAGCTCGATTCCCTTGCCCCCGAAGGCGAAGAGCTGCCCCGGATCCCGGATCACGTGACCGTTTCGGCGGACGCTGTGAACTTCTCCCTCGGGATGACATTCACCGCCGCGTCGACGGGCCTGTTTGCCGACCTGGAGGGGAATCTGCCCGATCTCTCCGGCCTCGCGGATACGGCGGACGCGCTCACCGACGCGATGGACCGGCTGAAGGACGGCTCGTCCCGCCTGGCAGAGGGGCTGGACACGCTCCTTGACAAATCGGGGGATCTCGCGGACGGCGTAAACCTGCTTTCGGACGGGACAAAAACGCTGAAGGACGGCGCGGCGGCTCTCGCGGACGGCGCGGAAGATGCGAAAACCGGAGCGGACACGCTCTCCGCAGGGATCGGAACGCTGAAGGACGGCGCGGACACCCTGAACGCCGGCGCAAAAGCCCTTGCGGACGGTACGGCGGAGGTCGATCAGGGTGCGGCTGCCCTCGCGGATGGCATATCCGCGCTGACGGACGGGCTGAACACGCTCGACGGAAACAGCGCGAGCCTGACGGACGGGGCAAGGCAGGTCTTCGAGACGCTTCTCGCGACTGCCGGGGCACAGATCGAGAACGCCGGACTCGAGGTCCCCGCGCTGACCGTCGAAAACTACGGCACGGTACTGGACGGCGCGGCGGCGTCTCTCGATGCGGAGGCGGTCTATCGGTCCGCGCTCGGACAGGTGAGGGCCGCAGTGAACGGACAGAGGACTGCGATCGAATCCGCTGTCACGCAGGCCGTCCGGACCGAGGCGGAACGGAAGGTAACTGCCGCGGTGCGTGAGCAGGTCCGCGCAAAGGTCGAAGCAGCGGTCCGCCGGTCGGTGACGGAGCGGGTGATCCTCGCGGCAGCGGGAATGGATCCTGATCAATACGAAGCCGCCGTTTCCGCCGGTCTGGTTGAAGAAGGGACGCAGGCGGCGATTTCCCAAGCGGTCGAGACTGAGCTGCAGTCCGAAACCGTGACGTCCACCGCAGCCGCACAGCTTGACGCGCAGATGCAGTCGGACGAGGTAAAAGCGCTCATCGCCGCCAATACGGATGCACAAATGCAGTCGGCGGAGGTGAAAGCCCTTGTCGCAGAAAACACGGAAGCACAGATCGAACAGGCAATCGAGGACAACATGAAGGGCGCGGAGGTACAGGGCAAGCTCGCGGCGGCGGAGAGCGGCAGGCAGTCCATCCTCGCGCTGAAGGCATCCCTCGAAGGATATGACGCCTTCTATCAGGGCGTACTCGCCTATACGGCCGGGGTCACCTCCGCGTCGGCGGGAGCGGGACAGCTCCGGACGGGCGCGGCTTCCCTGAAGGACGGCACGAAGCGTATCACGGACGGCGCCGGGGAGCTTGAAACCGGCATGGCGCAGCTTACGTCCGGCGCGGGAGAGCTTTCCGAAGGCGCAGAACGGCTCGGGGACGGGCTCGGCACTCTCAGGGATGGCCTCGGACAGCTCTCGGACGGCGCGGCTTCACTCGACGACGGGATGGATTCGCTCAGCTCAAACCTTCCGGCACTCCTCGACGGCATCGCCGAACTGCGGGACGGCTCCCATGATCTCGCGGACGGGATCGTGAAGCTCGATGAAGAGGGGATCTCGAAGCTGACGGATCTTCTGAGCCGGGTTTCCGGAGACCGCCTCAAAGCCCTCGCCGAAGCGGCGAAGTCCTGTCAGACCTGCTCCGGCCTCGCGGACGGTGCGGAAGGAACGGTGAAATTCGTCTGGCGGACGGAGGGGATCGGGGAATAAGGCTTTTCTGAAAGACAGACATTCGCCTTTGCCCGGGGGATCGGATCACGGTCCCCCGGGTGTTTTGTCCTTCTTAATCTTATAGCAATCCACCCAAAAGTCCGCACATCTTGACAAGCATGGTATAATAGGTCTAAAAGAGATTGCAGAAGAGGTGTGGAAAGATGCTGAGCAAGGAAATGCGGGAAATTCTTGTAAAAGCGTTCAATGAAATTCATGATGCGGATAAGGTGGCAGAAATATTCAATGTCAGCAGAAGAACCGTGTACACATAC
>Ga0256405_10009527_pt1 | contig 13259 bp, 10 predicted proteins | sample RumenRJG_02DNA_FD_189096 | JGI IMG/M metagenome (GOLD analysis project Ga0256405, IMG submission 189096) | Bovine rumen microbial communities from Lethbridge, Alberta, Canada - RJG_02 | ecosystem: Host-associated > Mammals > Digestive system > Stomach > Rumen | place: Canada: Alberta...
TCCAAGAGCTGTCCTGAGGCTGTCCGGGATGTCGTTTCGATGCTTGAAAAATCCCGCCGGCCGCTTCTTCTGGTCGGCAATGGGGTCAAACTGGCCGGAGCCGGAAAACAGGTCAGAGATTTTGCCGAAAAATATCAGATCCCCATGCTGCTGACCTGGAAAACGGCTGATTTTCTCGACTTCGACCACCCGCTGAACTTCGGTTTCCCCGGCGGAATGGGCAGCCGTTACGCCAACTTCGCCGTTCAGAATTGCGATTTCCTGTTGATCCTCGGCAGCCGGCTGGATCCCAGTCTCACCGCATTCAATCCGTCTCATTTTGCTTTTAATGCAGCCAAAGTCATGGTGGATATCGATGAAGCCGAAATGCGCAAGATCCCCGATGTCCCGCTCAAGATACAGGCCGATGCCGCCGATTTCATGCGCGAACTCGCCGGACATGAGGTAAAAATGTCCGATACGGCCCGTTGGAAGTCATGGCTCGCATCGCTCAAACAAAAATATCCTGCTGTGATTCCCGGCTGTGACGGCGGCGATGCCGCTCCGGTCGACCTCTACCGCTTTACGCTTGAACTCTGCCGTCAGCTCACTCCCGAAGACGTGATCGTTCCGGAAAGTTCCGGTTCGGCGGGCGAAGCCACCTATCAGGCGCTCCGCGTGAAACAGGGGCAGAGCATCAAAAATGCCGCTGGTCTCGGCTCCATGGGCTTCGGTCTTCCCTATGCCATTGGTTCGTGTATTGCCATGAAACGCCGGAGAACCGTCCTGATCAATGGTGACGGGGCTTTCCAGCTGAATATTCAGGAACTTGAAACGCTGAAACGCCTGGATCTTCCTGTTGCAATTTTTATTTTTGACAACGGCGGATACGGCACGATCGCAAATACGCAAAACAATCTTTTCGGCGGTTTTCATGTCGGGGCGGACTCCACAAGCGGTCTGACGCTTCCTGATCTGCTCAAAGTGGCCGCCGCCTATGGTTTGCGGACTTTTGAAATCAACTCGAACGGTGATCTTGCGAGGGGGATCGCGGATACGCTCCAGGCCGGTGTCCCGGCGCTGTGCCGCGTAAAAGTAAGAAGCGATCACAAGATCATGCCGCGGGTCCAATCCCTGAAACTGCCCGATGGGACGATGGTTTCGAAGACGCTTGAAGAAATGTGGCCTTATCTGGATGAGGCGGAAACCGCGGCAATCATGAAAGGTCCTGCCGAATGATCAAACTGGTGCTTTTAGATATCGACGGGGTCCTTACGAATGGAAAAGTCACGGTCGATTCCAACGGCAATGAATCCAAGACCATTGACTTCAAGGATATCGACGCGGTTTTTGAAATGAAGAGACGCGGGATCAAGGTTGGTCTGATCACCGGCGAAAAAACTCCGATAACGTTATTTTTCCGTCAGCGTTTCCTGCCCGATTTCTTTTATAACGGCTGCAAGGACAAACCGGCGGCGCTTCGGGAAATCATGTCCGTCACCGGATTCAGCACGGATGAAATCTGTTATGCCGGCGACGGAAAATATGACATTCCGATCATGAAGCTCGTCAAATATGCGGCCAGTCCGGCGAATGCGATTCCGGAAGTCCGCGAACTGTCGAATATTCAGCTTGAACGCAACGGCGGCGACGGCTGCATATGGGAGCTGTTGGAAAAATTGTCTTCATATGATTTGTTACGTGTATCAGAAACGAGATGAGCAAATGCATCCTTGCCGCATATCTGTGATTATCCCTGTTTTCAATTCCGTTGATTTTCTGCCGGAGTGCATGTATTCCATAGAAGCTCAATCCTTTTCTGATTTTGAAGTCATATTTTCGGATGACGGTTCAACGGACGGGAGCGCGGCATTGTGCGACCACTTTGCTGAAAAATATCCTTCTGTCTCTGCTATCCACTTGCCGAATTCCGGTCCCGGAGCTGCAAGAAATGCAGCATTGTCTGCGGCAGCGGGGGAATATATTTTCTTCATGGATTCCGATGATGTCATTCATCCGGATGCGCTTTATCGGCTTTTGAATATGGCAGAGAAAACCGGCAGCGATTTGACCGTGGGGGATTTCATGCAGACCACCCCGGATCAGGCAAACCTCCGGGAAAACCGCTGGCTTGCTCCGGAAGACCTTTTCTTCGATCACGACCAGTTGATGGATGCTGTGGAGGATTATTTGCGAGCTCCGCGCGGGGCATCATTTTTTACGAATGTCTGGGGTAAATTATATCGGCATGACATTATAAAAAAACATAACCTTGCGTTCGATCCAAACTTAAAAACCTGGGAAGACATAGTGTTCAATTTTCAATTTCTGAGGGTTGCAAACTCTATGTCTTATCTGCACGATCAGCTTTACGATTACCGGCTCCATCCGGACAAGCCAACTTGCGGGTCCCAACTGCTGAACTTTCCCTTCGGACATCGGAGGGTATTAGCGGTGATTCGGGATATTTTGACCGATGCCGGACGCGAAAAAAAACAAGTAGAAACCATGTGTCTCCATGCCGATGTGTATTTTGCCGTGAAAAATTTAATTGTCTGTTATGTCCTCCGCAGCCGCGGCAAGATACCTGCCGGTTTTGACATGAAAACGTTTATTCGGCATTTTACTGAGGATCCAGATCTCATGCGGGCTCTTGAGACCTATGTTCCGGGAGAAAACGAGGATACCCGGATCCCGCTGTTCTTGAAGCAAAAACAGGTCGAACAAGTCGATTCCGCCTGTATCAACAAAGTAAAAAGTTTGGGGATTGGATAATGGATGATACTCTTGCCCGTCTGAAAAAAGAATCACGTCCTATCATTATCTTTGGAGCAGGGGTAACAGGAGAAGCTGTTCTGAACGTGTGCACGGAAAACGGAATTCCCGTTGCTGCTTTTTGTGACAACAACAGGGACAAGACGACATGCAAATTGTCCGACAAGGAAATCCTGTATGCTCCGTCGCTCAAGGAGCGTTATCCGGACGCAGTGTTTATCATTGCAGTGATCGATATCCAGGATATCGTGAAGCAGCTACATGGATTGGGATTCGATGTTTACTATCCGGTCTCCGATCTGCTGCGTTATTACGATGTTTTCCGGTATGAATATTCCAAGCCAGCCGACTTTGTTGAATATGTGGTTTCCGCCTGCATCCATTCGCATGACAGTTTTGCCCATCCGGATAAACTTTTCATCCGGAGCGTCGATCTGGTCATAACGGAACGCTGCTCCCTGAAATGCCGCGATTGTTCGAATCTCATGCAGTATTATCAGAAACCAGTCAATTACCCGCTGCCGGTTCTGCTTCAGTCCATAGATTCCCTTTGTTCGCTGGTAGATGAAATCAACGAATTCAGGGTCATCGGCGGCGAACCGTTTATGAATCCGGAGTGGCCGCTCATCACACAGCATGTATATAAAAAGGCTACGGTCCACCGGGTGATTTTTTATACCAATGGAACCATCCTGCCCAAGGAAGAGTATTTCCCTCTGCTGCAGAATCCAAAAACAATGTTTATCATTACCGACTATGGCCCGCTGTCCCGAAATATCGACAAGCTTTGCGGCAAACTGGATGAATACAAAATCATGTATTCTCGACTTCCGGTAGGCGGATGGACCGATTGTGCAAAAATTTATGACCGTAAACGCTCAAAATCCGAACTTCAAGAGATCTTTGATTGTTGCTGCGTAAAAAACAGCTTTACACTTTCAAACGGTGTTTTATATCGGTGTCCATTTGCCGCGAATGCTGATCAATTGGCGAAGTTTACATCTCCACCGGGAGATCATATTCTTTTGAATGGCGCGTCAAAAATAGATCTGCAGCGTTTTATCCGTAAGACTGATTTTATTCAGGCCTGTTCTTTTTGTTCGGGCAGACGCCTTGATGATCCAAAAATCACTCCCGCAATTCAGCTGACTGGTCCTTTGTCGTAATCAGGAGCCGAAATGACTGAAGGTCTTACAGCAGAACAACAATTTATCTTATCCGAATGGAGGAAGAATTATGAGGAATGTTCGGATATTGTTATTTACGGTACAGGGATTAACACCTCTCTCATATTAAAAAATTCGAATACAGATGGTATCATTGGCCTTCTGGATGGGGAGTGCTGTAGCGGTTATTTTTGTGGAAAGAGGATCCTGACTGAAGCCGAAGCAATTATTCGTGCAAAATGCATTGTTGTTGTGGCAAGAAAATCCGTCATCGGAATTATTGCACATAGGATCAGATATATCTCGGAGGACCACGGCATCCCGGTATTTGATATTTCAGGGAACAATATCTGCACCCGAAAATATGAATACGGCAACGAGGATCTACCATACTGGAATCTTTCTTATGATGATTTGCTGCATGAGATCAATGTCCATGAAGTCATATCATTTGATATTTTTGACACACTTATCATGCGGGATGTTCTCACTCCATCGGATATATTCGACATTGTGCAGAATGCTTTCTCTGAAGTCCAAGATTTTAAAAAATCCAGGCTTTCCGCAATGAGAGTCTTGGGAGACTTGGCATCTTTTGATGATATCTATTCATCCATGCAGAAGGAAGCCGGATTTTCAGACGAGTTGAAAAAAGAACTCATGAATTTTGAATTCATGACCGAAATAGAGCATATACATGCCAGAAAAGTAATGCAACAAGCGTTTTTGCATGCTGTTTCAGCGGGGAAAACGGTTTATTTGCTTTCTGACATGTATTATTCGGAAAAAATGCTTCGGAAACTTTTAGCCAAAGCTGGGTTTGATGTTCCATGCCCGATTTTCGTTTCATCCGAACAGAAAGCAAGTAAAGCAGATGGTTCTCTTTTTCGCCTGTTGCTTCAAAAAGAACATGGTAAAACAATATTGCACATAGGGGACAATCATATTTCCGATGGAACGGTTGCACGTAAAAATGGAATAGATTCATTTATCATCAAAAGCGACTATGAGATTTTATCTTCGTCCGGAATGCAGAAAATTTTATCGTCATCTTATTCCTTCCCCCAGAGGCTGTTTATCGGGAATATGACAGCCCATTATTTCAATGACCCCTTTTCGCTTTATCGACGAAAAGGGTATTTAAAACTGAACAGTTTGTATGAAATCGGATGCTGGTTTCTGTTTCCTCTTTTTTACACTTTTGCCAAATGGTTGGATTTCTGCTTGGTGAAATCGGGTATCAAGACTTTGATTTTGCCTGCAAGAGATGGATATCTAATCAATAAGATACTGGATTTGTGCGGGGCGGGTGAATACCGCAGACATTATATTCTTGCTTCCCGGAGGGCTTTAGGTTTGATGGCATTGGAAAATAGAGAAGATATATATGAACTTTTGAAACGATCTTTTAAAGGATCATTGAAGAATTTGTTGAAAATCCGAACGGGTGTGGATTGTAATATTCTGGAGCCATGGGATGGAACCATGTCGCAAATTGAACCCTATGTCGATAGAATATTGGAGCGGGCAAGCTGGAACAGAAAACAATATCTGCAATATTTGCATTCTCTTTCCATTGATTTGGATGATTCTGTCGCCACAATGGATTTTGTTTCCAGCGGAACTGTTCAAAAATATCTGCAAAAATATTTTACAAAATCCATGACCGGATATTATTTTTCTTATTTTGATGTGTCAGATTCTTCGCATTTAGGAAAAGAATTCATTCGTTCCTTGATGGATTCTTTTGGAAATTATGGAAAATCCTCTCTCTTCGGGGATTATTTTATCATGCCGGAATCCGTTTTGATTGATGAAAATACCACATTCGTCGGTTTTTCCGAGTCTGGTGAATTTATGTTTGAAGATGACGGTAAAGCCCCGGAATTTCAATATATGCGGGAAGTACAAAAAGGAGTTTTGGATGCCGCAGCGCATTATGACAGTTCATTTCAGACCTATGATAAAAGTATGATCGTTTTTGCTGAAGCCATATTCAATTGTCTTTTTGACCATTCAATTGAAATCAGCGATGACATAAAAAAAAGTTTTTCAACCAAGAACAGTTTTTTAGGAGAAAACACATGCAGAACGTGGAACTGATCTCACCCGATGGAATGACACTCCATAATTGGAACGAGAAATTTATAAAATCGGCAGATGTATATACTGTCCTTCTGAATAATAAAACGAATTGCACCGAGATTATTGAGGATTTTAAGTCTGCCATTAAATGTCGTTTGGTTGTTTTTTATGGTGCGGGCACGATAGGTCGAATGTTTTATTGGCTGTTTCAAAGGTTGAATTTACAAACACCTGTTTTGATTGATAAAAATTATAAAGATATTACATTCCCGGACAATCAGACCGTCTTGTCCCCCGAACATTTGAAAAAAATTGATTTAACAAAAACTCTTATTATAGCAACAGTGAACCGTGATATTTTCCCTGAAGTTGCAGCAGACATAAAAAGGCAGGGGATTCCGGAACATATGATCTTCAATGGACACGATATGCACATGGTTCTTCAAAGTGCCTTTTGCATGACAGAAGCATGCCATCCGGATGGGAAAATTGACTTGTCAAAGTGCTATGAATGCACTGTCCTTGACAATTCCTGCGCATCTTATTTGGAATATATGAAAAGACTGCGCAATTATACGCCGAATCATTTCGGATCAAAAAAACTCCGCATGATGGGATATATCCTCGGCAATATTTGTACTCTTAAATGCAAACATTGCTGCGAATCCGTACCCTATATTGATCCGGTGATGAAAAGTTTTGTTCCAGGTGCAACAGTGTTGAAAGATTTAAAATATCTGGCATCGGCATGTGATTTTTTATCATTAATTGAATTTATCGGCGGTGAACCGTTTCTTCATCCGGATATCATTGAGATATTGAGCGGTGTTGCTGAAATTCAAAACGTTGGTACTGTGCATGTTTTTACCAATGGAACCGTTGTTCCAAGCGATGAACTCTGCAATTTGCTCAGTCAGCCCCAATATACGGGCTATATTTCCAACTATCAGGCGTCACTTTCGACTGCATTAACAGAGAATGTTCACAAAACAATAGAGAAGTTCAAGCGATTCAATGTCAAGTTTTTCATCGGGAAAAAGCAAAACTGGAGTGACTTTTCCAGCTTCGAATGGGTGAAAAAATCTTCCGATGAATTACGGAATGGTTTTCATGATTGTTTTCTTCATAACTGTAACCGTCTTTGCAATGGTTTATTGTATACGTGTCCGCATCAATTTGGCGGCGTCTCTCTGGGAAAACTCAAGAAAACATCTGAAATTATTAATATCTATGATTACTCTGTTGAACAGCTGGCAAAAAAGCTGGATGAATTCCGCGATTATAAGATGATTGATGCCTGTAATTACTGCACTATGCCGTACAATGCAAAGACTGTTCTTTCCGGAGAGCAACTGGAAATAGAAAGACAATGATTAAAATTTCAGGCAGAGTATGCTCCCCCGGTTAAACGTAGTGTTCAATTCGGTGGGTTGTTGAGATTTTGTTCGGTGATTTGCGGATTTTCTGTTCGGTGATTTGTAGGTTTTTCATTTGGTGATTTATCATTGATCGAACCCGTTAACGGTTGACGGACAAATTCCCGAATGGTATCCTGCTTCCGCTTTCATTTTTCCGTAAAACCTCTTATCTCATTTATCACAAAATCCTGTTTTCCCTGCGTGAGACCGGGATAGACGCCGATCCAGAACGTGTTGTTCATGATCCGGTCCGTATTGTTCAGCGTGCCCGATACGCGGTAGAACGCCGGATCGTTCCGGATCAGATCGAAACATGGATGCCGCGTGAAATTGCCCGCGAACGGCGCACGGGTCTGGATCTTGTGCTTTTCCAGATGGTGCACGATCTCCTCTTTGGTGAACGGTGCATCTTCCTTCACCGTAAGCGCGAAGCCGAACCAGCACGGCTTGGAATCCTTTTCCGGTTCCGGCAGAATGAAATATTTCGAAAGTTCATCCAGCTGTTCCCGGTAATATTGCCAATTAGCACGTCGCCGTTCCACAAAAAACGGCAGTTTTTTCAGCTGGGCGCAGCCGATCGCCGCCTGCATGTCGGTGACTTTCAGATTGAATCCGAAATGGGAATAGACATATTTATGGTCATAGCCGCGGGGCAATTCGCCGTACTGCCGGTCGAACCGATGTCCGCAGAAATTGTCCACGCCCGGCGGACAGCAGCAGTCACGGCCCCAGTCGCGGAACGATTTCAGGATGCGGGCAAGCTGTCCGTTGGAGGTATAGACCGCGCCGCCTTCGCCCATGGTCATCTGATGTGCAGGGTAGAAGCTGGAGCAGCCGATGTCGCCGATGGTGCCGGTTTTTTTCCATTCACCGTGATAACAGTATTCCGCGCCGAGGGCGTCACAGTTGTCCTCGATCAGCCAGAGCCCGTGCTTGTCGCAGAAATCTTTCACCGCGTTCAAATCAAATGGATTGCCCAGCGTATGCGCCAGAATGACCGCTTTGGTTTTCGGGGAAAAAGCCTGTTCCAGTCCGGAGGGATCGATATTGTAAGAGGGCAGGGATACATCCACGAAAACCGGGATCGCGCCATAGAACAGGATCGGCGAAACCGTGGTGGGGAAACCGCAGGAGACGGTGATCACTTCATCGCCGCGTTTCAACCTCCTTTCTCCGAGTTCCTGAGCAGTCAACGCCGCCAGTGCCAGCAGAATGGCTGAGGAACCGGAATTGACCAGCGAACAGAAACCAACGCCGAGGTATTCGGCAAATTTCTTTTCGAACTCGGCGGCGTATCTTCCCGCGGTGAGCCAGAATTCCAGGGAACTGTCCACCAGCGAGGAGATCTCGTCTTCATCGAAGATCCGGCCGGCATAACGGACGCCGTCTTCGGGTGAGAAAGCTTTTTCCTGCATGAATTTGCGGCAATACTCCGCACAGAGTTCCAGTATCTGTTGTCTGGCTACGTTCTGATCATCGGATATCATATTCTGCTCCCGGATCGGCCGCCTTCAGTCAAACAGTAACGGCAGTCGAAGATGGTTTTATTGGTTTTATGGTTCAGTTGCTTGAATTCTTCCCATGCGGTCAGGATCGCCAGTATATCGGCTTTCCGGACAACTTCCTCCGCGGAGGACGCATATTCGATTTTCAGTTCCGGATATACACGGGCGAATTCCGCATTGGCCGCAGGATCGAACGCAAGGATGCGGAGCGGTTCCCCGGAATCCTGCAGGAGACGGATCACTTTTGCCGCCGGAGTGTCCCGCACATCGTCCGAGCCGGGTTTGAAGGATAGCCCCAGAATACCGATTGTGCATTCCCCTCCGGATCGGCGAACTTCGTCCAGGATCCGCTTTGCATGGAACCTGGGCATCTGCTGATTAACCCGGATCACCTGATCCAGCAGCGGCGTTTCGCACCCGGCTTCCTTGCCCCGGGCTGCCAGCGCGGCAATGTCCTTGGGCAGACAGTAGCCGCCGAATCCGCAGCCGGGATAGACGTAATGTTTCATAGCGTCCTGTTTCCAGCGGCGGTCCTCATGGAGAATGCGGAACGCTTCCGCGATCTGGATATTGCCGACTGCGGCGCCGATCCCGGCGGTTTCGTTGGCAAAACTGATCATGGCCGCCAGCAGGGAGTTGGAAAGATATTTGATGAATTCCGCCGTGGAGGGAGTCACGAAATGGATCGGAGCGGGGCAGAGTGCATATAGCCGTGCGAGGATTTTTTCCGCCGTTTCGGAATCCGTTCCGATAACGATCCGGTCGGCATGGATGAAGTCATCCCAGCAATGCCCTTCGCGCAGGAATTCCGGATTGTTCGCCAGCAGGATATTCTTCCCTGCGCCTGCCGTTTCGGTCAGTGGGCGGATCTGCTGCTCCAAGGTGCCGGGCGGGACGGTGGATTTGGTGACCAGCACACGGGGCTGTTGCCCGGAAATCGCGCCGATAACCTGACGATATGCGTTTTTCAGAAAAGTCAGGTCGGCTTTCCCGTTCCGGCCGGAGGGCGTTCCGACGCAGAAATAAATCGCTTCCGATTTCCCGATTGCTTCAGGCAGGCCGTCCGCCGGAACCGGATAGAAATTCCGGCCCAGATGTTCTTTCAAGGCTTCCGGGAGTCCGGGTTCCAGGAACGGGACTTTGCCATTCCGGATCTCGTTCAGACGATCCGGAGAACTTTCCACACCGTAAACCGTATGCCCGTAATGGGCGAACCCCAGCGAGGAAGTCAACCCGACAAACCCAAGACCGATAACCGTGATCACCATAAGAATTCGGACTCCCTGCTTTCCCGGATGAAGGTCAGAAAACGCCGGACACCATCCTCGACCGGAATCTCAGGCTGGTAATTCAGAAGGGTCCTGGCTTTCGTGATGTCCGGACAGCGGCGCTGCGGGTTGTTGGTCAGATATTGTTTGTCGTCCGAATTGCCGAAACGGACAGTTCCGGTGTAATGGAACAGTTCTTTGCCCCACTTCCGGTAAATCTCCGCCAGCTGGGCGATCGTGATCTCCGGTTTTTCCGTTCCGATGTTGAAATAATCGTATTCATGATGCATCAGCACTTTGAAATAACCGGCAACTGAATCGGAGATATAACAGAAGGTCCGTGTCGGAGTGCCGGAAGATAAAATGACGATGTCCTGATTCCGGTAAATGTTCAGCGCAAAATCCGCCGGGACCCGTTTGTCTCCCAGCCGCATGCCCGGTCCGTAATTGTTGAATGGCCGCACCACCCGGACCGGCAGACTGTGGACCTGTGCATAGAGCATGCACAGCGTTTCGCCGAACCGTTTCGCTTCGTCATAGCAGGATCGTGGCCCGGTCGCGCAGACATAGCCGTAATACTCTTCCGAGGTCGGAATGTGGGCAGCATCCGGATTGCCGTAAAGTTCGCTGGAGGAAAAGAAGAGAAAACCGCTCAGCTGTTTGTTCAGATAGAAATCAAACAGCGCACGAAGTCCCCACACATTGGCATCGACAGTTTCAATCGGATATTTCCGGTAGAATACCGGCGATGCGATCGAGGCCATGTGGATGACATAATCCGCTTCAGCCGCTTCCGGTATGGAATCGATGCGGTCATGGATAATGTCAAATTTCCTGATGACAAACCGACCGTCTTCACGGATCGATTGCATCCAAGGCGGTTCGCCAAACATGAAATTGTCCAGTGCAATGATTTTTCTGATCTTCAGTTCTTCGCCCGCATATTGAAAGAAACGCAGGAAATAATAGCCGAGGAAACCGGCGCACCCGGTCAGCAGAAAGGTTTTGTCCCGGAATTTTTCGCGCGGAATGTCCGCCAATTGCCGGAGGGTCCGGGAAAGATCCTCTTTTAATTCAGCGGATAGAATATTCTGTCGGCTGTCCATTTTATTTCTTCCCCCCTTTTTTCTTCCAGTAACGGGTCCAGGGGGCGCGACCGGACCGCAATAGTTCATTCAGATAATCATATTCGCGCGGGGTGTCCATGCATTGCCAGAACCCTTCGTGCCGGAACACTCCGATCTTTCCATCCCGGACCGCGCAGTGCATGGCTACGTTTTCAAAATAATCGTTCACGGCTTTTTTCCCTTTCAGATAAGCGGGAAGGAATTTACGGTTGATCGCCATGAAGCCGCCATTGATATAGCCGGCGGAAGCCGCGATTTTTTCGTTGAAATCGCTGATGACATCATTTTCTATTTTGAGTTCGCCGAACCGGGCGGGAGCGTGGACCGCGGTCAGGGTCAGCAGTTTTTTCGAGGTTTTATGATGCCAATACAGATCGGCAATATTGACATCCGATACACCGTCACCGTAGGTCAGGAAAAAGTCTTCATCCGTGTCTTTCAGATATTTCGATGCGACGGATACCCGTTTTCCCGTGGCGGATTCTATGCCTGTCCTTGCCAGCGTGACTTCCCAGCCGGCGTCTTCGATTTCTCCGTGAATGGTGACTTCCGGTTCCCTGCCGATCTTGATGGTGGAATCCAGATTCCGGATGTGATAATTGAGAAAGTAATCGATGAAAACTTCCGCTTTGTAACCCAGACACAGGATAAAGCGTTTCAATCCGAAAGCTGCATAGCATTTCATGATGTGCAACAGGATTGGCTGCTCCCCGATCGGCACCATCGGCTTTGGAAGAACTTCGGTCACATCACGCAGCCGGGTGCCCTTTCCGCCGCAGAGGATCATCACCGGGATGTCCGGCACAGACTGATTTCTTTTTTTCATATTTCTTCCTCGCACAATAAATCCATGAACTGTTTCCCAGTAAGATAGCATCCGGTCGGCGAAAAATCAAGCGGACGGGGAAGGGTTTTGCCGGGAAACTCAAAAATAACGATTATTTTTTTGTTCGGCAGTTTGTTTTTTCCCCGACCCGATTTATATTGAAGCCGGTCAGGAAAACGGAAAAATGTCTGCTTTGAAAAATAAAGGGATCAGGATATGGACGGATTTACTTTTCAGACCCATTCGGTTTACCGGGAGAAAAATTCCGGCTCCCTTCTGCTGCTCGTGCATCACAATCCGATGGCGCTGTGCTCCCTGCTGCTGAACGGCGATGAACGGGGGTTTGATGCTGCCGCTTTGCGGCCGGTCGGAGTGGATCAGATCATCGCCATGCGTCAATCCGGCAATTTCGAGGAACTTCCCCCGCTGCCGGAAAACGAATTTATCGCGGTCCTGCATGAATTGACCGGACATGTCTCCCCGGACGACCAACCTTTTATTCAGGCTCTGATCGACCAGCTGGAAAAGAAATGACTCAGAGGCCGCGTGCGCTTTTCCCATTGATGAGCAGGTCGTGCACCCGGTAGATCCCATCCGGATAAACGATGACGACCAGTCCCGCCTTGCTGCCGCGTTTCTGCAGGAGTTTTTCCGCTTCCGGTGCTTTGCGCTCGTTCAGGTAAAACCGTTCGAACGGCAGCTTTACCATATGGATCCCGGTTTTCAGCGGTTTGTGCTTTTTGTCGTCATAATCATGGGAATACCAGCGGTATTTCACCGGAATGAAATGTTTCCCCGCCGGGACCGCTTTCCGGTCGGAAACCAGATCGACGACTTTTGTCTTGCCGTCCGGCGTTTTCTCCAGCACGGCGAAAATTATCTGGTCCCCGAAGAAGGATTTCTTTTTCCCCTTCGTCAGCCGGACTTTCTCCATGTTGCGCAGGTCCAGCCGGACATAACGGCCCCGCATCGGATCATACGGATCATAAGCCGTGACCGGGAAACGGTATTCGGCTCCCTTTCCCTCAGGGAACGAGAACCGCAGGATGGTCCGCATCGGATGGAACAGGATGAATGCGAACGCGGCCAGATAACAGACCAGACGGATGG